>Ga0126342_10020689_pt1 | contig 11044 bp, 13 predicted proteins | sample Cyp1metagenome_FD_92528 | JGI IMG/M metagenome (GOLD analysis project Ga0126342, IMG submission 92528) | Coral microbial communities from Lord Howe Island, Old Settlement Bay, Australia - Cyphastrea 1 metagenome | ecosystem: Host-associated > Invertebrates > Cnidaria > Coral ...
ATGTATGTAATGTATGTAATGTATGTAATGTATGTAATGTATGTAATGTATGTAATGTATGTAATGTATGTAATGTATGTAATGTATGTAATGTATGTAATGTTATGTTATGTTATGTTATGTAATGTAATGTAATGTAATGTAATGTAATGTATGTAATGTAATGTAATGTAATGTAATGTATGTACACTCATAAAAGGGACACCTGACTGTCTTTAGAGCCTTCGAATTGGAGAAACACATCTTAACTATACAACCAAGTCGGAGCCGTGCATTATTCAAATGGTCCATGATTTTCATGGAATTCGAAGGGTACCCCCAGCCACGAGTAGGAGGAAGCCCCAGCCACGGGAAGCCCTTAATCAATCTGAATCCGGCTTTAATGGTTGGGGGATTGTTTTTTGTTATCAGGTTTGACATTATAATATAGGATATGTATGTATGTATATATATATGGATATATATATATGGTATCCTTCGATTTCTGCTGCTAGTATTCACTTCTCCTTTTTTTGCGACGCAAAAAAAGGCGGCATTTTGCAGATCGAGTTTGGCACGGGGCGAATCACTGGGCCTGAGGCACGGGGATAAGCCATGAAATGATGGTAGAACATCACCTTTCTGAATAGAAAAATATAGGTACCCTCTGGTTATGACTAACATAGCTATGGAAAGATCCACCATCTATAGCAGGCAAATCAACTATAGACTATAAATGGGCCATTTTCAATAGTTATGATAAATTACCAGAGGGTAAATCATATTAAATCATCAGAAAGGGACGTTGTGGAGTCGAGGCCCCGTTTTTACGGTGTTTTGGAAAAGTCAATAAAAAGTATCTTTGGTCACAAAGTATCTTTGTGATATTTAAGATGATTTGACTTAGGTCATGAAGATCAACCAAAACAAAGTTATGTTTCATTCTACATTTTCTTGTGCTAATAAATGCTAATATACAAACTTAGAATATCAAAATCAATTATGCTTACATTTTCCAATAAATCTTAATTTTCAGCCATATCAGCTTAATGCAGAAAGAGGAATGGACAGGTATGGGTCAAATTTTGGATTTATATATTGCTACTAAGCTTTCTGTATAGTTTTTTTTCCTTTCTCTCTTCCTGCTCCTCGAAACCTCTGGAATCCCTAAATCTTTGGTTTTTTACTTTCTAGACCTCTCTGATGGAGGGGGGTCCCAAGGAAACCTGCTTTGACACACGAAAGTCACCGGATCCTCGATCCGATCTCGGCTCCGGCAGCTCTCCGTCCCTGTAAAAAAATGTTTCGGTTTGTTTGGTCCGTTTGAATTTTAATTTCCAAAGGCTTTGATGAAATATGTTGCCAAGACTATTTCATAAATATGTAGTAATTATGCCAATGGATAGGCCATTGCATGATACACAGCAAGAAAATATATGATCAAGAATGATGTGAAGATAACGTCATCTTGGTATGTAAAAAATGGCTATACTCAGCATGCCAATACAAGAATATATTTTTTTATTGCAAGGAATCTTGAAAATAGCTGCAATGTATATCATATATTTCTTCAGTATGGGTATGACCAATGTACCCTCATTCGAAATGCAGACATTTTAGTCAAACTCTGAACATTGATGTATAATTAATATCATTAAAGATACGACATACAAATAATGCTACCAAGTTTTCTTTTCTATGTATCATTTTTGTGGCAATATATGGCAAGTTGCAATAATCATTTTCTTTGATGATTGGCAGTCATCAATCAGAACTATATATAACTTCCAAAGATAGTTATAACCAGCTTAATCATATTAGTTTAGCCAAGCCAAAATTGTGCCCACAAATGCGTCAAATTCCACCTTTTTCCAATAACAATGTAATAATATTAGCATGCACTTTGAATTTTTGCTATAGCCTCATCTGACCTAGTATTGTAGGTCTGCTCCTTGCCATAACTATATATATATATATATATCATTAGCAATATCAAGATCTTAATTGCATTAGCCAAAGATTACCCCCATAGATGTTGCTATGGACAGTATCTTTCAAAATTATTTCCATATTATCTAGCAACCATTTTGCCAGCCTACAAATTAAGAAGGACAACTGCATACCTCAACATTATGCAAGGGTATTCTCTTTTATGGGCATTAATTTGAACACTGTGATTGTATGCAATGTCTCTGTGGGCTGCAGATTGCACTGATTTTATTGGATATTCCAAGCTTCCTTTTTGATGTGAATTCCTAGTTTGCTAGGGGAATCTGCACAAAGAAGTGGTAAAAACTTTGTTTTATAACAGAAGAATTCGATTTGTTTTTTCTTTTTGGGGCCAAGTTCTTGGAATGGTTATGCTTTGGATCAGGTTGAAACCAATATATTTCAATGTATTTCATATAAATCTAGACTAGTATTGTAAGATTATATATACGTTGGATTATGTAAATGAAACAACTTAGAGTCTCAATATTCGAGAAGAATGAGATGCTACACGCATTGCCATGGTGCCTTGTGATAGGGATGTCATTGATTGTAAGGCTTGACCCTAGCCTACCATCACTTTTCAGGTTGGATTCTTTGAGTTTGTTTTTTGGGTCCTTCTAATTCCAAGCAGAGCTGTTTCTATTGATGAGTTTGGGATTTGGCATGCGTATTTTTGCAGAGGATTTTTGCAACATAAATTTAACTTTTCCTTGGCTGATGCAATTATCAGGCTGATATTGGAAATGGTTTAAAATAGTGTTCCTTGTGAGATGTATCCAGCTCAATCACTCAGAATACATAGCTCTTTTCACAACACACCTAGTTCACGCTGATATATCAAGGAAAACATGCTTTGGAAGAGAGATATGTATTACTTCAAGGTATAGTCAACATATTCTACATAACAAATGTTTTCAACAGGTTTGTTCATACTTTTCAAAAATTAAGAGAATCTAAGATTAAGGGATGCACCTTATTTTCAACCTCACTATCTTATGTATGTGTGAAGGATTGTTCAGGGACAATAACTGATATTATTGTGAAAAACATTGGAAATCCATATATAAATGAAAAAACAAAAAACACCGTAAAATGGGGCCTCCACAGCGTCCCACTCTCTAAATCATCATGTTTTTAATCTATAAATGGATATAAATGGGCAATTTTCCATAACTATGTTAAATAACCAGAGGGTAGGCATGGTTTATTTTTGGATTCATCACCTTGGGGTGACAGCGACAATCATTTTTCAAGGTAGTAATCCGGGTCTGTTTCAGCATGTTGAAAAGCAAGTTTCATCAGTACCTTGAAACTAGCCGCAACTAGCCCTTCATGACATTGACCTCGGAAATCCAAGTCCAACATTATATATATATACATACATATGTTCTTTTTTCTGGGTATTTTCCAGTCCTGGAAACCATGCCATTTTTTGACATGTTCCAGCATGGAAGAGACATCTCGCAGGTGACCAAACATTATTTTCAGCTTGGGGGAGTATGACAATTTACCCAGACATACGCTTTCAATGTCTAAGTTGACTGGAGGGTATCCAACATTCACTGGTGGATTACATTTTTTTTGCGGGAGTTTGTCAATATGGACGATTGAAATTCCCAATGCACCAAATAACGAAAGTGATTAGATGATTTCATCCACCGTTGGTCATTTTCCCAGCTATAAAAGCTCCATGAGTTCGGGGATTTCCCTGTGGCCCGCCATCCTTGATTAAACTCGCGACAGGCCATTGATGATTTTCACATCGGCCCCTTCTCGGTGTACAAACAGACCTTTGGTGCGCCGTTTGGATGTGGGGAGCTTCGATCGCTTCACTTGCAGTTCAGACCCGTGCTAGTCACGGATTTGCTTACTGTTTCTTGCACCTCTGCTTGATCCTTTTACAATCTTTAATATGTGTTTATCTTATCTTATGTCTTACCTTATTTATTTATATTTATACAGTATATTATATATATAGTGTATAAGTAAGTCGCTCATCTTTGTTGGGGTGGTTTTGGGCGAAAACCCACCAGGAGTCTCATGTGTTGCTGCTTATTTTGGGAGCACGACGTTGCCAATCCATAGGTGTCCATAGGTGTCCAAAGCCCGGTCACAGTACGAGACCCTGTAGTGATGCCCAAAATTGAAGAAACGGTGTTTTTTAATTACCCTCTGGTTATTTAACATAGCCATGGAAAACGATGATTTTACCCATTTATAGTTGGTTTACCTATTAAAAATAGGGATTTTCCATGGCTATGGTAAATAACCAGATGGTAGATGTTATTTTGATCATATTAGGAAACACCCAGTTCGAAATATCACTTAAGAAAAAATAGGTCCACTGCCGCCCTATGACTTAAAGAAAGATCATGGCCAACTTTATTCACACTTGGGATAGCATGACATTTGCTGCGGACTGGACGCAGCGGTGATCAACTTCTTTCTCTCAATGACTTGGGTAAAGGTAAACCATGGTTTTTACTTGTTTTACCCCTAAATCCAAGGGTATCCTGCAAATTATCCCTTCAACTGTTTTTGGGAATCTAGTCGATGGCCTCAATTGATGTTCTTTTCATATCTACAAATGGTAGGAAAAAAGTGCCCCAATGGAGTAGTTTTATGGGTGGAAGGACCAACAACGAATGCTTAAATGCATCATCAATCCGCATCTTCAGAAACAACATTTTCATGTATCCAAGTCCCCGGCCAGGCCGTGCTGTTGTTTCTAAAAAAAGCATTTCTCAGGGTAACCTATGGCTGGTTAAATCCATGAAACTTGGTCGATGTGCTCCTGGTGAGGTATGATCCAAAGTGAAGAAGGCCGAGTCTTTGAGGAGGCACACATTTTTCAAGAACCAACAGTCATGCGTACATCGCGGTCGCACCCCTGTAGAATATCTAGTATGCACGCAAAAGCGAATGGGTATGTAATATTACTTTTGAAAACATGTGGAAAAGAAAGAAATTGAGAAGGTCATGGATTTGGCGGAATGCTTCTATGACCTATGAAAAACACGCTGACATGGCAACTGCCGGGTCGAAGGCCCCACCCCGGCCCATGATCAAAGAACATCACGCCTGCATGGAAGACGGTCCTCCTGTTTACACTTGTAGCGTTGTGGTTACAAGTGGAGCTCAAAGATACATTTTGTCCTTGGGAGGTCCAGAAGTTGTCTAAAATGCCTAGCAGATGCTGCCTGGATGTTTTTTTTAACAACTGGGGTTATATATCTTAGAATAGGCAGCATCCCAAAGTTCCATGATTTTGATGTTTCATGATTAAACATGAATGATTTTACCCTGTTAAGATTAAGAATTGCCATTTGGGGGCTTTCCGATTAGCCGGAAAGATAACCTCTCACCTGACAACCTGGTGAAGGTTTGCCCCGGCATGGCGCGTTTGTTGTTTGAACGACAAAACTAAAAGGCAGCACTTAGTGGTGGTTCGACATATTATCCATATTGGAAAACTAAACTATTTGGAAAAGAAAGACTCCCCAAACACATCCATTTTCGACCATTTTCGACATATATTTCTACTTCTATTTTGCTTGTTGTTGAACTTTTCTGAACATCGGTCAGCAATCCCTACCGGAATCCGCGCCTGCCAGATTCCGGTGGAGGGCATTTTGGGTCTAGCTTTTCCAGCCATGGCAGCCAATGGTGCCCTCCAGGGAACTCGAACCAAATGTGGGATTTCCCGAGCAAATCACGTGCGATATGATTGCTGGAGGGGACCGTTGTGTCAATGCGAAGAAAAAAACGGGAAAGCACCCACTTCATGATTCATGTGTTATCTTTAAGCCAGCTTAGAGATCTGCTTTTTTTCATGCCAAAAAATCAGCCTTCAGCTAAGATCATCTTTGGTAAACCAGCATCCACTGGTAAAAACCGGCGAGCTGAGCTGGACTCCAGAGATTCTCATCATTCCCATCCCAGTCCAGGTATCCGACCCTTTGTGGACGGCATCATCGAGAACAAGGCTGCCGAAAAGCTCCCGCAGGAGACAGAACTTTTGGATACTTTTGGGCCAAAGCTACTTAAAGAAATTGATCAAATTGCAGCTGTGCAACTGGACTTGACCAGCAAAATAAAAAAAATGGGGAGAGATCATGGGATTTCTGTCAGGCGATTGGTCGGAACGAGTTTGCATTCTACTTCAGTGTCTCGACATACCTCGGATCCACTGCCAGGGGACATCACCTCTTTACCCAGTTTATCCCCTTGATCTGTGGGGTGTTGGGAGCAATCCTGTTGCGTTGGGAAGAGCTCTAACATTCTCACTAATTCAAAGTTGACCCAGGGAACCCCCACAATTGAAGCATTTTTCAGGAGCATTGCGGACTTTTTTGGGCTGTTGGATGAACATTATAAGTATAAGGATTACAGTATGGGATGGATGCGCCTATTCTGATTAGTGAACCACACCATTTCATTGCCGAGTTTGTATAGACAAATAGATCATAAATACTTATCAGCCATCATCAGACCCCCCAAAAAAACTACTATTCATCATATCAAGCCACATTTTTTGTTATTGGACCACTAGTGGTCGTCTCCATGGCCAGGGTCTCAAATCTCAAAATTAGGTCCGGACGATGTGGCTGGCAACGCGATCTTCTGGGGTGGAGCCGGGAGCCTTGGTTGGGGATGCAGTCCCCCTAAACCCTAAGTGGGTTCCATAACCATAGTCCGACTAGCCTTTGGTAAACCAACTAATAGCTATGGAAAATCGATGAAAATCACCATGTTTTTAAGAGGTAAATCACTTGTACATGTGCCATTTTCAATAGCTATGTAGAAATTTACCAGAGGGTAGTTGTAGGGATTATATCCCCACTTGTGTTAGAATCCCAAGGTTAGGCCCAGCAATATATAATCCCAACTGCAGCCCCAAGTAGTGGCCTAGTTTGATGACTCAAGCATCACTTTAGATCGACAAGTAGATCAAATCCACCTGAGAACCACGTACTCGCTTTCTGGATCATTTAACTTTGTTTGCTTATGATTTGGGTACCCAAATCATCCGAACCAAGACCATTTTGGTATTGAACCCCATAGTGACTTGGGGATCCCCCATCTGGAATCTGGGTCGATGGTACCTCAACCACCGAGTGACCATGGTCTTGGCACGTCTCGATCTCCATGGCTAGACTGCTGATGGTATCACTCCGAAAGCTTACCGCTTCTTATCATTTTTTGATTTAGGGTACCCCATGGTACCGCTGGTGAATCACCAGCGATTTTTGGGGTAGTCATTGCCATCCGGGAAGGTGGACAAGGCCTTCTACACCGGGGACATTGAGAACTGACCCTAGGGGCACTGGGTTGGGCCATGGTTGGATTTTGTTGAGCCACACCGATGAACATCGCAGCATCGACCATGCTTCATTTTGGTAGGATGAAACGAGATGAAACGAGCCACTTCCCATGTTTTTTTGGATATTTTGGAGTTGATGAACCTACTTTTGCTGGAAGAATTTGACCTCACAAAGATGCAGCATCGAAACATATCCAATCCTCTGGTGCTTTGATCGAAACCTTTGGAGGCTCTTTTCATGGTGCAGCTGTCCAAATGTTTCACTACCCTCTGGTAAACTAACATAGCTATTGAAAATGGCCGTTTATAGTCAGTTTACCCATAAAAAATGGTGATTTTCACTAACATAGCTATTGAAAATTACCATTTATAGTGGATTCACCAATTAAAAATGGTGATTTTCCATAGTTACGATAGTTTACCAGAGGGTATCATCAGTTTATAGTCAGTTTACCCATTAAAAATGGTGATTTTCCAAATGTTTCACCAATTTGCGCACGCCACAGATATCCACCACCGATTTCTGAGGTTCTTCCCAGTAGTGGAGCCCTATTACTGGGCGGCCTGGGGAGCCTAGTGGGCCTAGCTGCTGCCTTCACGATCAGGATACAAGCAGGGTATGAAAAAAACATGTGTATATAATTACGTATATATATAATTATAATTATATATATAATTATATATATGATATATATATATATATTATTATTATATACATATAATACATATAATACATATAATACATATAATCATATATATATATATATATATATATATATTCTCTCTCTCTATATATATAATATATATATATACATTCAACGAGAACGACGGATCTGCAAACCTTGACCATCAAAACGGGTATGGAAGGATGATCAAACCGGTTCTTGAATGACATTCAAAGACCAAAAAGATGATTTTCTGGATTAGTAGATAATTGGTGGAAAATTGGTGTAAATCATTTTCTGGAAAATATCCTTTGGTAATCTAACACAACAAACTGGTGATTTTTTTCCAGTGTTGTGTTAGATTACCAAAGGGTAAATGGCTGGCCGCTTCAAACTTTGGGACCGGGCCAAGTCTTGAACCATCCACCACTGTCTGGTCTAATCTACAATACTTTCCAGCGAATCAAGATAGATGTGGGCAATCCACCATTTAGAAATATGTTTTATATCATGTTGTAGAGAATGATATAGGTTTTGCACATCATTCCATATCTATGTCATCTGGTTGGTGGTTTGGAACCATGGAATTTTATGACTTTCCAGAAACAGTTGGGAATGTCATCATCCCAACTGTTACTAAAACTCCATCATTTTTCAGAGGGGTAGGTCAACCACCAACCAGTATTATTATTAACCATCATTAACCATATATTAACCATATATTAACCACATATTAACCATGGCATAATCATAGGGGTTGGTTGAAACCACCAACCAGTTATGGTTTTCTGTTTCCCATCAAGTTGACATTCGGCTTCTCGACTCGACTGGTCCTGTAAAGAGAAACACTAGGAACGTATCGGGAATAGATTGGGAAAAGGGTGTCCCAATTCTTGTTGGTCAATGCCCGAGAGTGTTACGCCATGTTACGCCCAATTCGATGATTCAATTTTTCTTCAATGCTAGGGGCTCACGTGTCAAAAACCACCGGTAAAACTCTGATTGTCCGAGCCGGATTGGATGCCGAGGTTGAGTTGAGGGACTTCAAAATTGGCAACGATTCTTTGCTTCATCTTCTCCTACCTGAGGAAAAACGAGGGCGTGGCTGTTGCATTCAGGGATTAACCCTCGCAAGAGAAACCATCGAAATTGAGCGGTGGGAGCCGCCCAAAAAGGGAACTACAGTAAGCTGCACTTCTATGGAGCCGCCCAGGGCTCCAATTTCTAGCCCTGATTCGTCCCCGATGTGTAGAAGGTTGTGGCATCTCATGGCATCTCATGGCATCTCATGGCAATTTGCCAAGGCAATTTGCCAATCCCCAGGATGTTTATCCAAGCAACATGTTGTCACCCTTCATCCACGCAATCGTCGGCGTAGGAAGAGGATATGGCACATGAGAGCCACAAGAGTTGGGGCCTGAAAAAAGGGGCTGGTTCTGTGGGCAGCCTCACAGCGACCCCACCTCACAGTCTAGTAAAATCGGAATCTTCAACAGTTGCACAACCATGCGCTTGGTTCAGGCTACCCTCTGGTAAACAAACAGGTTGCTATTGAAAATTGTCATTTATAGTTGATTTACCCATTAAACATGGTGATTTTCCACAGTTATATAAACGTTTACCAGAGGCGATCTATTTCATCATAGATTATAGTTTCCAGTTTGGATTTTTTTCGCCAAAAGGATTGGAGTCTGCCATGGCTTTTCGGCATCAGCCATGGTTGCCATGGTTTTTTTGCCCACCTGCGCGCAGGTAGGAAGCAAAAATCCAGCGGCAAAGCTCCCATCTTCAAGGCATCCAATGGGCGAAGGTTCCCCAAATCCCTGTGGTGAAGAGCACATCACGGGTTGATGGGTCGCGACAGTTGTGAAATTTACCAAACATGAGTATTACATGGTATTACATGAGTTGCTTTTTCCGAAAACGCCAATGAGATGTTTCTGGTATTTTCTTTTAGATATTGGCTCATTTACCGATGGGCTTGGCGAGATGTTTGGAAGATACTATGATTCTTGAGGTTGCGGGGTTTGTTTTTTGACTCAAGAGTAGAAAGGGTAACCCAGTTTTCATCACCAATGGGCACATGATAGCAGATGATGTCCGAGTTCCGAAGCAACGTCGCAGGCGATCGTAGATACTGGCACCACTTTCTTCACCGCGCAGGCAGCGTGAAGGGAGCGTTGGTCCATTGTGGTCCCGTAAATCCAAAATGACACTTTCTAGCAGCTAAACTATATATAGCTTGACTTGATCAGTTACATTCCAATTTTTAGGTATCTCGATAGATTACTTACTCATATACATGTCATCAATGCGTAAATCTCACTTTCCGCCAGCCTATGAAGCACCTTCCCACGTGCGCAACACGTGGGATTCGCTCGACCCTTTAGTGCCTTTCTCACTCATCCCTTTAGTTTGGCTGATGGTTTCAAGACATTTTTTGCAATCCATCATCCATTACCAACAACAAGATTCAACCAACACATACTTTTCGACAAACGATGTCCATATTAGCATGATATAAATTAAATGTATCTATTCCCATCCTGTCATATTTTTTTCCGACAAAATCCCCACCCTGTTCCCAGACGTTGGATATCAGGGCCAACTCTACAAGGAGGTCATGAAACGGTTGAGTGCGCAGACCTGTTCCAGGCTGGGGGAGCCTTGTTTTTTTTTCCGGATGAGGTGATGTGTGTTTCATGTTTTTTTCTCTTTTGATCAGAAGATAATCCCAAGTTTGTGGCCTGGACATATTAAATTATGATGAGCAATGATGAGTGTTCCTTGTGTGTTTAAGCCTCAGATGATCGCAATTCGGCGTGAAGTAATATCTACTTTTGGGGACTGGTTGAACCTGAGAATGATGATACTGTACCGTCCGCAAAGGACCTTGGGACCCAAGCACACCCAAGCTTTTTACTATAGTCAAACTAATCTATAAATATATATATATATATATTGCGAAGTCGGTGGCACACAAAGTCCACCTCCAAGCTCAGCAGCGCCAGCCTTTTCGAGAGGCTCGCTAAGGCGTGTAGCCAGTTGGGCGAAACAGCCCACCCTTGAAGTGGAAAGAAATGGC
>Ga0126342_10020690_pt1 | contig 11044 bp, 9 predicted proteins | sample Cyp1metagenome_FD_92528 | JGI IMG/M metagenome (GOLD analysis project Ga0126342, IMG submission 92528) | Coral microbial communities from Lord Howe Island, Old Settlement Bay, Australia - Cyphastrea 1 metagenome | ecosystem: Host-associated > Invertebrates > Cnidaria > Coral ...
ATAAACAATCATAAACAACTTTTATAGTTATGGTTCATTATTGGCTTGACCACATTATGGGATTTTCACGTTTTGTCAAACCCACCTATGGGATTAAACTCCAGTAATGTCCCAGATTCATTCCCATTAGAAATGTCCTACACCAAGATCACCCAAGCTTTCGAAAAGGTGGGTGTTTAAGAAAGGGGGGAAGGATTCTTATATGTCTTCCTATGATATGATCCTTCCCCTATGAATTCCGATGAATTCCTACGATATGCCATAAACATCATAAACTTCACCATTAAACCCCATTGTATAAATATTGGGTTTCTGGTTTGGTGGTTTCAAGTGTTGTTCAATGTGTTTCATCTCCCATCCCGCCATGATGCTGATCCCTGGATGAGTTGGTCTAGCTGTGCCTACATTTGGCGGTGCCCCCTGCCAATTTCATGTTTGTTGGTTTAATACCAAACCTCTAACTAGTAGTTATTTCATCTGATTTCATCGTTTTTTTTGCCCAAGAGTTAAACATGGGTTAAATACCATGTTTAGGGGGATGGCACATGCATAAAACATCATTTTACATCAATTTACCCTCTGGTAAACCAACAAAGCTATTGAAAATTGCCATTTCCATTAGAAATCGTGATTTACCATAGTTTTTTGTATGTTTACCAGAGGGTACCAGCTATTTTCATGGGCTACCTTGGGTAACCTGGCAACCCATCCCCTGGCATCTCAAACGACACGGGTGAACCTTGCAATGCCAGGTCTTGAGAGCTGGAGGAGAAAAAGGGGCGTTGTTTGTTTTTTGTTGGGGAAAAAAACCGGCGCAAATTCGGAAGTTTTACATTAATAATCATTTTAATATTTGCTAAGTAACCAGTGAATTTTTTGAGGTGGTTCCCCAGTGAGCAAAGTTGCTGCAAATAACTCCAATTTCATGTGGGCTTATAGTAGATAATTATACCGAACTACTTAATGAGGATTATAAACCAACAAACAACACGGGGGGGTCACCTTGGAAATTATAATGGATTTGCAAACTCCCGGTTTGCCTAGGAAAGTGATCCACTTTCATTGCGGGTTTTCCATAGAGTTTTGTGGATATTTACCAGAGGGTATAATTGTTCAAAACATATTGCCAGCCCGTCTACTTTTGTCAATGGAATACTTATCAATGGGTGCTTTGGCTGTGTTTATTTCGAGCCATGCTGATGGACAAAGATTTCATATGCCCCTTGAAACTGGGTTGTTGAGTTGGCCCTGTACGGAAAATAATATGGAATCACCAGCAAACAATGTGCCCCCCCTTCAGTTTTAAGCAATTTCATTTCAGTTTCACTCATCCAACTGTAGATATAATATATCTACCACAAATCTCACAGCCAGGATAGTTATAAATCAACACAATCAACATAATCAACTTTTACTTCCCAGAGAAATAATACATCAGTAAACCAACAGAAACCAATGATGCAAGGTCCAGACTTGGTTTATAACCGTTGCTCTCCGGTAATCAAACATGGCTGGGATTACACCGCAGCAAACTTGTCTTGTTGACCACTGGGACGCACCCCCAAGTAGTCTAGTAATGATCGAGTATGTATAGGATGTCCGGGTAAATTAGAACGACTTCACTGTTCTCCCTCACCGGAATCATGGTTTATTTTTGGGAAATCATCCCCAAATGGCCGAAAGATTCAGGTGCTGCCGGGGTAAGGCTGGGGTCCGCAAGCGAAGTGCTGTGTCGCCTTAATTCAGGTAAAATATTGTAATCTGCCAGATATACGTATTTTTCTCACACACTGCTTGGCTCAAGTGCAGCTAAACTTCAGCCCCATAGGGAAGACCATATGAGGCGTCCATTTGAGGCACAAGAAATCCATCCTTTGGGCCTTCAATTTAACCTTGGCAAATGGTAATTTATATGGGTTTTAATGTGAGATGTACCACCGACTTCTTCAGGCACAGATTCCAAATACCAATTTGACAATCTTTTGCTCCACGGACCGTGTCTAAGTTGTCTAAGTCTACGCTTGGACATCCGGACGAAACTCCACGACTCTCACTCTTTAAGTTCGGTTTCCATCAGTTTCCTAGACTTGGGTGTTTAAAGAAAACACCATGAGGAGACCCCAAAATACTTGGTTTAGACCATGAAATGGCAGGAAAACTCCGAACATTTGGGGGGTCAAAAAAACAAGTTATAATAACTTCACCAGCTCCTTGGAGTGTGATGCCCCAGGATTTGTTTGGTTGGATTTGAAGCCTAAACCTATAAAATCCATTAAAATCCCATACACATGTTAATGATAATGAGGGTTTTTAATTGAATTTATTGATAGTCATTGATGTTTATTGATGTTTAATATTGTTGTTGGATATATCTATATCTACATATCCATCAACTCATGTGTTAACCTACAAAGTGGAGCCCCCCAGTTATAAGTTGGTTTATAAACACGAGTAAGTATAGTTAAAAGTACCATAAACCATAGTTATTGGAGTTATAAACCAACTTAGCTATCTTGGGGGCGCCACTTTGTAGTTATGTCACACACAGAAACCACCGAGCAGAAAGCACCGAAAGCACCAAGCCCCCGGGTCAAGTCCCACGGCTTCGTCGCCATGGGAACTTTGGGTCCGGACGCCAAAATTGCTGTTTCAAAATGGCGGTTTACGATTGGAATATCATGAGTTTGTGGATATACCATATATGTATATACATATATATATATATATAAAACTATAAATTGATAAATTGTATAATCAATGATATAACATAATATTACATATATATACATAGTACATACATGCATGCATGCGTGCATGCATGCATGCATGCATTCCTACATACCTACATACCTACATACCTACATACCCACATACCCACATACCCACATACCCACATACCCACATACCCACATACCCACATACCTACATACCTACATACCTACATAACTACATACCTACATATGTACATAGCTACATAGCTACATAGCTACATAGCTACATAGCTGCATAGCCACATAGCTACATAACTACATAGCTACATACCTACATAGCTACATACCTACATAGCTACATACCTACATACCTACATACCTACATACCTACATACCTACATACCATACAATATAGTGCAATATAATTTAATATATTTTAATATAATATACAGTTCTTGCATTTTTTTTTCATATGTACATGTTTACTCTAGAGTCTAAGAGTAATCCAAAATAGTGGGTGGTGTCTGAAAATGATGTAGGGTACCCCCAGGTATGATGGCAATAGGCAATTTGAATCGGGACATATTTGATTATTTGAGTGTGTCTGAAAATGATATGTACCTGTCAAAGAGCAATTTTAAGTGAAGAATCATGGTACCATCAGATTTGGTGATTGTTTTCCCCATAATCTTCAACCAAATCCTAGAACTTACATATGTAAACGTTTATCCCAGTATAGTCAAATTGATGGGGCTGTTTGAAAATAGACTATACCCAATTGTATGGTAATGAATCTTCAGAAAACAACAAAAAACATATGCCAGAATCCCGTCACTTTCAATTTGATGATTAATTCCCACTCCTAGTAAATCCCATATAAGTAAATCCAATTTTAATTCGATTGAATCACTATTCATTTCCATTAAATCAACATTAAATCCCATATATATATATAAATCACCAATAAATTCCATTGACTCACCATTGAGTGCTATTAATCCCATATAAATGGCATCACTTTGACGGAATTACCCTTTCCTGACAGGCAGCACCTGCATGCGCGACTGCTCCCGAAGCGATGAGGTGGAGCAACCCTTGGTCGGAGGACTCAGAGGTTATGCTACAGTGAAGCCCGTCAACCATAATGGAGATACAGTGGATGGTTGCGAAATCCTCCACTAGTTCATAGGTGGTGAGTTCGAAACCATGGGGATAGCTAACCTATCATGAAATGAGAAGGGTGATGCATTAATGTGGGTAAAACAATGAATGTCATAAACCACCCATGACTGGGAATGGTTTATACCACCTATTGGAATGGTGATTTGGGGGATGGTTTACTATTGGTTTACCCACATTAGTGGAGAACAACCATAATGGAAATATACCCTCTGGTAAACTAACATAACTATGGTCAATCACCATTTTTTTATGGGTAAATCAATGACAAATGGACCATGTTCAATAGCTATGTCAAATTAATGGAGAGATAATCCTTAAACACATGGGGATTTTCTGGGAAAACATTGGGATTTCATTTGTTTTGAATTCATGAGGTTTAGTGGGGTTTAATGGGGCTTCACCATAACCCTGGGTTTGAAGATGATTTGGGTTTAAAGGTAGAGAATGATTGTATCCCCCACTTGGTTATAATCATCCAGATTGGGTCGGGTACCCCCAAATCATCCAAGTCATTCCCCTACCATTTTTGTGTTGAAACCCATGGTGACTTAATCTGAGAAGTTTTCGGGGAATACACTTGGGGACTTCTAAAAATGGGAGTACCCAAAACCATTGGTGTCAACTCTAAAATGGTCTAAATTTGGATGATTTGGGGGATCCGCCATTTCATGAAACCCCCATAATCGTCCGTATGATGGGATATGGGAAATATAACCACAATGTTTGTTTTTTTGGGTGGATTTAAACAACAAAAACATGGAGTCAAACTAATGGGATTTCCCATCAAACAGGTGATTTTTCGTGATTTTATAACCTTGTTAGGATTCAACCAACATGGAGGTAAACCAACCATATACCCTTTGGTGAACATACAAAAAACGATGGAAAGATCCACCATTTCTCATAGGGAAAATCACTAGTTCAATGGTGATTTTCCATAGTTATGTAACAAATTACCAGAGGGTACTGGTGATGTGATGTGTATATCGTGAGATATTTTGACTGAACACCGTTTGAGCAATGTTCAAAACCACCGTGGGTTATTGATGATGATAAGAAGTTATACGACATGATACAGTAGGCGGGATTATCATTATTCCTTACTGGGTGGTGGTTTGGAACATGAATTTTATGACTGTCCATATATTTGGGAAGAATCATCCCAACTGACGAGCATATTTTTTAGATGGGTAGGTCAACCACCAAGCAGCTTATATTAAGTGGTTCTGCATAAGGTGAGCCCCACCAGTTACAAGTTGGTTGAGAAACAACGTGAATAATGGCGTTAAACAACTCCGATCAACCCAACAGTCAGCCAGTCGTGAACTGTGCGTCAACTTGTCGCGTTTTCGTAAACGGGACCCTCACCTTGTGTAGATTGGGGTCTCGTAGGGGGTTCTACTGGGTTTATTGGGGATTATGAACTAGTCATTGGGATAATTATTGATAAAACAATTGATTGAAGAATTATTGGGTTCACAATAGATTGTTCATAATAATCAAGTACCATCTATTTTGGGGGATCTTGATTGACCAATACAATGTGATGGGAATTCCGGAAGAACTTTTCATGCCTTAATTGTTAGTTTCTTTCAAGCTCCATGCTTTGATGTTCTCCTGGTTTCACAAACAGTAGATGTTTTGTGAAGCCACCAAAATTGTAGATCGTTTTCCGAAGGGAATCAGTGGGAAACACCCCACGTTTTTCGACGTTTGTTTGATGGTTAAGTTCCTGGTTATGACTGTTACATAGCCATGGTTTTTCGATGGCCCTAATCGAAATAGATGGCTTACCTATGAAACATGGTGATTTTCCATGGCGAACTGGCGAACTGTTAAATAACCAGATGGTAAGTTCCTGGCATTCCCTCAGCTCTGAAGACCGAAATCTTCTTGTCAAAGACATCGGTGTCAATGCCTATGACATCATCACCGTTCAAGTCTATGACAAGGATGACCGCGTGTATCGAGTTATCACTGGTAGTCATTGACAATGAGGAGAGCGAGACGGAGCAGGACATCACCTGGTGGACGGTGATGAGTTCACCTCCCTGACTTCAACTTTGACACGTTGACGTTGGTGATGGCGCAGGTGATCCCAATCTCACTTTGACCAAATGATGGAGGTCACGCTTTACTCTTGAAAGGAGTACGGCACGTCAAGGTCTTGGGCCCGGCGACACCCATTTGGACTGTGATGGATGAAATTGTTGACATCACGGACATTGAGGACACGGCATCTTCGGTGAATGCCCTGAACAGATGCTCATCAAGCTCAAGATGTTGGGAGGTGTCCCAAGAGACCTCAAGAAGTTGGCAGTCTGCTGGTGGGTTCTGTACCAAAGGTGGTTGAATTGGAGGAGAAATATGAGGAGTTCTACAATTCGGCCGATAGAGACACAGCAACTGCCTGGGATAAAGCGGTTCCTATCCCCACTTAATGAGTCCCATAACTGGGTATGTTTTTTGTATTTATATATTTACAATGTTTTTTAATGGCTTATACCCTCTGCTTCTTTGAGATAGCTACAAGTATGGAAAATTGCCCATTTATAGATGAATAATGAAGATTTACCTAGCTATTGAAAATTTGGATGTTCCATAGCTACGTTAACTAACCAGATGGTATGTTTCATTCATAAGTGGATTATAAGATATCATAAGTTATACCCCCGGTTGCGACAAAGAATTACCCAGTTCCAAGACTTAGATCCATTAAATGATCTGGGATGCGCTTTAAGGCTTGGGTCCGGTTGCCTCTTGATTTTCCAATTTACAAAAAAACATACGGCTATGGGTCATTTTTTTTAAAGTACCGGTGAAATTGGACGGTTAACTGATTGGTGGTTTGGATGATTTTTTGCATTTTCCCATTAATATTGGGAATCATCATCCCAACTGACTTTCGCATATTTTTTTGTAGGGGTTGGGTTGAAACCACCAACCAGATTATTATTAACCATCATTAACCATATATTAACCATTATGAACCATATATTAGCCATTGAAATCCCATTAAAATCCCATTAATATTGAAAATACACTGGAATCTGCGGTTGGGTCTTTAATTTTGATCCGACTGCCGGAATCAAGGTGAAACTCATTCCGCTGCTGTGTCCCAGTACCTCCGCGACGAAGGTGTCGATGGATTTTTGGTGAGGGTCAAAAGCGAAACAATGGGGGGATACCCTCTGGTAATCAAACATGGCAATAAAAAAGCACCAATTTATACATTCTGTTTCCCTTCTAATACCATTTATCTAAGAATTTCAAGTGCCAGTTTTGATTATCAGATGGCAACTAGAAACAAAAACTGTAAAGGATGCATAACATGGCTCATTGAGGGGAAAGCTTTGGGATTTCGGATTGTCCCACCAGATTTTTAACAAGGGTTTGTGCTATTCTAGTCTGACTGCATCAAGGGAAAAGCCACCAATCCAATGGTTTTTCAACATGTTGAAACCTTGTTTTTACAATTAAAGTTCTGGTTGGTGGTTTGGAACATGTTTTATTTTCCTCAATAATAGTTGGGATGATGATCCAATCTGACTTTCATATGTTTCGAAGGGGTTGAAACCACCAATTAGAGTTGCAATATGTTTTGATGCAGTTGCTTTGTGTGCCAACCCAGATGACGACGGGTTAAGTCCTACTTTCAGGGGTATACTGTTGGCGAATGTCAAGTCAATGAGTTATGTAGGTATCTAAGGTTGACCACGACCTGAAATTTAACAGTTGGGATGAACCAACAGAATAAGTAAAATACCGAGATATTAGCAACAAGTTGGTACGTTGTTTTTGGATTTGACCAGCAAAAATAGGCATTAAACTTAAACCAAGTATCAAGACGTGGACGGGTCAATACCTATGATGTTCCATTTAGCAGTAGTTTCGAAATGAGCTGATGAACATCCATGAACTCCAGCTTTTTGGGTGTGAGAACAAGCATCTCAGAGCACCGATTTGCCGTTCACGCTCACTTCGCTGGGGCAAGTGGTGTGGTGGCAGGGAGCGGGGACTTGGACTCCGTGTTTGTAAAATTACTGTTTGGTGGTTTGGAACATTTTTTATTTTCCATAGTATATGGGATAATCCTTCCCATTGACTTTCATTTTTTTCAGAGGGGTAGGCTCAACCACCAAGCAGATATCATATATGATCAGATTTCCACAGATTTCCCTATAAATAATATAATAATGGGATAAACCACCAACTGGTGCAGGATTTCCCTATCATAGTTGGTTTACCCGAGGCCCCGCGGCCACCCCGAGAAATCTCCGGCTCTTGAACACACCTCAGCCATTGGGCTATGTTTGAATGTTAAGGTACCAAGGATTTTTCTTTGGCCCTTAAACAGGATGCTTACATCAAATTTACATCTGCTAAATCCTATTCAACTGTGGTTGAATATGTGTCAGTGTTTGTTGGCTCTTCTTCCTATACATCACCTCCGCATAATCATGATATCCCATTATATACCATAAATACCATCATATAACCATTGTATCAAAATCATATCGCCACTTCATCACCATGTTGATTGTTGTTTTTTTCTCCACCATATCATTTAATTGTATATAATTATATATATATCATACATACCACTACCAAACACATATACAGCATAAATATATATATATACCACATATCTATATATATACCACTATATCACAACGGCCAAATCATAACCATTCTTTGCCTTACAGGATTGCTCCAGGGGTCAGGTGGCCACAGAACAGCCCGTTTATGGGCCCTGAATGGGATTGATATTGGGTATTAATCATTAATATATATATATGGTTAATACCCAATATAAATCCCATTCAAGCCACCAAATATGGATGTATCATGATTAATGGTATACATTATATGGATTTATATTGCTGGTTGGTGGTTTGGAAGATGAATTTTTATGACTTTCCATATATTGGGGATAGTAACCCCAACTGACTTTCATATTTTTCAGAGGGGTTGAAACCACCAACCAGATTGGGTAAGTATCCTCAAATATGGGTAAGTATATACCATTTAATGACAGTATATCACAGTTTACAACCTATACTTACGACATGGATACAACCACTATTACAATGTGGGGCCTCCCAGTGATGCCATAAGTCATATTTTTTGCCATTCCCAAATCAGTGGTTTATGACATTGTTTTACCCACATTCATGGATTATGTTCTAGTGGTTGTATCCATACAACATGGGGCCTCCCAGTGATGTGAATATTGCTTTATCACCCCCATGAATACTATAGTTATAACTACCATAAATCACGGTTATCTATCGTAAACGGGGCCCCACATTGTAAGTATCCCCAAATATGGGAAGAAATGATGGGAATGAATGGGATTGAATGGGATTGAATGGGATAAGAATGATCTTTCATAGGATAATTGGGATATTTCATGGGATATACAACCAACTTGCTATGATAATTAATTGGGTGTGTCTCAGCACATGGGTATATTCCCAAATGGCTACTTTTATAGGGAGAATGATGACGAGCTAGCGGATTTAGGCGAACGCTATTTTCAGACAAACCTATATCACCATTATGATACATCGATTCATTCTATTCCATTAGACAAATCGCACCATTAATCCATTATATCATTTTGTTTGAATCACTATCACCATAAGATTAAATATAACCCCATGAATCATAACCCATTTGCAATGGTCCCATTAATTAAATCCCATTATCACCATCATCATATAACCCACGTACAAGCCCTATATAACTGGGTCATACACTGATCAGCAAGCATGTTTGATCGGATGCACTCCTAGGTATATCCCATTGTAAAGCTAACATATTCCACTGAAAAAACAGTAGTACATTCAAGGTCATAACCTCATGGTCATAGGATATTGCCGGTTCCCACTATCATATCAGCATGTTCGAAGTAATATGTATTATATATACACAGATAAACAAATCCATGATTTTTATAATCATATCATACCAACTAAAATGATGGTTCGATATTATGGTTGTAATCGCAAAACAACGATGATTTGATAACATGTTTCCCATTAATATCCATGTCCCATTGAGTCATTATAATATCCCATGGTTTGATATGATTATGGCTTTAAGATGTTTTAAGTCAGTAAGTCACCCCATTTATGGAATGATGACCACACTTATAACCATTTAGAACCATTTGCAACTTCTATTTCGGGCTTTGAAGTGGTTATTCCATAACCAGCCGTGCAGCATGTCGTTACCGTCGTTACGGTTGCCGCAGATGCCCATCGAACGTGTGAGCTCTGCGCAGGACTCCGAAAAAAGGCTACCATTGAGGGGTGAGAAACGCCATGAAATAGCAATACCGTAATTACTGTAATGGATGTTGTAATAGTATGTACCCCTGGTAAGTTAACAATTTGACCCTGAAAATCACCAATTGTTAATGGAAACTAGTCTTCCAACCCCTATCTGCCAGGGTCTATGTTAATATACCAGAGGGTAATAGTTGTTGTATCCATATCTTAAGTACCAACAATGGTGGCTATATCATGTCATATACTGTTATTTAATGTTATATACAGACCCCAGAAACATGGGTTCAATATGGATTATACATGGTGAAGATTCCCCAATAATTCTTTATTTATAGGGGTAATGCCCCTTTTGTGGTAAATTCTAACGACTTCACGGTTCTCCCTCACTATAATGATGGTTAGTCAGGGGATTTATCATAATATAGCTGAACTTTTCAAGTTAGTGAATTACTTAAATTTACCCAGTGGTTAAACCTTGGATTATGTTTCTTTGTGGGATCCCCAATATGTTATAGTATATGAATTATTTGTAGCAATAGTTTACCCATGTAATAATGGATCTATGGCAAAGCGGATATAGCTATAGTTGATGGGGGTTATAAACCAACTTAACTGGCTACTAGGAGGATCATCCACTCGTAACTGGTTATATATATATACACTGGTAGGACAAAAGTTGCGCTTGTTGAGCTTCCCACAGTGAACATGGTTGGTTTCTTCTTCTGCACACCCTTCCCCGGTAGAATCCTAGCATGGAGCTTTGCCGTACCCCGGTCGCATTTCCACCCTCCAAAAGCGTTAAAATCTTATATATTTAAAAGAGGGTGATAATTGACCGTCCCACACCTGCCACAC
>Ga0126342_10020691_pt1 | contig 11044 bp, 10 predicted proteins | sample Cyp1metagenome_FD_92528 | JGI IMG/M metagenome (GOLD analysis project Ga0126342, IMG submission 92528) | Coral microbial communities from Lord Howe Island, Old Settlement Bay, Australia - Cyphastrea 1 metagenome | ecosystem: Host-associated > Invertebrates > Cnidaria > Coral ...
GATCCATACTGATCCATACTGATCCATACTGATCCATACTGATCCATACTGATCCATACTGATCCATACTGATCCATACTGATCCATACTGATCCATACTGATCCATACTGATCCATACTGACCCATACTGATCCATACTGATCCATACTGATCCATACTGATCCATACTGATCCATACTGATCCATACTGATCCATGCAAATACTATTTCAATCTATTTCATATTCGTTCATGTCTAACATGCACATACTGGCGATCAGTCCGCGCATGCCGTCAAATACACTTCCATTCTTTGTATGACTATGGTCGTTCTGCGTGTTTTGTCACTGAAACTTGAACTGCATTCAGCTGAAGGGACGTTCATCTCATGTTTGATACAACTCCAAGCAGTAACTAAAGCAATTTCTGAGAGCAAGAACTGATGAGAAGATATGAGAAGAATGTTCTGCTTGTTTGTCTGATCTGGCAAGTCTTGGACCCCGCTCATCCCTCTCCAGCATCCCAGCATTGATCCTGAATCGCTGGGAGGGAGGAAAAATCTGCTGTCTCCCACGTGGTGGAATTGTTGAAGGCTTTGTAGTCGTTCCTTAGCCCAGGTCCAGTCAGGATGCTACCACCCATGATCCTCGTGAAGAGAATAATCAACATTTCTGCCGGGGATACAAATCACTAGATATAATATTGGATAATTAGAGGTGCAGTGTCCTGAAACATGACTAGAAAAAAACTACCCCCTGGTATACAATCAATCTAGATATACAAGCCAGGCACTGCTGAAGCTTCAACAAAACCCCTCGCACTCCGAGCATCTGCTGCCAATGGGACTGCGATTCCTCGCTCGCCACCTGAATGGACAATTCCGTCACGTTTACACTTCAGTCACAGAATTGGATGATGGGAAAATTGGATGATGGAAACCACCATATTTGACGGTAAAAACCATGCTTTCTTGTAGATTCAGCATAGTATCATACTATGAGTCTATATCATCTCATCTCATCTCATCCCGTTGTATCATGTTGTATCATGTTCTATCTAGTGAATTGGGCCATGGGGCGAACATCCATACCCATCATACCCAGCCACCAGCCAAAATCCAAGGGACAATCAGCTTGTTGAGCCACTTGACGCTCCTTGCGCCCGCCACGCCAGGCACCAAGCACCTCACTGGAGCTCCGTGGTCCGCTGGCAGCGGCTCACCGTTCCTCGGCCATGACTTTTTTGGGTGGAAATGGGTGGAATAGACAGATGCAACATGCAACCCGGATGGAACATGAATGAAAATCATGCACATGATGCACGTGCTGACATTATTCTGATTTCACTCATGAACAAACGGATTACTCATTTGTGGGCGTGGGTTTCCTTAAAATTTTGTGCGACATGTTGTCCCATGGCCCGAGGAGAAATTTTGTGCAGAAAATCTTAGAAAGCCATCCACGACAAATGAAACTTTCCCTGCCAACTTAGATGACCCGATGTTATTCACTGAATACCATCCAAGTTCCTAGCGTTATTGGCTATTGTCTTATCTAATCCCCTACATGTACATTCTCTGTCCATCGTGTCGTGTTGCCCGTGGTTATATACAATGTCCTCTAAATAGGTACATGATTCTGACAAATTCTGACTCTACCTCGACTGATTGAAATATGTGGGACCTGATATGCCCTGATCCCTGCATCCAAAAGGCATCTTGAACGTCAGGATGACATCACGACGTGGATCCTCATTCCCAGCTTGGGATGATCCAGAATCAGTTGTTTTTCCACACACTTGGCTTGAAAGAAGACTTAGGATACCTTACACCCCAAGATGCCCCAAGATATTCAAGAATCATCATCCATTTCTTAGGCTGTTTGATTTTATGTTTGATTTTATGTGGCTTCCGATTGGTGTCACTGAAAATCATCATTGCCAGCCATCTGTTTCGGATCCATCTGGTCGTCCAGGCCTGAGCCCAAGCCAAAGGAATGCTGGCACCATAGAAGCCTTTGGTATCACGCCATTCGCCCACTTTGGGACGGTCTAAGCCTTCCATCTGCAAGTGCAACTGCCTTGGGCGGAAAATGAGGGCTTTGAAGCCCGAACTTGCTAGTTGTATGGGGAAAGTGATGGTAAACCATCATGAAACATATACGACATATGGATCATATGATCATATGGATCTGGGATTTCAGGGTGGCCTAGTTTCAAACAAACCCACTTGGTGTGAGAAAAGTTGGATGGGTTGTGAAGGGAATCGTGCTTGGAAATTCATGGAGATTCGTCGAAGCACTGGCACTCTGATGGACATTCCGAAGACCAACAAAATAGATCAAAGTATATAGGAATATGATGGGATATGTATAGGGATGCTTAATTATATATTGACCATCATCTTCATCATCTTCGGAGTTTTGGGATGGTCAATGTTGATACAGAGCCATGCAGCTTGACACCGTACTCTTTGAAAGTTGAACTCAACAAAGGGAAATATATATTCAATTACATTCAATAGGAAAACCGTCGAAAATCATCCAGCACGGGATACAAATTGAGAGGGGCCATGCCATTTCTCATGGCTAGTTACCGATTGGATCCGATTGGTCTCACCGCAAGAAATCCAGAAGTCGCCCCGCCATCGGCAAATCAACATGGCACAACGTTTCCCAAAAGTGTGATCAAACTCTGTGATATATGGGTCTGGAATCTTGTCATGCCTATGCATTCTGTCAAATCTTTGTTCTGAAACTCAGCTTTTTATCAACCGGCCATTGGCACAACGATACACAACACATGATGTACTGTATGATCTGTATGCTACACAATCTGTCTGGCACCAACTTCCCCATGGCACCACGGGTGTGGGACGACTTTCCGCAACATGAGACACGCAGGGTCTCATAGCGTGTTGATTCCAAAACAATACTTTTTGAACTTTGTCGGAGGTGATGCCGGTTTCAGATTTCAGATTGAACATGCTTGATGAATATGTATGAATAATGGATGAATCAGGTAAAATGATGTAAAATGTGCAGGTGGAACCCCACTCCCATCCATCACAATCCAAGTGCTCATCTTCACCTTCCAACTCGCTGTTGATGCCCAGGTCTCTGGGGACTCCAACCTAAGGACATCCCTTCCATGTTGAAATCACTAGAGGGCTCATTGGGATTCTGGATGTGTCTGGCAATCTGGCCATTCCAAAATTACTTCAGACATGGAAGTTGGTCACAGGATAGGGCCAAGATAAATTCCAGCCCCCTTCCAGTTCTTCTCTAGGGCCATTCCAAACGCACTATTTTTGCTAAATCCAATCAGGGTGCATAGTCCAAGACATCTTTCAACGCAACGCCTTCCCACTCCGCATTGGAGATGGCCCCGGTGTACCAGGTCAAGCCCTCCACTTGTGCCACAGAGTTCCTTAGTGAAACGAAACATTGGAGTGACGGGCAACTCCACGCACAATTGTAGATACCCATGCGTAATTGACATATGATTTAGTGCAAGCAGTAACTAAGTAGTCGTATCTGGAAATCATCTACCCAGATGTCCATCAATAATCCGAATAATTAACTACTATATATAATTGCTAAGCTTTCCAGACTAGGAAAATGTAGAACGTATAGCAATTGAAGGGGGAAAGAGATATGTGTTTTGGTTGCCAAGTTGCCTCTCTGTCAAGCGCTTTGCTGATACATCATGATACATCTACAAAATCTTGAATTGGGCCCATGTTTGTCTATCAACTGCCATTTGTTTGTGAAAATTCTCTCCCCAACAACAGTTGGCACGTCTGCTGCTTGGCCTCTGATCCTCACGGCGGTTGCCGGAGCACTGCACGATGGCGGAGACCTTCTTCCGCTTGAAGCGCTTCTCGTCCTGGTATCTTGAAGCAATGATCATGAGGGATCGCTGCAGGTAGAACCTCATAACCTCGTAGCTTTACTATAGACTATAGAATCAACATGGGATTGTCACGGATTCTCAGCAGAAATCCCAAACATTTTGATCCTGGAGGTCGGCCAAGGTCAACTTCACTGGTTCTTGATCTTCTCCTGAAGGCCAAGCGAAATCTGGGGTCATTTATGCCATCCTCATCATCCTCTCAACGCAGGCCCTGAGAAATGCCCATTTCAACCAAAAAGTCACTCTAATCGGGAAATTCCGAATTCCGATAAACCGCCGGATTTTCGGGTACACAGTAGCTTTCAAACAAAAACTACCTCTGCACGAGGGATTTGAGGGATCAGCTGATCAATGCACCAAGAGCATGCTAGAAGAAACCGATTCAACATCTGGGATTTTGAGGCCTACCTGATACGTGAGGTACAAAGAAGCTGCCATTGAACAACGCATTGAGAAGATAGTGTGTATTATATAAAATTTGATGATATTTGTATATGTGATGTGCATATAATTGTATATACACGCTCGGATCTTGGCTGTCCAAGCTGATCCAAGTTGCCACCCTTCCTGCCCCAGGCCATGCCTGGAATGATCTCCAAGACGTACTTCTTTGGATCGACAATGTCGCCTGCAACACCAGGCCAAGGCAGGAACGATTTCTTCCAACAGAACTTGGCTGGCAGTCATGTCCAAAACTAAAAACACCAGCTCCTTCCAGATCTTCCAGTATAAGCGGGAAAAATATGGGAATTCGCATATAATTACCCCAGCTGCATATCTCATGGCATGCAGTTGTCGGCAAAAAAACAGTTTTACCCTGCAATCTGGAGCTGCTTGAGCCATCTTGAGCCCCCCGGATGCCTAACCGTTAGAACTATGATCAACCCCCGCATAGGATGTCTTTTCCTTCGGGATGGAGTAGCCAGCAAACCACAATCCACCTGGGGATGGATCAAAACCCATGAGGCTTCGAATTATTTTGGGAGGTTAGACAGTTAGACACATCCTAATATAGATCTTTGATATATATATATATATATATTAATATCATTAATGATATTTAATGATCATTATAGATCCATAAAATCCCAGCTATTTCGGAATCCACCAGGGTGGACCCCATGCCTGTTGGTACAGGCAGGTGGTTTCGGACGAAGAATTTCTCGTTGGGCGTTAAATACTCTTGCTTCGCCAGCTGAGACCTGAACGACCACCCCAGATCCCCAACGAAGCCTGGCCTTGTGTGTGTGTGTGCGCGCGCATGTGTTAGTGTTTGCCTTAACTCAAAGACATGACATGAATGTAACATAATGTAACATGCATTTGTGACATTTGGTGAAACATATAAATCATATAAATGATATTAGGCGTCGACATATGAACATCAACGTGAATTACAGGGGTCAACTCCCTGAAGCTGAACATGCTCAATGCAGATCAGCCCATCATCCCATGAGGACAAGATGCAAGGGGCACTCCGCATTAAAAGGCTTTGCTGCTTGGACCAGCAGCTCCGGATCTCGTTTGGGGTCCATTTGGTACGGATCAAAGGGCGGAGGTAAGTTCTTGTACTCAACCTCACCTGAATTGTGGCAGTGGTGCGGAGTGAAACACGTGGGAGCTTCACAAAATGCAAGACGTTGCAAGACCACCCAGCTCACCTCACTGAAATGTACAAGTAAGGACCTGTAAGGATATCATCTCTTCAACACTAAGGAATACAAGCAAACAGCAACCTCTCCCGGTGAACACCAGGACCGCACCAAGCACCAATCATGTTGAGCCACTTAAATGTCCGATGCGATGCTCTCCCAGGATGTCCTTCACGCTGGCGACGTTGTGCTGCGCATACATCGCCCAAAAAGGGTCGATCTGACCTCCAGCTGCTTTCAGAATCCTTGGCAGGGCAACACTCTGCACATAGCAAGGATTGGCATGGCATGTTCGTGTGCAATTGGCACTTACGCTACTTACGCTCAAGTTATGTTGAAGGCACAAGTTTACATAGAGGAGTTTCAGTTTTTGATCTTTCTGCGGCTTTGTGCGAGGAAAAAATATCGGAAAATGCATTGCCAAGCATCACTTGGTGTTTCGAATGTAAAAATATCTAGCTTGGTCACATTGCAGCTAATTGCGGAACAGTGCTTTCTACAACATTTGCATTTTTTGCAGCGCAGTGCCTAGTGCTTATTACCGCGGCTGAGTGTCAACCACCCCCCCACACACCACACAAACTAGAAATTTTCATACTTGTTTCAAGTCGCACACTTTTCGGCAACTATGGCCAAAGACCAAGGCTCCGTTCCAGTCCCCCAGGATGGTTTTGCACAAATTTTGTGATGTCGTAAACGCCATCCCTGTAGGTCACCCAAATGCCCTTGTCGATCGAGTTGTGCCTCAGCTCTTGATGCGGTTCCTTGACCATTTTTGAACTGATCGTGCTAGACCATCTTTGATCAGTTGAATGAAGTTCGCCCGAAAATCTGTGGTTTTGAAACACTCCGTCCTGAATTAAGACATGACCAAATGGCCCAAATGCATCCAAATGTTCTGCAGAATTTTGACCTGCTGCCAACCTACATTATCTTACATCTGTCTCCGATATGCAGCGTGTCTATGATTTTCCGAAGTCTTGCGACAAGAACTAGGCACACATCATTTTCAATCAAAACCCTCCTGCTGAGTCGTCAACACACAGCCCAACATATTAAAATAACGCATCTAGAATCTTAGAATGATGGCAAACATGTTTCAAACTCCACCTGCTGCAGGTACTTCCCCAAAACAATCTGCCAGCTCAGCACCCACCGGGGTCCCGTGCTTCTTGACATCAGCGAACTTGATTTCAGGCTCACCAGGCTTGTAGCCTCGTCACGATGAGGATCAAACCATTGATCCAAGGGGGCATCAATGGGCAAAGGCAGAGGGACCAGGGATTTTGTCATATCTTGTCCAGTCTGCCACCCCAAAATACATCCAATAAACATCAGTCAACATCAATAAATATCAGTAAACATCAATAAACTTCAATAGATATCAACGAACACCAATAACATCAGTAAACATCAATAAATAAACATCAACAAACATCACGAAGCATCACTTGTAAAACATCAATAAACATTAATTATAAACATCAGTAAACATTAAGCAGCGTAACAGCAATAAACATGATAAGGAAGATGCCCTTGTGCCTGGTGCCAGCTGCTTCTTTTCCTTCTTCTCCTCCTGGCAGCTGTCATGACCCAGAGCAGTAGCTGCCACGCTGCGCCAGTATTGGAATTTGCCAGAAACAGAGGAGGAGATAGGAGGAGGTTGATATCAACAATTGTTTGTCAAAAATGCAGTTAAATGCAAGGACGAGAACATTTAGGATCGTGCCAAGGGCAGAAGACGCAGACCAGCCGATAGCCATGCCCAAGCCACTTTTTAGATAATAATGAAACCGTCCCCTTGGAAAGTTCACAGGCACCGCACACAAACACACGCACACAGTTCAGAATTCAGAACGGTACGGAAATAGAAAGTGACAGCAGTTGCAGCCAACCCTTCATTGCCCCTAGGTCCGGTTTTTCATCAGCATCATCAGCCCTCTGACTTTCCAGCTCCAATCCAATCGGCAATCCTTGACTTCCACCTTGGTCGCCTTGGTCGCCTTCTTCTCTTTGCAACTCACCAGGCTGCTGCCGAGCACAATGCCCGCAGCCGCCAAGGCGTTCAGATGTGGTCCATGTGGCCTCGCCCCCAACGGGACGATGGCACCATGGGATCCATGGGATCGCTGTGCGCGGCGCAGCACGCCCAGGGCGCGAGAGAAGCGGCTGGCCATGGTTGAGAGCCAAGAGTCCCTGAAGGGACCGGAACCCACAAGAAATTCAGGATGCAACATGATTCTACGTATTTTACCATATCTGCATATCTACATAAATCTAGAGTCCATAGCCAATTCATGCTGATCTAATCTAATCTAATCTAATCTAATTATGTCAGAATTACATCTATCAAGCTGATAAGCTGGGTTGTTCATGTTCTTTTGACAAATCCCTCAGATGGATTTAAATGAAACACACATGACGGACCTGCGAACACACATGACAGACCTGCAGTTATAAGTGTTAAAACGCTGGCGGACGGATGCTGACAGGTGGAGCTGCATCATTATCGACCCAGCGCAACCCTGTCCTGCGGCTGAGGGCAACTAGAGAGCGAGCTGACAAAACCATCCATCGTGCAGCGCAGATCCAGCCAGTTGTGATCCGGCCAGTCACAAGACTGATATGCTGCTGGCTGTGCCACTGGACAAATTTTCTTAACGATTTTCTGATGTTTTCTTAGTTCATGCTGTGGCTGTTAAACAGAAATAGGCAGCTGGCGCCCATTGGCGAACCTTGGAATGTGCCGTGGCGTTGATTTCGTGTCCTGGTGGGCTCCAGGGGCTTGATGCATCCTGACTCTGTTTGACTCTGTTTACATCCGAAGGCAGGGGGAAGAAAATACACTTGACCTTGCTGAAAGGATGTGACAAACAGAAGGATCCTGGATTGGTGGGATCCGAAATCTGAGCACCTTTTTCTGCGAAAGTCGACGTTTCAGCATGCAAGGAGTGACACAATTCCGGGTATGAGTCAAGTGCCTGAGGCCCTGGTTCTGATCGTCATGTGTCGCTATGGACAATCATAGCGCCATCCACATGTGGAACAACATAGGTATCGACCCACACCCATCTCATCAAACCCCTCCACTCTGGCCGGTACTTCGACAGCGTGCATCGCTGAGGATCATCCCGGCCAATGGGTCTAGGTGGCAGGAGACCGACATGCTACACATGCTGAGCACACAAAGCACTCTCCTAAATCACTTGGATAGGCCCTCAGATAGACCATTGTAACATGTTTGGGGTACATTGACTGCAACATGGTAACCTGGTAGCAGTCAATGTTTTTGTGGGGGCATGCCAGCTCCTCAAGCACGAATGCATGCACATCACGGGCTTCCGCACGCCAGAACATTGCAAACATATAGTACGCGTGTATCTATGTACTGTACTGTAATGCAATGCAATGTAATGTAGTGGGACGGCCGGAGGGACGGATGGATGTAACGGTGTCTATCCATCTCCATCATCATTTATGCATCAATGTGTTCAATCTCTCCGTCTCCATCGCCATCAGGTCACCCCATCCGAACACATTGATGTACAGTATCCCGTTTTTCTGCATGTATTTGCACAATATGCATGTGTATAACTATTCATACTTCCCAAATCTTCCCATGACACGTTTCTCACATATAATGTGTGTGCGTGCGCGTATCCACTAAGGTCGACTGACAGGGCCCATCCAAGGCTGCTGGACTGTTGCCAGGACTTCGTTCTCTTGGCAGCATGATTTCGCTCAATCTGCCTGTGCAAGTGCTCAGTCTCTGCTTTCCACGTGCAAGATACTTGATACCATTCCCACCGCAAACTCAAAAAGCATACAAATATAGAAGTTCAGGACACAGAGAGACATGTAAGTAGATGCATCTGCAAAATGTCAGCAAATTGCAATTCTTTGCCCAGTGATAACTTTTTCGATGTGTACAACGCACTGCATGGCTCTGTATCGCTTTGCTGTGAACAGGTGCATGTGTGAACTCCCCCAAAGTGTCTTGGCTCCACCAAACCCAAGGTGATCCTTTCGGGCCTGTCTGTCTGTCTGCCTGCCTGCCTGTCTGTCTCTGATGTCATTGTCTATTCATCAAGCCAACTATTCATTGGATCAATTGCAAAAGTATCAAACAGTCAATAGGCAAAAAGGACTTGTCGGACAATCAATCTCACACATATCATCACTATATCATCACCATATATATATATCGTATGTGTGTGTAATATAATGCAATATACTTATATATATATACACTATAAATTCCAATGTATGTTGATGCATTTTGTATCACTTCTTGCTGCAAGTGACCTTGTTCCGAAGCATCGATCGCGCAGAGAGGCCCGCGCTGGTCAGTGCCACCACACATAGCATGCCCAAGGCCCAGCTGGTGCGTTCCTTGTGGGAAAAACAATGCCATAAACCACCCATTTGGCCATAAAAATGGTGATCATTTAGGTTTATAGCGAATAAAAGGCTTAAGGCATAGCTTTTAAATGGCTTTAAAGTTCAAAGCTTGAGGCAACTTCGATGCAATCAAGAAAACCACCGCACGGAAAAATCGAGCTACACATTATCTCATAGTATATAGTATCTCTTAGTGATATTATGTATATATTATATATGTTAACATGAATATCCAATGATATTCACAAATGCTCCACACAGTGCAGCAACAGCTTTGAAATCACCACGAAATCACCAGGCATCCATCGCACGTTCCCTTCTCTCTACCAAGCGTTCCAGCTCGTCTAGCAGGCCCACATGAGTAGGGAGCCTCAGGACCAAGCTTCTCCTGTGTCCAGTGAATCCAGAGAATGTCAATCTTAATTATTGTGGTTACCCCCCAGTATAGTGATGAATTATGATGGATTATGATGAACTATACTGAATTATGAATATTATGATGAATTACTGAATTACTATTAAGACTGGTACCCTCATCAACTGGCATTTTATTATGGTGCACTCATAACGGGTTTTCATTACCAATCAATGACTCAGTGTAGGGTGGTGCATTGCCCGGAAGCCGGTCGGATTTTCGCGAGGCGGGGGACAAGGCGAGAATTGAGAGTGCATCGGAGAAGCTCGCGCTCCACGTTCGTAGCTTCAACGAATGTCTATGAACCCTGCAAGGATGACCAAATATCTGAAATTGACTGAGTGCAATTTTGGAAAAAAAAGGTGACGAGAGTATCATCCATTATGCCTGTTTTTGCTTCCCAGTGGATTGGCCATCCCTACGGTCAAGTGTATTCCTTCATTATCTGATTCGCGCGTACCGGCCGGCCCATCGGAGAAACTGCAGATTCCTGCGGATCATGATTAATCTGCTAAATCGAATAGTAAACCCACCATTTTTGGGATGGTTTTTAGATGTTTTTCCATGAATGAAAGATTTTGCTTTGCATTCAAGGGTCCAAAAAGACCCAAGGGTCCAAACTGGGTCCAGCTGATGAATCTCGCGCAAGCCTCGCTCATGTCCTTTTTCTCGCTCACACCCAAAA
>Ga0126342_10020692_pt1 | contig 11043 bp, 9 predicted proteins | sample Cyp1metagenome_FD_92528 | JGI IMG/M metagenome (GOLD analysis project Ga0126342, IMG submission 92528) | Coral microbial communities from Lord Howe Island, Old Settlement Bay, Australia - Cyphastrea 1 metagenome | ecosystem: Host-associated > Invertebrates > Cnidaria > Coral ...
GCACGCGGTTGTGGGGCGAAGCACATTTCGAAGTCAAAATGTACAAAGCACCTCAGCGTCGGACCACTTTTGGAAGTTGAGATGTCGAAAAAGTGCACGCCGTTGTGGCGCGAAGCACATTTCGAAGTGAAAATGTGAAAAAAAACCAGGTGTTCGGACCACTTTTGGACTTTCAGATGTCGTTTCGCGTGGCAGGCGGAAGGGATTGTGGATTTTGTCAAAAGTCAGCAAAACGTAAGGGTTTTTGTAGCATTTTCAACTTCAACCACCACTACACCACACTACAATCCAATACACTACACTACAGCTACACCTTCACTACAGTCCACTACACTACACTACACTACACTACACTCACTTCACTACACTCCACTAAACTACACTACACCTCACTACACTACACTCCACTACTCTAAACTCAATTACACTCAATTACACTACACTACACTACACTACACCACGCGAAACTACACTACACTACATTACGCTACACTGCACTACACTACACTACAACTACAGCTACAACTACAACTACAACTACAACTGCAACTGTAACTGTAACTGCAACTACAACTACAACTACAACAGCACTAATTGCTTTACACCACACTACACTACACTGCACAACACACTACACTGCACAACACACTACACTACACTACAGTATGCCACACTACATTACACTACACTACACTATTTGCATTACACTACACTACAACACACTACACTACACTATCCACACTACAACACGCCACACCACACCACACCACACTACACTCAATTATACTACACTACACTACCCTACCCCACATTGCATTACATTACATTACATTACGTTACATTACATTACATAACGTTACACTCATTACACCACCACAAATGCAACTGCAACTGCACTACACTAATTACACTACACCACAACTACAACTCCACTCCACTACAACTACAACTACAGCTGCACTACACCACACTGCATCCAGCAGTTGTGTGTGAGGTGACCGACCAGGTGACCACTGCAACCATTGCAGCCACTCCAAAAAACATAGCTCCAACCACCTTTCGGTCCATCAGTGGCTTCGCTCTGCCATCCGTGATTCACAACAACCAACCTCTCCTATAGGTTTCCTATTTTTGAAACTTCCACCACCGCCTTGTGCCGTACTACTGGTAATTGTAGTTGTAGTTTGTAGTTGAGGTTGTAGTTGTAGTTGTGGTAGTAGCTGTAGTTCTCGTAGTTGAAGTGTAGGTGAAGTGTAGTTGAAGTTGTAGGTGTAGTGGTAGTGTAGTTGTAGTTGAAGTTGTAGTTGCAGTTTGGTGTAGTGCAGTTGCAGTTGTCTATCTATCTGTCTATTTGTATATCTGTTTGTCTATTTGTCTTCCTGTTTATCTATTTGTCTTTCTGTTTCTCAGTCTACTAAATCTAATCTAATCAAATCAAATCTAATCAAATCAAACCTAATCTATCTATCTTTATCTATCTATATAGCTATCTACAAGTTTGAAAGCGAGGCTATTCTGCGAGACTTCCTCAATTTTTGAACTTGACAACTCAAAAACGCAGCAATTCTGCGAGACTTCCCCAGTTTTGGAACTTGACAACATCGAAACCGTAGCAATTCTGCAAGACCTCCTTAATTTTTGAACTTGACAACGTCAAAAATGAAACGATTCTGCGAGACTTCCGGATTTTCGAAGTTGACAACATCAAAAACGATGCATTCTGCGACACTTCATTCAAAAATGGAAAGTGGAGTGCAGAGCTGACGGCCTCTGACCAATGGGTTTTACGATTTTCCCACTCCACCTGTCTAAAGTATTGCACCTGCCACGAAAAAGTGAGGCCAGGTCATACGAAGTGCTGCACCTGTCACGCAAATCATCTCATCAAACCTACAGATCTGATGCTCCAAAATGCAACCCCTCTCAGGAAATCAGCGCCCGGACCTCCTAACATCTCTGATGAACATGTCTCTTGTACTGCGCCTGCCACGGAAAATGCATCTTTCCAGATCCTCTTCAAATGTCCCACGCCTGCCATCGTTTTTGGATAAAACCTTTACGTTTTGCTCACTTTTGACACGGTGCACAATCCCTTGCGCCTCCCACGCAAAACGACATCTGAACGTGCAAGAGTGCTTCGAATCCGTCATCTTTTTACACTCTTGACTTCGAAATGTGCTTCGCGCCACAACGGCGTGCACTTTTTCGACATGTCAACTTCCAAAAGTGGTCCGAGCATGGTGTGCTTTGTGCATGTTGACTTGGAAAAGTGCTTCGCGCCACAGCGGCGTACACTTTTTAAACATCCCAAAAGCGCTCCGAGACCGTCAGTTTTTTCGTCAGTTTGTTAACACTTTTTGACTTTGAAATGTGCTTCGCGCATCTTCGCACCACAACGGCATGCATTTTTTCGACATCTCAACTTCCAAAAATAGTCCGAAACATGTGGTGTCTTGTACATTTTGACTTCCACATGTGATTCGCGCCACAAGGGCGTGCCACCTTTCATCTCTCATCATTGGAAAAACACAACACAATGTTTCGCGACTTTCCTACCTTTTCGCGCACCTTCATCTTCTTTCTTCTGACTCTTTCTCTTCTCTGGTCTTCTCTCTGACTCTTCCCATCTCTACTTTTCATCTGTCCATATTGTCGGAAGTTTGAGTTCTAAACTTCCTTCGATTATCAATGGGATTAATATGGGTAAACCATGGTAAACCCAAAAATCACCCATCTCCTTACTAGACATGGGCTGCAGCCCAAATTGCAGCACGCCCTGATCCGAGCTGTGACGAGCTCTGGTTGATAAAGCAGTAGGATCCATCAACAATGACTTCCCACAATGGATGGTATAACATGGTAAAACCATGAAATACCATGGTATAACATGGTAAAACCATGAAATACCATCTATGGGTATTTTATTACTGCTTACATTATTCTGGATCCGGAACCTATTCTTAATTAGGAGGGATCTTGTATGATTCGCGGCGCTACGGCGCTATGCATTCGTAGGCCTTGAGGGAGAACATTCCACTTAACTTGCATTGTAACATTGAACATATATCATGTGACCTTCTCGTAATGATTGCTCGTTATGCCCCGATCGTGTGCTGTGGCATGGTTTTGATTTGCAGTGAAAGAATGGTTTCTCTAACCGACCTTCATAGACTTGAAGTAATCATCATTACTTCGTCATGGAACTAAAAATGACTAAACATATAACATATAGTTTAGTTTAATCGTCATCTTTAGGTGAAACTATAGTGAACGATATCCCATTATTCAACATAATGAACTCATGTTTAGTAATCAATATGTTACTCCCATTTTCTTCATGCATGATTCCAAAATAACCAAATGTTTCAGAAATTCTCCAGGCCGTGAGGCCTGTATCACAGGCAAACGCCAGTCCAATGGTTGTTTCTGGATATTAAAATTTAGACAGAAATTGCCATCTCTCGATATATGTATCATATAATATATATGTATATGATATAGAAGTACAACTATCATATATAATATGAATATAATATGATATAATCATAATATGTATAGAATCATGTAAAATTTGCAGGTAGAATCCATGAAAAGGTTATCGCTTGAAACAAAGTCTCAGAGAACTCGGGTTACAGATTCCCCATCTCAAACGACCAGGCATCGCCACAGAACTCTTGGAATCCTTGTGCCTTGTTGGTGAATTGGAGGAGTGTTGCTTTTCTTTGGTGAAGTTGATGTCCAATTTGAACGGTTGAAACGGTGAACGGTTGAATGGCAGGCATGGCATTCACTGTGATGGTGTTTTTTGTGAGTTTCTGTAAGTAGATGGACAAAATGTGAAACCCTATTGATCCAACACACCCAAGAAAGTTCAATGTCCTCTGCTGAGGTGCCCCCAGACATTGAGAATTTGGGGTCAGCATAAAGTGTATTGCAAGGTTAGATTTTTTTTTGGCCTACCGTCCGGCATTCTGATGTTCTCAAGCACTTTTGTAGTCCAAACTCTGTTTTGGAAACACCCGTCCACATGCTGCTGCTATTATTCCAAATGCGCGCAATATATTGTATTTTCACGACATGTCAATCATGTGTCTCTCGTCCCATGGTTCTGCATCCTAATCTCAAAGGTATTCCAAAGTGCACATTTTTTTTGGTCACATTTCAAACATTTTCCTTTATGTCCCAATTCCCAACTTCTTCCAACGTATATACGTAAAACACTGTTTTTTCAAGTAAACTGGCCACAGCTGATTCCCTCTAAATTTGTATAGCCAATAATTCACGACGATTTCAGTTTCCGTAGCCCTGCCAATGGATTCTGAAGCTTCCAGTCAAAAAAAATGTGTTTTTTTTGACACAGCCTCATGGTATATTCCCATGTACAAACTCATAGTACCTTTCATTTATATATAATTATCTATGGAAAACTGCAAAAACCCATCAGATTTGCCCAACTGTAGATCGTTTTCAGGAAACCATGGTTTTTTCATTTGTTTCTGGCTGTAGTTTCTGTATGTTTATTGGATGCCTGGCTGCCATGATCTGAAACGCCTTGCAGTTTCACGGCCGTAATGGCCTACTTTCAGCTACACTAAAAGCTGACATGGGTCCCCAAATATTTTCCAAAAGTTCCAGATCTACTAGGGGCATTAAAGTTTCCAGATTTACAAAAGTTCCAGATCTACTAGGGGCATTAAAGTTTCCAGATTTACAAATGTTCCAGATCTACTAGGGCATTGACGTTTCCAGATTTACAGCTTTTTTTTGCTGAGCCGGAGAGGTAGTGTATGCCTGCGTTATCTACCAAATGGCACCGGATTCTCTTGAAATCGTGGGGTCAAATAGGGTACTACCTAGATTGGTTTCTCCCGAAATGCAGTGTACCCCAAAATGGTGATTTGCGGTACCCTGTTTCCAGGCAAACCCATAAAAATGGGTGACCTGGCCATTTTGGGCGGCCAAGGCCATTGGCGCCGGCTGGTTTCCCGATGGAGTCGGAATACACAGCAACTGGCCCGGAAGCTGCTGGACTTTGATTTTTTGAGATTTCATGGCATCTTCATTATGCATGTTGGGAAAGCAATAGAATCCATCATCCGCAAATTGACCATTTGTATGGGTGGTATAAAATCATCAACATATGAATGGTTTATCATTGCTTTACTAAAATCATCCCATGGAGTTCGACATGATTGCTATGACATGGTTTAGAATCCCATCCAAGTGCAGATCGATCCAGAATAAACCCATTTTTTTAAAATGCTATGTAAGACATCGTACCAGCTTGCCAAAGGGCGACTTGCAAAATGGGATGGTCGGAAAATGGGATGCATCCCATTGAAATTTGCGTCACGAGGCTTCACGAGTTCCACGGAGGGTCATGGAGTGTCGTGTCCTTCGCCATAGCAAAGTCAGGGTCGGGTTAGGTTACACCCCAAAATGGCCCATATTCTAAAGAATGAGATTTTGGGGGTATCCATAGGCTAATTAGGCTAATGAACTTTCTCATTGGCTTGATGCGCTATCTTTTTTTGAGATGTTTTGAAACCATGTGAAAATCTGTATCTCTCTCAACATGGTGACACCAGGTCTACCGGCAATCTTTCCATATGATATCAATGATATCCTTATTACATCTTGTTGCTTCCCATGTCTGCCGTTTTGAAACAACATGAAACAACCTACCCATCACGGGCCCGAGGCCGCGATGAGCGAACTTGAAGTCCCTTGGCGAAGGATGGTGTAGTTGGAAGGTGATACTTGGAGGAACATCCCATTTACCCTCTGGTAATTCAACATAGCTATTGAAAACGGCCCATTTATAGTGGATTTACCCATTGAAAATGGTGATTTTCCATCGTTTTTTGTAAGTTTACCAGAGGGTACCAACCCATGAACTTAGTCACTGTGAATTACGAGGACGAGGAAACTGGTTGCATCCTGGATTTACCAACTCGTTTCCAAGTGAAAGCCACCTTGTTCCGACTTGCTCACCATTGAATATATATATATACATGTTAGATTACGTTAGTGTTATTTAGTTCATGCAAAGAAATGGATTATGATCCAGACAGCAGAGGTTTTTTCAGGTCAAGAAAATATGTTTCCTTGAAGATTCCAACATATTTCCATCCAATGTCCAACCGAGTAGCGGCTATGTTTTGGGGTCACCAAATATGCTCATGTTTGGTCATGTTTGGTCCTTTACATCCCCATACCCTTTTGGTAAACTGACATAGATGTGGAAAACTCGCCTAGGATTAGGAAAATGATGCAGAAATAACTGCACCATACAGTACATAATTGGGATATATTGGGATATGACTGACTTGCCCGTGTTTGTTTGACGGGAACATCCCGTTGATGCAGCAGATCTCCCAAGGTGTTGATGATTGGCGATGCTGTAGGATTCATGTCAAGGCAACATAGATATGGAAGCACATCATTTTTTATCGGTGCAAATCAACTATAAATGGCTATTTTTATGGGTCATGTTCATCAATTTTCCACAAAACTTTGATTATTGGAGGGTAATTCATTGATGGATTGTGAACACGACCCATAAATCAATTATAAATGTAGTGTTCATAACTTTTCATTTTTGTTTGCTAACCCCACGGCCAACCCATGCCGCTGACAGACCATGGAGCAGCCGCCTTCCTCACAGCCTGTGATGCTTTGGCCCTCGCGAGCGACCGAAGAAGCGGAGGCAGTAGATGGATAACCGGAGAATATGGGGGAAAACGAGGGTTTTCAGATGGTTTTTTTCCGTGGTTCCATGGGTTTTTCCATGTTGTTTCCACGTTTCATCTAGATTTCACCAACATGTTCAAGTGAATTAGGACCTCATTTCTGATTCTGGATGTCAACACGAAGCATGAACCACCAAAAAAAGTACCGTATTTCAGGTTGGTGATGTTTTCATATTTCAATCAGATTAACGCGGACCCTCCAAAATGGACAGTCCACATCAGTATACTGTCAGAAGCAGATTGATTGTTTTTGAGGGTGTTTCACCCGCCCAAAGTTAGATGGTTTTGCCGCAACAACGGGGCTTCAATCCAAGTTAATTCAAGCAGCATATTTATTTATCCAGTGATGAAAACCAATATCAGGTCTGGAGATACAACATTGTACCAAACCCCGGAAACGACTTGCACATGTTTTTTTGTTAGGAGCCAGCCATGAGGTTGCGGCCTTAAAGCACAGTGCCAATCCCCTAAGATGGAGCTGTCTCAAAATTGAGAACCCCAAAATGCCGTTGTTTATCCTTGTTTGTCTCATTCAAGTTGCAATTTCCAAGTATAACCGAGATTTTTGGAAAACATACTCCATACCCCTGCAAGTGAATGGCCGCATTCGGAGGCTGAAGTGCAAGCTGCTGTGGGAAGATTGGAGGAATTACTGTTGCCGGGCTGCAGATTTTGACAACGTCAGGGTATATAACAGCTATAACTTACACATTATTATAGATAGATGATAGTGCCACTCTTTCAAGGAAATACATCATACTACTTCCTCATCTATTCAGTTTTTTTCCCACAAAGTATTTGGGGTCGCCAGGGAACAACCCTTTGGAAAGCTGCTATGTTGGGTACGTTCAACAGCCCTGTTGGTTGCTGATAGGCGGTTATACACCTGCTACTAGTACCCAACAAAAATATCCCATAAATTTCCCGGTATATTGGGAAATATTTGGAATCATCACAATTTTTTCATCTGGGAAATCCTATGAACCCAGAACATTTCGCAAAAAATGACTGCAAGAAGTCCTACGAACCCACAGTGTCCATGTCGTAAAACAACAAGCCCTTTCTACCAGGTGGGTGCAGTCAGGGACAATCATCCGACTGGATGTAAGCCATATGTATAGCCAATCATAGCCATTTGGGCAATACGGATCTCAAAAGACCTCACCAATGATGCTTAATGGTTGAAGTCGTTCAATGGTTTTGCATGGTTTTGCCAGCTTGAGTCATGATCGCTGACAGTCAACAATCCTGTAGATTGAGGAAACACACCGCAGATCCGGCGTTCAAAGAGTCTATAGCCACTCGGATTGGGATGCGTTGGGTATCTGCCCGATGAATTGGGATACCAAACTTCATGGGGCAAACTGCTCAATCGTTTGTTTGGAGATTGTTTCAAACATTTTTAAACCATAGCTGAAGATTCCATAGTTGCTTTCCCATAGTTGGTTTCAACCATTTCGTTTCCCCAAACGCCGCTGTGTTTCAACCAACGAGGAAGGCTCAGCCATGTCATCTCGTTGCTTGGCCAAGGCAAACATCAACGAGATGTTGCTGGACATGAGGAAACTCAGACAGGCGGAGGCCTGACCGCTGTTAGTGGAATTTAGTGGCACCTTAATTCTGTCAGTTGCTGCTTCTTTTCTGCCGATGGCTGTTGACATGTGAGTTGAGATTAGTTATTTGGGTCTCTGGGAAAAAAAGCATGCGAAGCAATCCGGATAAGGACATTCCATATGAGGTACGGTCAAATCAGCATAGACCAACTCAGAAGGAGCCATGGAACATGCATCAAACATTGTGAAGCGATAAGGCCCCCAACGAACAAAAGTATAACCCAAAAACACGGGCACAACAACTATTTGTCATTTATGCCTTTTCTTTTTTGCCTCCCTTGTCCCCGTCTTTCTGTTCATTTTCCGTCCTTTTTCCATGTTTTCCTTCTTTCCTATCGCTTTAAGTTGTTTCGTATAAGTTCCTTTCCCTTGTCTTTTATTGTTCCGTTTATTTCCTTTTGTTTGGCTTGTCTGCTGGCTTCTTACCACTAAAGCACTATTAATTCTATATAAATCTAATTCTGAATTATGTTTGTTTTCTTTCTGATTATTCATTTTGCTCTTGCTTCTTCCTTTGTTTCTTTTAATTTGGTTTCTTTTCCCTTTCACTTTTCCCGTCCAACCCGAATGTTGCTCCACACTTAAAATCATCATCATCATCACCATCATCACCATTGTCACCATGGTCTCATCATCATTATCACAATCATCATGATTATGACTATGACTATGACTATGATCATGATCATGGTCATGATCTCATCCTCATCCTCACCCTCATCATCATCATCATCATCATCATCGTTATCATCGTTATCATCGTCATCATCATCATCATCGTCGTCATCATCGTCATCATCATCATCATCATAATAATAATCATCATCATCACCATCTTCATCTTCATCTTCATTTTCTTCGCCATCATCAGTGTCAACTCCTGTGGAACGGGGTAATACCATCAACCCAAACGTTTTATTTTCAAGCGGGATCATAAATCTGCCATCCCTTTGACAAATATGTTGAATAATGAATAGCACCAACTTATCTTCATAAGGGATGATGATGATGATGAAGAAGAAGAAGATAATGGTGATGACGATGATGATGATGATGATGACGATGAGGATGAGATCATGATCGTGGATCATGGATCACATATGCATCTACATCTCGCAAGTCTACCGACATGACCGACATGGCATTTCAAAAATACGCAACCTTTCCACGATTCCGGCGCGGAGCAGGGTTGCAGCGTACTTTTTTAATCTTGATGATCATCAAGGTGTTTGAAAATTCGCGCTGGACGTAGCCATAACGTAGTGGTAGACGTTTGTTGAAAAAAGGACCCCAGACCAGGGATAGACTCATTTGATCCGATTGATATCTTTTTGCCAAAGTGATTCAGCCATTTGCCTCTTTCTGTAGCCATGCTTCCTGCAAACAGATAAACTATTTTTACAATAAAGACCAAAGAGCGGAAAAAAGGGACACTTTGCTAGTTGATGAAACAATTCCGCTGCATTTTTGTATTATTTCGTTTTGATTTGAACAAAACACTGTAGAGCGATGGGGCGCCAAGAGAATGATAGCCTACATTTTCGCACCGTAAAGTATTAGTTTCGACGGTGGCTCGTGGGTTATTTGCCTCTGGTCATGTAGCGAGGGGTCAGATGTGAGTTTGCGAGTTTCGAACATCGATTGCGGTTGTTTGCCTGAGAAATCAGGATGACAAAAGCCGGTTTCTACATGGATAAGTCCGAACATAGGGTACGAACCATTACGTACCTAACTGTTATGGGCCATATTGGGATTCGCCAAATTTTCGGACTAACCCACGTGGAAGAACCGAGGTTTAGCACATCCAGTGATAACTATCATTAAACAATCATCCACATACCATGAAACCAACTCATGAAATAGCATGAGCCAAACCATATTTCCCAGTTAATGTTAGTAAAGAGAGATAATCAACCATCCCCAATAGAATAATTCATTTTATTAGTGGTATAAATCATCAATATCCATCAATCTTCAATGGGTGGTTTATGATACTGCTTTACGAACATTTTTAACCATTATTAATCACTATTAATCATATGATTAGCCAGTATTCAGCACTATTGATAAATTAACATGAATCCATTATTAGTAATTGCCTTTAACGATGATAATGGATTAGAGAATGGTCCAACCATAATCATTCATTGTTAGCAGCATTAGCACTATGAACATCTATGAACTATATTTACCAGCAGCATACAAACTAATAGTATAGAACATATAAATCCAACCATCATATATGAACTATATTTATTAGCCACGTTTTTCCATTGTTTATTGATTTCAGGATTCTTCCCTGGCACAGGAACCCGCGCCGGGTCCCGCGCCGCGGGTGCATGCTGCCGTTCATCCCCAATTGCACCAGTGCGCCAGCGCCCCCAACGACGGCAGCGAGAAGAAGGCTACTGACAGAAGATCACCGGGGCTCCTACCATCAGCTGCTGGGACCTGAAAAATCGGAATGGAAAACACATGGGAATCATCTGGGCATGATTCGAATCGATTCGAATGCTTTGATTTGGTATATATATACAATATATATGCAATATATATATATACAATATATATACATATATACAATATATATACAATATATATATATATATACAATATATATATATACATATATACAATATATATACAATATATATATACAATATATATACATATATACA
>Ga0126342_10020693_pt1:2500-11042 | contig 11042 bp, 7 predicted proteins | sample Cyp1metagenome_FD_92528 | JGI IMG/M metagenome (GOLD analysis project Ga0126342, IMG submission 92528) | Coral microbial communities from Lord Howe Island, Old Settlement Bay, Australia - Cyphastrea 1 metagenome | ecosystem: Host-associated > Invertebrates > Cnidaria > Coral ...
CGCATCATGCGAGTCTGGTGGGTTTGGAGTTCACCAATGCTGATCGCATAACTGAGGAGAAGTCCAGGTAGCCCAATGGAGTCGAATATGAGGGTGCAGGCGCTCTCAACAACCACATCTTTTATCTCTGACGGAGGCTCGGGGCTCGATATGTGACATATTGTGACATATTCTACAGTAAACATGGGTATGGATCAATACCTATTAATACCATTTTTAATGGGATGAACATACATTTACCAGCTATTTTGATGTTCACCAGGGGTACAAGGTTTTGACACACTGCCACATGGGAATGCTGATGATTTTCTAATTGTGGCGACCAAAGTGATCAGGTCAAGCTACTGGAAGTGTGGAAACATCGCTTCCGCTGGTCTATTCTGCAGCCCTGGAAGGCCAGAAGAACCAGCAAGCAAGTCGGTTGATTGGCCAAATGGTGAAACTAGTAGCAAGGATGACAGAGATATCATGCATGAGGGACCCCATTTGCGGCCAATTGGCCAATAAATTTTGGGAACAATGCAGCCATAGTTGCTCACCAAATTTCTATGTTGCTCATGGGTGTGGATCCAAATTTAAGATCTGCGGGGTAGCAGATTTTGGTCCACGTTCAGCATTACATCACCCAGATTACAAAAGAACACTGTAAGTCTTCAGCCATCCCATTTTGCCATCCCATGTTGGGTCCCAAATTTGATAGATATCATCCATCATCATCCTAGCCTATAGCCTATAGCCATCTATAGCCTATATCCATATAACTGGCCCCGTCATGCCCTGCAGGTATTGAGACACACGGCTGGAGTGCAGTATACCCAGCAGACGACCCTCCAGCCTGGACCATTTTGCACTGGGCAGCGATGGAAGGCGTGGCACGGCTGGCTGGTGATGTTGCTCATGACTACAGGATACATCGACAGAACTTGGGGATATCATTTGCATATTTACCCAGTTTGATGGCAATTGGAAAATCCCCAAACTAAATGGGAAATTCAATGTGCAAATAATTGAATCAATAAGCCTATAAATGAGGGATTTTTTATGACCGGAAGGTATATGCCATGATATGCCCCATGTATTAAGAGTTCTATATCAGGCTATGACCCCTACATCATGAGTAGCCTCTGGTAAAACTCACATATCGAACTGGAAAATCACCATTTTAATGGGTAAATCAACATAACTCAACTATTTCTATGGTCATTTTCAATAGCAAGCTGTTAGTTTACCAGAGGGTACAGGTAGGGATCTTGTGGCACAGATTGCCTCCCAGGCAGGTCCGATGTGTGCGGGCGACTCCTGGCAGCAGGCGCTGATCCTTTGTGCCAGGCGGGCAGATGTCCAGCTGAAAGTTCGACATGGGAATTCCCATTAATGCAACAATAAACCAGCCATATTTTTATGGTGTATAACATTATGCCACTTATTTATGGTGATTTAGGGGATGGCTTATCATTGTTTTAACCACATTAAAACTTCACCAAACAGATCGAAACATAGGGCAAGGATGGGCAAAGGTTCTTCTTGTAGTCTGCAGATTGTCATTGTGTTGTTGTTATTAATAGCAATGAGGCCCCTGACAGATATCACATGCTCACGGTTCTTCCTGCTGCGCTCTGAGTGAATCAATATGATAAATATATAGAATTATGATGAATTATGTATAAATTTGTATATAAATATATATACTTGTATATATATATAAATATGCTTGCATATATATATATATAAATATATTTGAATAATGGTTTGGAAGATGGCTTTCTGTACTGGGGTGTCATGGCAATTGTGAAATCCTGGCCGTTGCATGGCTGCCAGGATGAGCGTGGATGGACTCCGATGGTCTGTGCGGAAGAAGCTGGTGAATCGGAGGTGGGGCTGCTGCCAATCCAAAGATCCACGTGGAAAAACGTGTGCAAGGGCCCGGAAAAAGATTTGTGCCAATCCAAAGATGATAAAGATGATTAAAGATGACTGGTTGGGTATGAGACGTAAAGGGCACCATCGGTATTTCAACATAGCGCCGAAGTCAAGATCGCATCATCTACAAAGGGACTGAGAAAAATCACTGCAACATGTGATTTGCCAGAGGGTATCTCTAGTAGTTCAACTGGGTTCGTATATCCTTAAATTAATTATAAAGCAATACAACTTTGACAGCTAGCCTCCGGTCATTTCACAGTTTGCTATGGAGAATCATCATTTTTAATCATGTTTTATGGCTAAATCATCGAACTAAATGGGGCCATGGCTTCCAGTTCGGTCGGACAAAAAGGGGCGTGGGATGATCGCCCCAGGTCTTGTCTCTACTCCACGCGTATCTTCCAAACGTGGACGTGGAGGCGTTTGAAATTGCTGATCCCGGGGTGAATCTCATTGAAAGTTTGCATTGGATTTGCATGATTTGCCCAAGACGGGAGTGTTTTTTCCCTCAAGAAATCAAAACATGGCAATGGAAATTCTGAATTTTTTAGATGGTTTTCCCATTGAAACTTCCATTTTTAGGGGGTTTCCAATTGTCACGTTTGAGTACCGGAGGGTAAATATCATCATCTACCCCTGTTCATGGCATTCTTTCGGGAATGAGATGATCAACCGTTGGCTTCTACGAAGCCGCTTGCTTTGTGGACGCTATTGGAATCATCAAGGGAACCACAATTGGAAACCCCCTATAAATGGAAGTTTCAATGGGAAAATCATCTGAAAAAATAGAGAATTTCCATTGATGGTCGATGTCCCAAGCGACCAAACGCATTGGGAAAAGTACTTAAATCTGTAGTCAGCAGACATCGTCGGTGCAAGTCCCTTCAAGGCCCTGGAAGTTGCCTGGTAGGTTCCCCGAGTGCCATCGCCTCCACTTCCACCCATTATCGCTGCAAGCGTGGAAGCTGTGGAGAGTTATGGCTGGCAGGACTGGGGGATGGGAATTGCATGGAATTGCAATGTTGACCCCCACAGCAATATCAGCACAAGGTGGTGCCGCCCAGGTTATAAGTTGGTTTGTAAAAACACATCAACTAGTTTCTATAGAGATACCTACCTTAGACCCAACAGTTTCTTGTAAGGTAGTTCTAGAACAACTTAACAAAGATTACCATCTGGTTATTTGACATGGCCATGGAAAATAAACATTTTTGATAGGTAAACCATCTATAAATGGGCCATGGCTTCCATGGCTATGTTAGTCATAACCAGATGGTGCAGGTAATGCCTTGCATCGCTTTTGAGGCCATGCACGGTGGCCGCAATGATTGGACTGCGCTGCATTGGGCGGCTGCGGAGGGGCGTCAGGTGTTGTGTGCGAAGTTGTTGAGGGAGAAAGCAGATCCCGCGCAAGTGCCGGTGTCTGCATTGGTGGCACAAAAACCAGTTGAGTCATTCAAGTTATATACATCAAGATACCATTGATCCATTGTCGATTGGCAAGTACAAAAAATGGTAGGTCCTACCTGGCCTGGCAGGTGAAAAACTACCTGGTTTACATTTATTGGTGATGCTGGATCACAGGGATGCCCATTCTGGCACTCAACTGCCGTTTTGAATATTTCTACACTGCCTCCATAGCTTGACTGGTATCTGTTTTGATTCGTTATTCGTTGTATCAGTTTTGCATGTCGTGGCTCACTTTGCATGGGTGTGGTTCAAACTATGTATATATGTTGAATATGGTGTTTCGCAGATGGGGCCATTTTCAACACTAGACACCCTTCCACGAATTGTTTTTTTTTCTTCGTTTGAAGATTTTGAAGGAACATGTTTTCAGGCCATTTCACATCTTTGGTAGGAAACCCCCGGGGCTTCCCAGAGATCAGCACCATGGTCTTTCCATGCCGGACTTTCACGGCCCAGGTGGATGACACCGGCAAAAGCGCCTTAGACTATGCCCGGGAAGCGAAGCAACACAGCACCTGGCTGATGCTGTCGAGTCAGGAGCACTTGGCCAAGAGCAAGGTGCAGCTGTTGCAGCTGTTGCGTCTGTTGCAGCTGTGCTTTGCAGCTTGTGATGTAGTAATTGTCCTACAATGGTGCAGCAGTTGATTTCGAGCTACTATATGCTACTATAATAACTAGGGATACTAGGGCTAGGGTTTACGTAGATGGATGGGTTTTTACATTTTTTAAAGGGGCTCTTGAGCAAATTCAACATGTGACATTGTCGTGACATGTGTTTTTGTCTCGCAAGTATTGGTTTGTCTGAAAACGGGGTATGCGGTATACCCCAAAACGATCCACAACGGCCATTTGAACAGGAAAGCATGACAAACCTCTGGATTTTCATGAATTTTGGGCATTCTCTTTTCAGACAAACAACCATACATGGGCATTAGAGTGGGGTACCCCATTCTTGGGGAATTATGGGTATGGGTCAAAATACCCTGCAGGCCCTGACAAGGCCGAGTGATGCTGGCCCTGCCGGCCCAGCTGGCCGAGCGCCTCCATATGGTTCTTATCCGCAGTCCTTACTCCTGCCGGCCAAATGACCGCCGGAGCAGTTTGGTAATCCTGGCGCTGGAAGACCTCCTGTTGCCAGGTTAGATTACCAGTAGCCATGGGCATTGCCCATGGGCCGGCGGCCATGTTTCACAGAGCCTCATAGACCTATGAGCCATTGCTCATGAGACTTGAGAGGCGCCATCGTTCATGCATTCTGAAGGGCTGTTCGAGGAGAATTTTTGGAGCCAAAGAGACTTCCAGTGCCAATGATGATCGATGGTTGTTGGTTGTACAGTTATACACCCACGGTGCATCCCCATGCAACCATTAGTATCTGAAGTGGAGATTTGAAGCTAGATTCACCAGATGTGCAAATCTTCTCCCAACTTCCAACATCGAACAGCGGCCTTCTGTTGGCCATGTGGCCTGCAAATGACCACCCAACGCTGCAGAGCTCATGGAGCTGGGTCTACTTTCGAAGTTTTTTTTTGGGGACCCCTGTAGTTTTTGGAGATCATGCACTGAAAGAATCGGAAAGACTCACAGCCTCGGCTCGAGGAGTTTATCTGGGAGGTTTGGTTTATTCAAGCATCCCTCCTGCTGCTTAGTTGAAAAACGGCGAGAAAAATATGGAGGGATATTAGTCAAGTTCTGTAAATCTGTCAAATCTTTACTTTCAACCCCAAGTCATAAACTCATCACATAGTTTTGCATTGGTGACTTTTGGCTGGAATCCCCACAATATGTTGAAATTACCCCCCCACGTAGATGAACATTGGAATTTCAAGTCCTCCATGTTTCCTCAATGATGGAAATGTGCTGCTTCTTGTGCCGGTGGTGAGTTTCGATTGCGAGTTTTAAAGCCACAGTATCTCCACAGGCACCACTGCTATACTTGGGAGTGCAGTTGAGGAGTTATAAGTGGATATATCTATATTATACTATACAGTACATGTATATAGTGGATATAACTGTTACTTGCTGATGGGATAATTACACATGGTTATGTAACATATTGTAATATACTCATAGATATATGGGCACCATATCCCAACTTTTTTCGGAGTTACAATCCCACGGTGATACCCATGAAATATCATCCCACGTGCACCCCCAAGAATGGTCCGATGGTTTGCCCACCTCTGGATCTTGACTGCCAGGGATCCGTCCGGATCTCGCAGAGTCTGTTTCTGATCTTTGCGATTTGGAACTTTTTGCGCCCCATGCGACGTTGTTCACCATGAAATGGGGCTTAGAATGGGCTTTACAATGGGAGATACAGCCAATCATGGGATATAATGGGATATGTATATATATAATTGTATATATACATATATATATATATATATATTATATAGAGTAGCCCATATTCATCATTGTTGATCAGGGTTGCGTCAAGCCAGTCTAGCTAAAATGATCGTCATCTTTTTGGTGTGAACAATGTGAACATTAATATTTTAAATATAAATAAAGCCATGAATAAATAAATAAATAAGTATAATAAGACATATATCTACATATATACATTTATTTGTTATATATATATATATATTTCTTACCACTTTATCTACAGTAGCCATATCATAGCCATATCTCCAAAACGGGCTGAGCCACATCTCCATGTTTTTGGGCGGGTAAAATTTCACTGTCCTTCTGGGATGTCGCCGTTGCGGTTGAGGTACTGGGCATGCACAAAGAGCACGAGCAATCTGAAGTCGCAGCCAAGCATCGGGGCTCAGCCGCAGTGGTAGCCGCTGGCCGCTGGCCGCTGGCTGGCCGCTGGCTGGCCGAAAGTGATGTGAACTGCTCATTCAGACTGGAAAATGAGTTGTGTCATTTTCCAATCCATTCTTTTAGCCTTGCCTGTGTAGATGAATTATTCTCCTTGGTACAGTCAGAAAAGGAAAGAAAAGACCCAACTTCGAAATTTTATCTGCTCAGGAGTGTGGCTGTAACAACAAGGCCCACAATCCCTCCTACACATATCACCAGCCGTGAAACCCCAGAATTTTCCTCATCTAGCTACACCCAAAAATGGTGGCCATTTGGGTGTTTCAAAAAAAAACCAATCATACAGATCAATGGAAAACCAGATAAAGGTCTTCGCTAAATTGTAGAGGTGTTTTTTCAGATGAATGGAGGTGTTCCAAGTCATGGTCGTCAATGAGGCTGAGAAGCCTCAGCACTGCCTCTGGCTCCCGAATACTGGGTGTGTGGGGGGTCCAGGATCAACCAGTTTCCAGACATCACCAGCGTGGTGGTTTAGTGGTGCCATCTTGGTAAACAACATGTCTATATATCATTCGATACCTATATATAATTATATAGATATGTATATTGTATGGTTCTAAGTTGGGTAAGTAAGGTACAGATTCGTCCACAAACTACTTACTGTGGTGAAGCACCCAGAATGCACAGACGTGCTGCCATTCTCAGCAAGGCCCCGGTCGCAGTATGTGGAGAAGAGAATCAACAAAGCTGTGAGCTCGGTGAGTTTGACCATCTGTGGGGTCCATCAGCCGGGCCAAAAGGATCCAAAGCTGAGCTGTTCCAAGGAACTCTGTACAAAGCACGTTTCGCAGGTGCACGGAGTTACGATTTGTTTCTGGTGTATACATAGACATTCTAATTCTGATCAGGTGGGTTGGCATTCAACCTCAACAGCTATAGTCTTCATCGATCGACATAACCCCGATGTCAATTTTTGGAAACCCATTCATGATCATTCATATGTAGTTTTTTAAGAGGGATTGGGTGTGATGAATGCTGCCAGGTGTCCTTTCTCAACGACATTGAGCTGGCCCAGAGTGGCCCTCAGGTAGGTTTGCAACCTGCCCAGCTGGAACTGGGTATCGTATGCTAGCGTCACTTTTCGCATCGAAAAAAAATACATTCATAATTAATTTGGGGGGTTCTAAAGTTCTACTGTAAAAATGGATGCTCTGGTTATTTCAGTGGGTTTCATGAGTCTTTTTTGCAGATCCCCACGAGATGCCGTCGCCGTCGCCGAGGCTTGGAAACGCGGGCTCCGTCTACGCGGAGCAAGAGAGAAAACTTGAGGAACTGTTGGCGTCGGATGCTTATGACTGGGAAGCTTGTGGAGTCAGTTTGCCTAAGTGGAGGGAACCCATCCCCCTGAGTAAGCGATAGGGGACGACCCTAATGTGTGCACAGCATTAAAATGTAACATATGGTTTTGTCGGCTACTCATATATATATATATAATAGGCCCTAACATTAAGCACCCCCTAAATGGTCCCAACTACTCTATGCAATTTTTTCCCCCTACCATGGAGGATGTTTAATGGGGGAAGGGATTAGCATGGAAGACATTGGGAAAACATGGGACAACTGTTGGCCAATTCTTCTGTGGGTGTTGCTTCGGAATTGGTGCCATATCCCTTCAGGAAAGGCCAAGATCGTTTGCTCGGGAATGAAACGACCCGGAAGGCCTGGCAAGAGCGCGAGATGTTTTGGCATTTTCCCAAAAAGTGGACCACAAGCCAGCTGAATGTATATTTGAAATTATTTGATTTGAATGCATTTCCCTATTATTTATTCCATGATTCTTAACTGGCCAGTTTGATCAGTGAATGCGAGGAATGCGTTGAGGCACAACTGGCGTTTTGGCCCTCAGTTCTCAGCAAGGCACCAAAATCTCATGCTTGATCCTGCTGCCCAATTCCCCTCCGGTACTATCAGTACTCAAACATGGCGCATTGGAAAATCCACCATTTGATGATTTTTCCATGTTTTTCCATTATATAATTAACATCATCAATAGCTCCATGTCGGCCAACAAAACGTCCCTTCCCTGCACGCGCCCATGTTTGAGGACACAAAAAAATTGGGGTATCGGGGATGAAGGTCCAGAACTAGCAGCCCAAAACTGATGTAAAAGCCAAGGGCTTCACCACAATTGATCCATGGATACCTTTGGTAATCAAACATGGCAATGCATAAAATGGCCCTTTTTTGGATCGCTGTTCTGAATGTGATTGCAGGTTGACGCGATTTGCCATGTGCTTGGCAAGTGTAGTATCTGATCTTATCACTCGTGAGGCATTTCAATTCGAGACCAAAAAGGCCTGTGCCTTGCCCTGTTGAA
>Ga0126342_10020694_pt1 | contig 11042 bp, 14 predicted proteins | sample Cyp1metagenome_FD_92528 | JGI IMG/M metagenome (GOLD analysis project Ga0126342, IMG submission 92528) | Coral microbial communities from Lord Howe Island, Old Settlement Bay, Australia - Cyphastrea 1 metagenome | ecosystem: Host-associated > Invertebrates > Cnidaria > Coral ...
CCAGCGGCGGCCACGCGCGCCGCAGCTCCGCCAGAAGGCTCTGTGTAGTGCGCCTGCCACACGAAAGCCAGCCGCGGGCCAGCGGCGGCCACGCGCGCCGCAGCTCCGCTAGGATGCTCTGTGTGCTGCGCCTGCCACATGCAGCTCAAGGTGTGTGTGCTGCGCCCGCCACACAGAAGCCAGCCGCGGGCCAGCGGCGGCCACGCGCGCCGCAGCTCCGCCAGAAGGCTCTGTGTAGTGCGCCTGCCACACGAAAGCCAGCCGCGGGCCAGCGGCGGCCACGCGCGCCGCAGCTCCGCCAAGGCACTGTGTGTGTAGTGCGCCTGCCACATGAAAGCCAGCCGCGCCGCGCCGCAGCTCCTCCAGGAAGCTCTGTGTACTGCGCGCGCCCAGTGTGATGAGGTGTGGAGTGAGATGTGATGAGGAAGATGCGATGAGAGATGTGATAAGCGAGGTGTGAGAAGTGGAGCTGTGATGAGTTGTGATAAGTAGTGCTTTGATGAGTGAGGTGTGATGAATGATGAGTGAGGTGTGATGAGTTTTCCTGGGATGAGTGAGGTGTGATGAGTAGTGCTTTGATGAGTGAGGTGTGATGAGTGAGGTGGACGGCGGCGGGCGGACGCGGAAGCGGCGCGGCGGGTGCCAAGCGAAAAACAAGAACCCCACACAGTGATGTGGGGAACAACTCCAAAAAGAATGGCAAAGTTGAAAAAACATCCAGACAAGAGGATGCGAGGCAAGCTCGCAGCAAGCGAAATTCTATAGCTACTTTACCTGGGTTTTCACTTGCGGGTAAGCAACAAACGGCTTTGTTCATGTGAGCTGGGCATTTTGGGGCCCTGAGAGGCCAGTGACGCAAAGTAGCAGGTTGACGGCCCATGCTAAGGATTGAATCAGAGCACAGCGGTTTGAAGGAGTTCTTCCGCCAGAATGGAGTCGCTTGGCGATGCCATGTCAGACCAGCTTGGCATATTCTTCACATCGACGTGGTCCTCGACGTGATCCTGAATGATTCTGTCAGGTCTGTCTGACTGCTGGCATCATTGTGGCAGACGTGGTTGGTGCAGGGATTTTGGCCATGCCTCTCGCGGGATGCCGAGCCTTCCATCAGGCATTGAACATATACATTTTTCCGATTGCCGTGACATTCCCATACGAACCCCAGTGGTATGGGAAGTCGGAAGGTTTTGGGATTGGTGATTTTCACCGAATTTGGGATCTTAGGCTGTGGCGAACTTTGGCCTAGTCCCAGGAAGCATTGCGTTGAAATCTCAGATGAGGAAAAATGCCCAAGATTGCCCAAGCAGTGTCAATCGTGTGCCATTTTCTCTTTGGCATTCCTTAATATTCCTTACAAATTCGAGACATGAATCCACTTTCTTCAGAATAGATGAAAAGTACCGTCGTGTTCACTTTGTGCAACTGCAAGAGACAAGCGCATACCATCTTGCAAATTCCCGGCCCTTGGTTTCATGCTGGCTTTGCTGAGTGGCGTTGAATTCAATCATTGCAGAGGCTTGTCGTGTTTTTGGCAGCCAACGTGCACATTTCTATCGTGATGTGGAGAGTTCGGACCAAATGGGTGGCGGGTACTTCGGTATGGCACAGCATTGTAGGCTTCGGAAAGGCTTTGTAGACCTTGGGGGAGGATGACGCTTCATCAATTTACTAAGCGAAAAGTGCTGGTGAGGATGTTCTGCCCTACTTGCGAAAACGCCAACACCTACACCGTGCGCCGGCCAGTGGTTGTTCGATGGCAAATTAGCATTGCTTCAAGTCCCAGGTGATCCGTGATTTTAAGCACTCAACTTTTCAGTAAGTTGGGCATTTCCAACTTTGATCAACGAAAGCACCTGCAACAAAGCACCGGGCCGGCCAACCTTGCAGAATCTGCTCACAAGTGCGCGCATATGCAAAGGCCTTGGTGAGGGGTGCTTTTGCGAGTGCACCGGTCTGGCAACGTCACCTGATCTTCTCTTGCATTTTGGAGCGCCAGCTGTGTTCGGTCAGTTGGCTTGTTTTTGCTTGGCATTCCATGCTGATTTTCTGCTTCTTGTGAGTGCTCCAGGCACCTGTTGCCAACCTCCGCTTGGTATACTGAGGATGGTGGTAGTGACCGGCTTCTGCCAGAAATCCTTTATTCTGGGTATGCTGGTTCTCTATTTGATGAGTGCGGGAAAAGGCTTCGGTTTCATAGCTGCAAACAGCCCATTGCAAAATTGCAGGATCCTGTCAGTGCTGTCCCTAGACAGCTGTTGCTAGATAGTTACGTTGCTAAAAATTATGCACACCTGTCGCACATGCGATACTTTGTTTTGAGGTTCCATTAGAGTTTCCATGTGGGATATAACGAAGAAAATGCATAGGTTTTCAAGATGATCCTTAGAAGCGCATCCTCAACCGCTGTAAGGAATGATGTTCTATGAGACACAGATTTGCCTGCCGGTCTGGGTCTTCTATGCGGCTTTGTTGCTCCTTGGTGCTTGGTTACGTCAAACCTCCGGCGAACCACAGCAAAGCATTGGTTGGAATAATTGGTTGAAATATGCTGAAATCATGACTGCATGATACTGCATGTATGTAGTTGGCTGGAGTTTGGCTGAAAGTCATGACGATAGGAACGCGGCCGATGTTCCAATTGTTTGAACATTGACTCGCATCTGAGGCTGTTCCCATTTGCAGTTACAGCTCGCCGCATGGGCACCTGGCAATCGCTAGTTTGGATCAACGTGGCCACAATAATTGGAACTGTTTTGTCTGGTCCCCAGAATGCCCCAGAACCCAGAACCTGAATATGCACACTATGCCTATCTATGCCTCATCAGATTATTCGAATTCGTATCAGGTTTTTTTTTTGCAGTTTTTGTAGTGTCACTGTGTCACTTCGACCTCCAGGATTCCTTTGGCCTACTATGCTTTGTATGGCACGGAGAAGTTCAGATTATCCGGAAGCAAGGTCGAAATGGTTAGCAATTTGTCGTGCAACGCCCAGTCCCGACTTGGGAAGGACTTTGGTTCAGCTGTGACTATGCTCGAACTATAAACCAGCTGTTCATTGATGGCCCTCGTTGGCCTTCGTTGGCCTCAGTCACATCCAGAGAGGTCCCGCGAAATGCTGAGCAGCGCTTCCATCTACACTTTTGGAATGACATCGCAGTTTCTGCTGGTTGAAACTTGGAAGCAAATGGTGTGTATCATGGTGTATCGGTGTATCATCCAGATTGCAATGGGACAAATAAAGTCATAGGATAGCTGCATTCAGTTCGTAGACATGACTTGTTGGGTCCTTGGCTACTGTGAGATAATGCCAATGGTAGAGAATGGGCATAGGATCAGAATGCAGAGGATCGGTATGCGGTATGCAAATCTCTGAGCTGCACTGCATTCAAAAGGATGTCAGTGCATCGCAGTTCACTTGGTCGTGTTTTCGGAGACTTCCGTCTTTTCTTGATATGCCGATGACTAGTAGAACCGGAGTGCTCGGAAAGGCATTACAGGCAAACCTTTGTAGCAATAGCAAGGGATGCGCTAAGGAAATCATTGCAGAGATGAAGGAACCCTTGAAAATGCCAATCGCATACGTGCGCACCTCAGCTTTCAGTTCTTGATTTGTTTGCAGATGCTTCATGTGAGTTCTTGGGTCCTGATGTTTCGCTCGATCCCTTTGGGTCTAAGGCCGCAGTCTCCGCTCCTTTGCAGCTGGTTATGTTTGCAGTGGCTGGCATTGGGGGCTACCTGTGCATGGGCAACAAGGCCAGAGAAGACTCGTTCACTCGACTTGTCGAGCTCTTTCTGATCTGTTCGGACGGAAACATTGGCCCATGGTGATGCCCATGTAACCCATGTATGTTAATTGAGGTAGATGGGATGATGACACTCAACTGCACAGTTATGCAAACAGAGCTATGCTTGCCAGCGCATCCCGCTCGATTCAGACTAGTTCCTGCTGGATTTTTCTTGGCTTCCCCTTGGCATCCTTTCAGCTACGTTTTCTCGCCTAGGCCTCTTGATTTTTGACCCATCATCGCTTGCCTAGTTCAACTCTGATGCAACAAGGAATGAAAATCTTCCCTTCGGCGGTGCCTTTCAACTTGCAGCGGGACTGATGTGAGGGGCAGAAGGGAAGGAATTTTTGTGCTGTCCTTGAGCTTGGTGGTGCACAAACTGTCAGGATGTATGCTCACCCACATGCTGATCTCTTACCTGATCAAAGGACTGTAAACAGTCCAAACGTATGTGAAGTGTCATTTATGGACTCGCAGGTGCAAGTTGCCACAGGCTAGCTGGAGACAAACCCAGCCTTGCCCCTCAAAATCCTTGTAAGTCACTCCTGACCCTGCTTGTGGCAATTTATTCATCATGGCCCAGCTTGAGATGAATGTCACTTAGATCCAGAATAATGGCTGAGCGGCTGTTGCAAAGCCAAGGGCTGCGGTTCTTCCTTCAAGGGTGGGGGGGTTGATGACATTCATGAGGCATTCTTGAGGCTTCATGAGGGTCTTTTCAGGAGTGGTCCTTTGCAAGTCGGTGCACAGACTCGCAGATGCTAAATACGCTGATGCAAGTGACAATCGATTGAGGTCATGGACTCTTGGCCTTTGGCGCTGAGCACTCATAATCGAAATCAATGATTTGTGCTTGAACTATTTCTTGCTTGAATACGTTCTTGCTTACCACATCAATATTTCTGCTGTAATCGAAGTAATTGCAGTTGCTTTTGTGTTTTGAGGATTGTTTGGATGCACCTAGGCGGCATTGATTGATGGTAAATCTGCACTAGACCTAGACCTAGCCAGCCACCGAAAACATCCTCAATTGCGGGGTTGGGTTCGATGGCAAGATTCTTCATCATTTACAAGGTCTACATCCCAACCAGTGGTCACTAGCCAGCACAACTGAGATGCATCGTCTCCTTGATGCTTCTTCTTGCGTGGTTCTTGGCGAACATTGTGCCCTTTTTCGGAGCAGCAGTAGACCTTCTGGGTGCAAGCGTTACGCCGTCGCATCCTCAGTGACGAGTGCGGAACTCTGAGCCGCTAGTTGAGAATGTTTCAACGACATCTCAGCGATGAAATGGTGCAAGCGGATGAACAACAAGGATATCATGTTGGCTGGTTCCGCTTATTCTCTACATGCGGTGGCTCTGCTGCAATTTCTTGAAACTATTTGGATCCCGGTTCATCGATCGGTTTTCTTTCCCAAATCCGTTTGTCAGTAGGATGCAAGAGCTGGAGTGCCAAATCTTCGATCTTTCGATTTGGCTTTCCTTCCCCACAGTAGTCCACCATAGATGGGCACTCCTCTCACTTCCCACTGTGCTTGCAGAACCTCCAGCATTGAACAGCCAACAATGCCAGGTCCCTTGTTTGTTTCAAACAAAGCCCATGACACAGTGACGCATCACATATCAATGGCGGGGAGACGTGTACGATTGGGGCATATTGAGGGAAAGCATTCAGCATGATTTGGAGCTTTATTTCGAAGGCCCAGGCTCAGTTGACGGGCCGTCATTGTGGGGTGTGGGCCATAGGTTGCTTTCGTTCTGATGCATCCTTTGCCAAGGATGTGTTGGGACTATCCGGACTGGGACTGCGAAGACCCTAAAAGTAGCAGCAGGTGTTGCTTGGCTGCCTTGGCTGCCTTGGTTGCGCGCTATCCGAATGAAGCATGACACTTCCTGCTTCTTGCTGCAGGCTTTTCTTGTGGTCAACGCCTCTAGAACGGCTGTGATATGCCATGACAGGTTCTAGATTCCTGAAAAGCCTGGAGTGGGTTGCAATAGGCAGGGGCCCACCGTGCATAGATCCTTGAATGTCTCACACGACCGGCTGTACGCATCAAACTGTCAGCCGGATTCGGATGCCCAGTTTCTGGGCGCCTTGCTGAGCAGTTTGAGTCTTCCAGGCCTTGAGTGTACCCTTGCGCTGCTCCTACTACTCTTCGGCACTGGTTCGTCTTTGCGCACCATTGCCAAGGACAAGCGTCGGACAAGCTGTTGCCGGACTCGTTGCCCAAAGGAATCTTTGCTTGTGATGTCAGGAGTGGTCCACCTACGGCGAGCCGTTTGAATGCCATTGTGAAGGCTTGCACGCGTATTTCTGGCTCATCAAACTTATGAAGAATTGGTGAAGAACTTCTTTCACCCAGCAATGGTTTTGACTGACCGCCTTATCGCACTTGCAGAAACCAGCAGAGATAGCTACTTTTTAATCTTTGGCAATCCACATCAATGTGTCCGAATCCCAGCCATCCACTAAAGAGCTGGATTTTGGGTTTTGGGCAAGACCCAGTTTTTGTTGGTAGGGACTTGATCGATTCGTGATTTGGGGCCTGGCTCCGTTCACTTGCACTCTGCTGGATTTCAAGCTACGGACGAAGAACTGCATAGATGCTGCCAGTCCCCATTGAATCGAAACATAGGAATGTCCACGTGTTTTGGCCACTGACTCTCAGGACTTTGGAAGACATGCAGCTGCTCCGCAAGCCATGCGGGGTGGCTTGATCAAATCTATTTCAAACCATGCCACTCAACAGTTGAGTCTCAACTTTGAGCATCCAGTAAGATATCAACGGACCTTTGGTATCTTTTGGGAATGTTGACCAAGGATGGTTGATATTTGCCCTCTGCCCACCTAGCAGCGACAGCAGTGAGGGATCAGAATCACTTGGTCTCTAGTGACTCTAGTGGCTGGCTGAGCCGAACGTAAATAGATGTCGAATGGCGTTGCGACTCTTGTTTTAGAACGGTCCAGCCGCTCGTGCAAAGGGCTCCTGTGCTTTGCAATACGTGTGCTATGGGGGCACTGGGTGTCTTGCTTCAAGCTGTCCCCCGCTAGCCGCTATCCCATGCTGTCCCCCAGGCCTGGCTCCTGCCTTTGGCTCCAGCTTCCTTAAGCAGCTTGTGGGCCACAGCATCTCAATTTACACATGTGCATGCAGCAGGGATTGAAGTCAAGGCAGAACATCACTACCAAGTTGTTTTCACTCTGCATCTACGCACGTACCTCCAGCCCCTGTGTAAGCTTTCAATCATCATAGAGGCTCGGAAGTCGCAATGCGCTGGCCCATTGTGCTGCTACTGTGTACCTGCCTTGCGGCTGAAGCTTCCTTCAGCTCGCTTGATGAGTGCCAAACAGACTCGGGGCATTGTGAGGGGGGCCACATGGGGCCACATTTTCAACAGTGCCAGCTACTTTCTGCTTTGGGCCCAGATGGACACAACATGACATGATCAATCCGATTTTCATCCCTTTTTCTCGCCTTCATTATAGAATACGGTGTGCATTATGAGGAGCCATGAAGGCAGCAGCACAAACACACATGTACTGGAACACTCAAACCAAGTATTTCGAGTCTCTTCCCTATGCTTTCCCATTGCGCCCACTGCTAGAGTTGCGTTTGTTTTGGTTTGCCCCCCGGGTATGTGATTTGCATTAAGCAGCCTTTGCAATCATTTGGTGAGCTCAGTCAAACAGTATATATATTAGGATTGTTGCAAAGGGTGACATCTTCATCAAGACAGTCCTTTGCCTAGGTGATGCCCATGTTTATCCTCTCAAAGACTTCTACTGTAATTTCAAGGCTTCAAGTTGGAACCAATAGCGAAGAAACAAAAACAGTTGGAGTCGGTGCAGAAAGGGGCAACCCCAAGCTCAAGCTGAATCATCGCCGCCACATTCTTCTGTCAAGTTTTATGCGGGGCGGTCTCAACATTTGAGACCAAACATATGAGGTCCTTGCAGATGGTTTATACCAAGCACAGGAGTCCATAAGCTTGGGGTTGCCAGTGCACGCATGTTCTTGCATTTGACAGAAACCTTCTCCTTCTGTGTGCTTCCTCAGGAATACCAGCGTTTGGCCTCCCAAGCGAGCAACGGAGAAGGTTGGAATTACATTGGAACTGAGCCATGGGGGGAGTGGGGAGGGTAAAAAACTACGTGGCTAAACCGGCTAAACCGGTATTGCAGTGAATTGCAGCTGAGCTCACCACTGTGAGGTGGCCTGCTGCCGATTGGCAGCAATGGTTTCTACAAGGTCTGCCTCATGTTGACAATGTGTGTTGGTGATTTCTGGTATGTGTGTTGGATCTGTTGGATATTGTGACAGCGCATGTCGGCATGGAGCCCTGGCAAGGCATGCCTGATGGCGCTGCTTTGCGTGGTGGGCGCAGCCTTGGCAGCAGGACTTACCATGGGATTGGTGTCAATCGATCCTATGGAGATGGAAATCATCGTGAAGACAGAGGACAAGGACAGCATCACACATGGCTGCAGGATCTAAAAACAACCCATGGACACATAGGAGATATAGGAGCTTGATAGTGTCATTCATGTATGATTTCTGCATGATCCATTTTCACGTGCGTGGAGCCTGGCTGAAGAATGAAGCAGACCCCAGGCTGATGAAGATGGTAAGGCCTAGGGAGCACATCCCCAAGCTTGAAGTAGGAATAAGATGGAATAAGCTTATAATAAGATGGAATAAGTCAGATGTTGATGTCGATGATGGTGATGCCCTCACATGCCTTGACATTTCGCTGCATGGACAGTCATGTTGAGGACATGGTGGAGGCCTCAGCGAAGCAAAAACTAAAGAAGGACAAAGCTCATGGCAGTTTTGGCCAACGATTCCAAATTTGGCTGTGATTGCAGAGGCACTTTCAGTTGCGATATTTAGAGTTTGTGTGAAGAATTTTAGGATATTTTTTGATTTGGCGCGTAAAACGTTCTTCGGAAAGGAGCCTTGATACATGTCATATGTGCAGGACCAAGCTGCAGCAGAGAGGATTCTACCGCTGATCCATGACCATCATTTGTTACTTGTTTGGGCCTTATCTGGAATATGAACCTATCTTGTCACTGTCACTTTGCCAGAAACTGCCACAACATGTCACAACATGTCACAAGATGTCACAAGATATAACGACGGAATGGTGGGCACAGTTTTGCAGACCTTGAGCTGGTCAGGTCACGCTGCTACTCATGAACTCCATTGCGAACGAAGCTCTGCCACTTTTTCTCGACCAGATCGTGCCGCCAGATGCCCAGCTTAGCTTGGCCATGCCAAATGGACCTAGAGTGATAGAGGGTTGCGATGGAACACATGAGAATTTGAGGATTTGCCAATTTGATCCGATACGGTCTGGCAATGTTTGGCTGGGCATTCAGGGTGTAGCGAGTGCTCTGTGAGGTCGTGGCTGGCTGTTGTGCTTTCCGTCTCACTGGTCTTGATGTACTGGGCTCAGTTCAGATCTGCTGATCTGCTGTGGTTTGGGTGTGCTCGACCGACAATGCAGCAGGTTTGGTGAAATTATTCCTTCTGCGGTCTTTACGGGCAGTGAGCAGCTGACAATGGCGGCCCGCTTTTCAGGGCTTGTTGGACGCTTTCTAGCAACTTATAGCAACTTATTCAATGAGATCAATGAGATCAATGAGGTGTTGATTCTGTTGATGGTGTTGCTTCTGCAGATTCTTGGAACTCTTGGGACCGCTCTCCAGTTTGTCCACAGCCAAGGTGCCTTCATGTTCGTTCTGACGCCAGTGTCCTGGCCTATCGCCAAGCTGTGCCTTGTTTGCACTTGGCCTGGTTCGTGTACTTAGGACATAGGGATACGGGGGGGGTGAATTTCCGACCAATTTGTTGTGACTGACTTCTTGGTCTTTATGGCATCCATTTCAGATCTCTGTGAGCGTGCCAGTTCGATCTGAGGCTGGATCGTGTGCTTGGTGCCGATCACAAGGGCCGGTATAATTTCGCCGCTTGCTTGGGCAGCATGCCAGGTTGCGGTGGATTAGCAACCAAAAAGAAAACAATTTGCGATTGTCACTGTCACATAGTCGATAGTTGTCCACACACATTGAGCTCACAGGGTCTATGGTTCGGTGTGCGACATTTTGACCGCGCTGCCCCTTATGCGAGTTCCTTCAACGCACAATACCGACGAAGCCTGGCGCGTGATATTAGCCATGAGAATGTAGGAACTTCTTTCCACTTTGCTGTGCTCTTTTTTTGACATGATCTGAGCTCAATAGCTCAATCTCTCAACGCCAGATCCTCTCCCAAGTGCACGCGCTCGGGAGCCCTTCGGTAATACGTGTTCAAAATGACGGCATGGTGCTTCTTCAGAGCTTGTAGTACCGCATCCAAAGCATTTGGAGCACATGCGACACGACACAGCAGTGCACATGACTTGCGCAGTGTTAGGTACATGGGACGTGTTTGTATTTTTTTTGGCAACTCTGTGCTCATGATATATTGCGCGTGCAAGTGTGCTTTGCAAACTGTGGTGTGCTCCCAAACATGTGCTGACTCTCCCTCTCGCTCTCTCTCTATCGAGTGTCTTCAAGTCAGAACTTCCGAGAAGTCAGTTTGGTATGAGCTACTAGCCTTTGCGGACTGTTTGGTGTCATTTGCTGGGCTAAAGAAAAATCCAGTCTTTCGCTTTTTTGCACCGCAGTAGTCTGTGCTCGCCACCAGTCACCATGTACCGAGGCAGAACTGAGGGCCATCGTGTCAATGCACGCTGGGCTGCGATTAGGTGGAGAAGAGGATGACCAGGCGTCCATTGCAGCTTTCTCATACTTTCTCCTCAAACATCTCAAACTCACAGATGTTACAGTCTTGTGCGCTGCTTGTCCTCCAGCTCTGATGCCAGGTGGTTTTCAAATCCCATGACCTTGAAGAGCAGGGTATAATTTACACTCTGCAGCCTCACAACTTCAACTCCGAGAGTGTTGCCGCGCGCTTAGCGGCCTCATGAGCCGCTTCAAACAGCGGGCTTCAATGGAGTAAAACCAGAAGGGCAAGTGCAGCTCAGTGCAGATGCTGTTCCAAAACTGATATTTAAGGGCTGCCGCCCCTGCCGCCGACCCCGGAAGAATTGGCAAGCCGTCAGAACGTATATATGGTACAGGCCTGCACCCCCCCCAAAAAAAATGGGGAAAGGATGTTCCTGGGACAGTTTTACACGCATTGTTGCCTGTTATGGTTTTTATGTTAAAGGGGAACGTGCGTTCCTTGGTGTTGATGTTTTTTGTGATGTA
>Ga0126342_10020695_pt1 | contig 11042 bp, 10 predicted proteins | sample Cyp1metagenome_FD_92528 | JGI IMG/M metagenome (GOLD analysis project Ga0126342, IMG submission 92528) | Coral microbial communities from Lord Howe Island, Old Settlement Bay, Australia - Cyphastrea 1 metagenome | ecosystem: Host-associated > Invertebrates > Cnidaria > Coral ...
GCAGTAGGAGCAGTAGGAGTAGGAGTAGGAGTAGGAGTAGGAGTAGGAGTAGGAGTAGGAGTAGGAGTAGGAGGAGGAGTAGGAGTAGTAGTAGTAGTAGTAGGAGTAGGAGTAGGAGTAGGAGTAGGAGTAGGAGTAGTAGTAGTAGTAGTGTTAGTATTGTTAGTATTAGCATTATGATTATTACTATTATTATCATTATTATCATTATCATTATTATCATTATTATCATTATTATCATTATTATCATTACTGTTACTAGTGTTACTGTGTGTGGCTGCAGCTCAAAAAAAAGGTTATGTACAGTATGGTTTTGCGGTGATCCATACCTATGCATCGTTCTGGATCGTCTGCGTTTTGGTATGGATCGGGGGTATATTGCAGGGACTAATGTACATAGCAAAGGAGTGTCACATGTCAAGCCAAACAATATCGCCAAATGGCCGTGTCCAGAGCAGCGTCTGCGCCAGGGATGCACATAGCAGGGCCGGCAATGAATCTCACGAAGGCCTCTGCTCCCTGAGTGATTGCATCATAAATAGCATCCTGAAAGGGTGGAAAATGGACTAGCTCGGCGAATCCAAAAAGCCTAAGCCTTAAGTCTTTCCACAAGCCTGTTCAAATCCTTGACCCAAAAACTCTGCAACCTTGCAAGGCTTACGCATCCACGGCCGTGTGGAATCCTCACTCTTTAGAATCTTTAGAGAACCATGGCCTGTGGCTTTGCTGTTATTCTTTCCTTAGTGAATTCTGGGTACCTTCAAGAGGAACATGAACCACGTGGATTCCTTTCCCCATCATTGATTCTTTTCTGAGACATGGCTTCCCAGCTCGCCCATCCATGCCATCCTGAATCCAGTGGGTGCTCAGTGAAGCAGTGATAGCAACCGGAAGCCCGAAGCCCTGAATTTCAATGTCTGTGTAGATGTTCAGGGCAGCCGCACCGCAAAGACTAATTTGGTTCACTCTGCTGCTGTTTACCTTACCGAGAGCATCCCAAAAGCACCAAGCATGACAATTGCAGGATACCAGTTCTCAATTGGAATCTTGAAGAGTATTGAACTATATAAAGATGATATATATTGCATAAAGAATGTACAGGAGTTTTAAGATTTTGCTGCCCAAGATACATGCGACTGTGTCGCAAGTTGGGTAGACTCCTGTAACAAGGAGCCAACGGGCATGTTGAGGGTTCCCATTGCTCTGACTTCTGCATTCATCATGGGATTGATGGTAATCGGCACACCTGGCATTGGGAAAATCACCAGGCTTGGCCCCATGCCAATGCGTGCAGAGCCAGATGCACTCGCAGCAAAACCAAAGCCATGTTTCTGCTCGATGCTGGGAAGATCAAAGTCCACGTCTGCCTTGCCGGAAGGATTGATCAGAACCTCACGTGGCCAAGGCGTGATTTCAGGAAGCACAGCAAAAGTAGCAAAAGTGCTGATCCGATCAAAACAACAAAATTTCGTCACATGGATCAGTATGGACGCCGCGCGCCAGAAAGGGCCAAAATGCCGTTCCAAAATTTAAGTTTGCTATCGTCGTTTCAAGCGAGCCGCCTTGCCCTTGATCCTGAAGTCTGCACTTGCAGCAACCTCAACACTGCCAGTTATCACGCCCTTCAACTCGACCTGAAGTTTTGGCAGCGTTTCCAACATTTTTCAAAAGAGTTGTTTGTCATGTCATGAGCTCAGAAACTGAGGAAACACGAAAAGCGGACACACTTGGACCAAACACGAACCAAACATGGACCAAACACCAGCTTCCAAAGTTGTGCCCATGGAATCCTGGCCTCTGCCACCATCTGCAGCATGATTGCGATGCAAAAGAAGGGGCCACAAACCACCTGAAGGAGCTGACATCAGTGACTCTGCTGGGGGATTCTACAAAGGGGGACCCAAAATCATCCAAAAATGGCAACGTGAGAAATACCTGTGTTGATGATCGTGATACTGTATGATATTTTGCTTTGATTGTGTTTGTTGCCAGATGCGCTAAAATCCAGTCACTGTTCAACAGTATCTGTTTGACAAGGAAACGTTCCCAGGAGGTCAATCGTACATGCGTATTCAACTCTGATAGGTTCAGGGACATCCATAACCAGACACTGTTCCTCCCATGGCGGACCTTGCTTTTGGGGACCTTGGGAAATCGCTTCTCTGCCAGGAAGGCGCAACTCCCCTCTGCCTTGGATGTTGCACAACCATCGTCAAAAGATTCAAAAGGCCTTCTCCAACCCCCTTTTGTTGGGGACACCTAAACGGACCTAAACCCTGCTTTTGGGGTAGATAGTTGGATATGATAGCATAGTTAGATAAAATACCTTTGTTATCCTTTGTTGTGCATTTAGGAACCCCATGACATCCATGATCCATGGAAAGGGCAACGGACCGGCAACGGAACAAATGCTGCGGCCCAGACACCTTGAACAATCCATCCAGGGACGCCCTCGCCAAGCCTTCAACGCCCACTTCCGTGTCCCCATTGCTTTTGACCGAGATGTCCAAGATGGGGGCAAACTGCACTACGCCTGGATGGCAATGATGGCAATGATGGCTATGATGGCAACATTGCAGCAGCAGAAGGGGTGAAAGCTGTTGATGGTGTTCTTTGGGGTGGCAAGTTTTCACTGAGTGGCTCATCCAAACAAATGCAAAAACCAACACACGATTCCGTCGAATGCCAAGGCTCCCTCCAAAGCCATATCCAAATTGGACTCACAGGAGCCCGATGGTGCTTCTGACTTCTGAGAGTTCAACGCAACCTGGAGGGAGGTCCTATCATACAAGAAGATTGGTTCCATGTCTTACTTGGACATACTTGGACATACTTGGAGAAAGAAAGGGTTGAACGCAGCATCTGTACTCGTTCTTACTGCTTCCAAACATCCCGTGGACCCAAACAGCATGGGCATTGTGTTATATAATCCCCTTGCCAATACACCCATTTAACCTGAGTGTTCCAATGGGGACCCATTTGTATCCTTTGAAAATGCCCTTCAGTGGCCATCTATAAAATTGAAACCCTGACAGACACATACATAATCAGCCTTATAAAATCACAACCTGCTAGTAACCCATCAATATCATCAAGCCCAACAACACTACAAAATTGGGACACCCAGGTCACTTGTGTGCGTGGTACTAGCTCCAAATTGACCTCTATAAAATTGGGGCCATCCAAAATGGTTTGATCATATGTGTTTTTTTATTAAAATTTGGTGTCCCAAGTCGAATTTTGGGGGGCCTCTATTTTCCTTCCATTATGCGGTCCCCAAGTTTATCTCAGTTTAAGTAATGCCCCAATTCTGTAGACTGAAGTTTGGGGGTCATCATCAATCGAAGGCACAAAAGTCAAACCATTTCAAACCTCCAATTTTGATCCCCTTGCCAATTCACCAAATTGACCTGGGTGTTCCAATTTATAGGGGACCCATTTGTATCCTTTGAAAATGCCCTTCAGTGGGACACCCAGGTCATTTGTGTGCGTGGTACTAGCTCCAAATTGACCTCTATAAAATTGGGGCCATCCAAAATAGTTTGATCATATGTTATGTGTTTCTTTAATTAAAATGTGGTGTCCCAAGTCGAATTTTGGGGGGCCCTCTATTTTCCTTCCATTGTGCGGTCCCCAATTTTATCTCAGTTTAAGTAATGCCCCAATTCTGCAGGCTGAATTTTTGGGGTCATCAATCGAAGGCACAAAAGTCAAACCATTTCAAACCTCCAATTTTGTAGCAATCGAACCCTATAGAATTGGAGCCCCTGATTCGAAGGCAGTTTTTCAAAGGTTTTAGGGACTATAAAATGGCAGCCCTCAAGGTCCACCCAAAACCTGACATTTTTGTTTATATGTTTTTGTTTTTTCTTAATGCATTTGGAAGCACGATGCAAGAAGCCATCAAATCCCATCAAATCCCATCAAATCCCCACATATCATTTCATATCATATCATGGTTTTTGTTAATGTTTTTCTCTTCTCCAGCATGCGCATTGCGCATGCTTGAGCGCTCTGATGTAGCAAAAACAAATAGGTGCTATAAAATTGGGACCCTGGCATGCAGCACATTGCAGGTAGCTACAAAATTGGAACCCTTTGGTGACCAAGTTGTTTCATGAAACCATGCATTGATACACTATAAAATTGGCAACTGAACAAAACCGTACAAAACCGACATATGTCCCTATAGAATTGGAGCCTCATATTAAATTGGAGCCCTAGGTCACTAAATTTAGGCACCCAAAAAAAATATACAATTGGGACCCGGAGGTTTGAGATAAAATTAGAGCCCACCAAAACAAGGCAAACAGGGCAGCTGAAATTGAGGGGGGGACCTGTCCTGTATAAAAAAATCGTTTTCTACAGCACCTACAGGGGAAATTGGCTGGGGGATGTTATATATAGTTATAAACGGACATAAAAGGACATAGTGTGTCAGTGTGTCATAGGGAAGCTGAGACGTCGGATATCGCCGCAGCTACCAAATCTGCGATCCAGCCTGCCGGGCTTTCAATTCATCTCCTTTTGGCTTGAAGCTTTGAACGAAGGTTTGACCCGGAATCTTGATCCGGCCCTGGCTACTCATGTCGCCCATCTCGAAAGAACCACCGGCGGAGAAGCCATAGCCACTGGAGAATCCACCTGCCTTGAACACACACCGCATGCCAAGCCCAGAGGTTGACATGGAAATTGTACTCCCGGCATCGCAATCACACACGTTGCCCAGCATAAGTTTACACAAGGAAAAGCCTGAAGTGAGACAATTGATGAAAGCCTTGATCTGCTCCCATGCAGCTTTTGCCAGGCCTACAGCCAAGGCGCCAACCCTCTCAATACCATCACCAATGGCATTAGCTGCAGTTGCAATTTTGTCTCCCAGTGCACTTCCCACCTTGGCCCCTTCTTGCACAGCATACTGGGCCACTTGGAGAGCATCACCTGCCAAATCCACAGCAGCATCTGCCACAACCTCACCCACATCAGCCACAAAGTTGCCCGTTGCAACCACTGCATTCCCCAAGGTGGATGCAGCATCCTTAATTTCACTGGGCAAGGCATCCACGGTACTCTCAGCTGCCTCCACCACGGAATTCCCCACCACAGTGGCCGCATTGCCAACGGCACTCCCAACCGTTAAGCCCACATCTGCAATGCCTTCGCCGATATCTTCAAAGGTGTCACCCAGCTCTGAAAAGCCGTCTCCAACGGATTCAAAGCCATCTGCAATGTCATCAAAGATCTTGGCAGAAACGGCAGAGTCTAAATCCTCTGTCTGAGAGCCTCAGCAAGACATGCTGAGAGGCTTCTTGAAATCCGTCTTGAAGGGATAATCAATTTGAAACCAATCTCATGAGGATGGAACAAACAGTAGTACAGTAGATCCAAAGTCTGAAGATGGGGTACAGTACCCAAGAATTCCAGATGGCGAAACAGCATTACACACACATATATATATATAATTATATAAAATATATATATATATATATAATTATATATATAATTATATATATAATTATGTATATATATAATATAATATATATATATGTAATATAATATATATATATTATATTATATATATATATATATTGGGATTATATTGGGCTCTTGGGGAAACTCCCCCGTCAAACTGGACAAAAGGCAAGCAACGTTTCGAACGGTTCAGCCTGTGGCTCCTCGCACGCGCCATCAGCGCGAGCTTCCGATCCGTCACTGGCGGCTTGGGCGCCTGGTGCCGTGGGCCCAGGGAAGGGCCCAGCGTTTCATTCTCGAAAATCTCCACCTGCGCAGAGGTAAGATGTATAAATAGATATAAATATTATAAATAGAATTCAACAGGGACATTTTAGACCTCAGGCTTCAGCTTCAGCTATTGCAGCAATTCACAAAGTGGTTCAAGATGTTTCACATGTTTTTTGTCATGCATTTCACAGAGCTCTCCAATGCTCCCCATCTGAGCACTCGGAAAAATGGATCAAATGGGGCGACAATTCGCTGCCTGAGATCCAGTCAGCTGCTTCTGCAGAAGAGCTCGACCACAAGAGGCGTTCTGCACTGAACAGGTCTCAGATTCAGCTTCTGCAAGGGCCAAGAGTAGGTAGCAATGGACAGCAATTGCAGTCCAATGCAATGGCATCATTGTGCCAGCGGTAAATATAGAGAGAGAAAGCCAACTGAGGGCTTCTCAAGCGGTACAAAAAGCAAAACCTTGAGCCAAGGATTTGCTACAAAGCTGAGGCTGTGAGTCTTAATAAACTTCAGAAGGTTGAGCTGACTGATTCTAAGGCAAACAACGTTACTCCGACATATTCCGACCCCCTCTGGTGATCTCTGGTGCTGATGGTGCATGTGTTGCACAGTTGCTCTGGGCTCCCAACTTTGGGCAACAGAGAAAATCTCTACAACTCCCCACGCGCTTTTGGAGGCGACAAGCCTTCATATCAAACGGTGTCCAACATCCATATGCTAATGCGCCACCTCAAAAACCTGAACAATAAGGTGTTAAAGCCATGAGGAATAAGTATTGAATCGCAGTGCCGAGTTGATACTTCTTGTGGTCCCAAGTTGGTTGGGATAGGGTGCCGAATTAATGGGAATCATTGTTTTTGGTCTGGAGGCTGCGGTCCTTCATTTTTTCATTTTTCATGGGTGTTCATTTTTTTTTCGGCGGTGTTCATCGATTTAATCGATCTCGGAAGTTTTCATCAATTTTTCCCATGATGTTCATCAATTTCTCCATGGTTTTCATCGTGGTTCGATTTTCCACGAATTTCATCAATTTGTGCATGGTGTTCATTGGTTTTTCTATGTTGTTCATCGATTTCTCCATGTTGTTTATTGATTTGTCCGTTGGTTTCATTGTTGTTTCCATTGTTTTCATCAATTGTTCCATGTTGTTCATCATGTCTTCCATGGGTTCTTCATCGAGCATTTCTATGGTGTTCATCCATGTTTGCATGGTGTTTATCGATTTTTCCCATCGGTTTCATTGATTTTTCCGTGGTTTTCATTGTTTCTCCATGTGTTATAATATCATGCATATAATATCATATAATTGTATATAAAATAGACATTTATAATATATTTATACGGTTATATATTGTTTATATGTAGAGAAGTGTGTTTACAGGTGTGCAAGCTTGGGTTTAGATGTAAGAAAGCGGGAGGGGGGGGATTGGGGGAAGGGAACATGCACCTTGTGAACATGTAGAATGCGGATTTCTTTAGGGTTGGTTCAGTCTTTACTTAGGGTTGGTTCAAGGTTTATTTAGGGTCGGTTTAGGGTGTATTTAGGGATACAAGGTATGCAAAATATGTATTATATATATATGTTATGTAGTGTATTTAGAAGGTGTGCAAGCTTGAATCTAAAATTAAAAAGAATCAAACAAATTGATTAAAACCATAGAAACATCGACAAGGCCTATGAGAAACATCGACGAAAACCATGGAAGAATTCGATCGATGTTTCCATGCGTTTCATCGATGTTTCCATTGTTTTCATGGATGGTTCCAGGAGTTCCATTGTTTTCATCGATTCTCCCATGATGTTCATCAATTTCTCCATGGTGTTCATTGTGGTTCCATGTTTTTTATTGATGTTCCATGAAATTCATCAAATATTCCATGGCTTTCATCAATTTGTCCATGTTGTTCATTAATTTGTCCATAGTTTTCATCGTTTCTCCTTTTTTCCATGGTTTTCACTATGGATCGATTTTCTAGATGGTGTTCATCGCTTTCTTGATGGTTTTTATCGATTCTTCCGGGAAAAAAAAAAGACAAATGAAATTACCCTCCTCTATTATATGAGGTTGTGTCTAAAATTTGGGTGTGCGTATACTCCGAAATGGGTGGTTTAAATGGGAAAATAATGACAAAGCGTGGGATTCTTGAAGGTGACAACATTGCGATCAACAGCTTCACGCCTCATAGCAGTTGGCCAAACTCGGGCAGTAAGTTTTACCTTGTGCAGAGCAGGCAGAGCACAAAAGACCGGTCACCGATGCAGGTGGTCGCTGCTGGTCACCTGAGTCACCTGCTTCCAAATACTTTGTTGGACAGGATGTCATGAAAAATATACAATTGAAGTATATTGAAGTCACCCTTTTGCGTGACAAGCCTCTTTGAGTTGTATTTATATGAGCGGACCCCAAAAAACATCAAAAAACTGCCTTTCCAATCCCTTTCTGCCACACTGTTCCCAAGGTGATTCGTTTAATGGTAAAGTTCAAGGTTGACCATGTGTCACGGGCACAAAATGGAGCCCTTCATCTCCATACACGCTGTTCACTAAAACCTCTGTGGTAAACCCAATGCCATAAACCATCCATAAACCATCCCCAATGCCATAAATTTGTGGTAAAAATCATCCCCAAATGTTGGGCTTGCTATTGATAGAGGATTCCGATCTGCCATCAATCTAGATCAATCTGGGAGTTGAGCCGTCATTGCCGCAGTGCTGCGAAACAAACCGTCTGTTACACCTGGTGTGGTTCAGGGTCAATATATGGCTGATGGGATGTGTGTTCATGATCCAATAGATCCAATACTAAACAAGGGGGTTCAGAGAGGTATTTAGATGTATTTAGTACAAAAATGTACAAAGAAGAAGGGATTACTATGGATTACTATATGTAGCTACAGTTACATGCAGCTACTATCATCAACTTCAGATGGAAACATCTGTGGCGACACCCCAACCTCTCCATGCAGGGATTCGTGGAGCTGCACACCTCAGGTGATCTCCCCTGAGATCAGAGGCAACGGGAGGGGAATTCTCCAGGGTTGCCGGACGTAGTAGTTCAAGGTTGAATGGTTGTAGGCGCTTTTGCTGGCACCTTTCAGCAACAAACTTCAGCAACTCGATATATCCGAGAAATCATATGAGTCATATGAGTCATATCCTTCGCAAGATATAGAAATTTAAAGTGAATTAAATTGACTCCACTTGAGTTCTGCGCTGGGGCAGCATGATGATTGCCAACACGCCTGGCATTGCATTGATCACTTGCATCATTTTCTTAGCACTTCTTCCGATCATTCCCTGCTTGTGTTGGGGCTTGACTGTAACTCAGACTCTTCGCTGGCGCAGCACAGATTTCATCCACGTAACCACCAAAAACTGAACCGATCCCGAGGGCCTCTTCAAAGGCGCCACTCAAACGACAGTCCTCATAGCAATCTGCCAACCTCACATTTCGCGGCATGGCTTAGCACCCCTTCTACGGTCCCAAGGGCATCACTGAGGACAAAAGATCTCCCCAGAGCAGCGAGCATCCGCTTGAAACCTGTTCAGCTGCTGGCTGTGGCTTTCGGATCTTTCTGTTGAAAGTTGCGAAGTCACCAGTCACTTTAGATGAACTTAGATGGAAGGGCCCAGAAGGATCCGAGAAGTCAATCTGATAAAAAATAGGAAACCAAACCATATCGCAAAAAGAGACAAGTCAGAGTCGGGAAAAACTGCCAAGTTCTCACGGAAAATCTTTGGGGATCTGACACCCAAGGAAAGGTGAAAGCAGCTCGCTCCTTGGCCGACGTCAGTTTCCAGAACAGGACATGCCTTCACACCACATGCCATCATATGCCATCACATGCCATAATGTGACATCACATGACATCACTGCTATTTCCTTCCCTATAAAGCATATTTCACTGGAAATGGTCAAGCAAAAAGCTTTTGTTGCTTCAAAGAATCCTGCCTTACCTGCCAAGGACATATGCCCTGCCCCTCATTTGATTTTTGCGCATTTTGTCATTTTGGATGAATTTGGAATTTAGAACATATTGTGGCCACATGGCGGTATCATGCACCACACATCATGATATTGTCTGCCTGGGTGTGCAAAAGGTGTGAGTGTGCGTGTCAAACATGTGTGAGATCCCCTATCCATATCTATCCATCCTATCCCAACCCAGTCTGCAGGCCTCCCCCCGCACTCATTGTTCAACCAAGCTTCTGACAAGTGCATCCTCATCAATTTGACTGGAGTGCCATCCAAAGCGTAGTTGCCTGGAACCTTCAACGTGCAGGGCACGCCAATGGTCATCAAATTTCCGTCAGCTTTCCCATGCTGCTCTTCATTAAAAAAAACATGGAAGTCCCACCTCAACTTTGAGGCAATGCCATTGGCCCGTTTCGCCCAAGCAAATTGCCTGCGAAAGAGTACGTACACTACAAATCACTACAGGGTGTTCACACAGAAGTGGATGAACAATAAATCTCCTTGTTTTACATGTGTGACAACCCTGCACCACGATTCGACTTGGCAATGGGTGCAAAGGCCCATTGCACATCATTTTTTAATGGGAACGTCCAGGTGCGTTCAGGTGAACATGTGTGGAACCTTGTAGCCTTCACCAGCATCAATGGGGACAGCTGCAGGCACCAACTCGCATCTCTCCAGAGTGATCGCCCCACCTGGGACTCAGGGACTCGTCACACTGAAATTCGCACACCGAAGTGTCCTGCCTACCCTTGGACCATGGAGACAGAAGGAGGAATATGTCGCCCATTGAATCCTGACATGGTTCGACTTCTCTGATTGGCCCGATCTGAACAAATAATCAACTATTGTGCAAACAAATCGCCTTTGACAATTCAGTCTTCTTCCGATACACGCCCACCTGCCATCAGAGTTCCAAGAGAATTGCCTGAGTTCTTGCGGAAGCCGCTTCACCTCTACCCAACCATGCCATATGCCACCACTCTTGGCATCTTGGCAGCGGCTTGGGCCCCAGCTGATTTGGATGTTCGGCGCGGCACGCCCATAATCCCACCGGTGTCCCAACTAAGGGTCTCCCTCCTTGCACGTCCAGGCATTTGGTGGGGTCACCCGCCCACCTGAGCCGGCTGGAGCCACTGAAGAATGACATGGAAAATCACAGGCTGCTCAAAAATAACCATCTACATTCGTCTACACAATAAAATGTCAATATTGATATCTAAATATACAGATGGATTCCGATGGATATATAGATATACAGATGGATTATGGATTCCGATGGATTACATATTATCTGTCTATAAATATATATATATA
>Ga0126342_10020696_pt1 | contig 11042 bp, 9 predicted proteins | sample Cyp1metagenome_FD_92528 | JGI IMG/M metagenome (GOLD analysis project Ga0126342, IMG submission 92528) | Coral microbial communities from Lord Howe Island, Old Settlement Bay, Australia - Cyphastrea 1 metagenome | ecosystem: Host-associated > Invertebrates > Cnidaria > Coral ...
TAATGTATGTAATGTATGTAGTGTATGTAATGTATGTAATGTATGTAATGTATGTAATGTATGTAATGTATGCAATGTATGTAGTGTATGTAATGTATGTAATCTATGTAATCTATGTAATGTATGTAATGTATGTAATGTATGTAGTGTATGTAATGTATGTAATGTATGTAGTGTGTGTGTGTAATATATGTAATGTATGTAATGTATGTAGTATATGTAACATAATTTAATACAATATAATATAATATAGTATAATATAACATAATATAGTTCAGTATAATGTAATTTAGTTGGGTATAGAATTGAATATATATTTATATATTGTAATATATATTATAAATACATATATTATAATATTATATATTTTTATGTATGTATTTATGTATGTATTTGTGTATGTATGTAATGAATCTAATGTATGTAATGTATGTAATATATGTAATGTATGTAATGTATGCAATGTGTGTAGTGTATGTAATATAATATAATATAATAGAGTACAGTATAGTATAGTATAATGCAATATAGTATAGTATAGAATAGGAAATATATATATATATTAATATATATATACAGATATTATAATATTATATATTTTTATGTATGTATCTATGTATGTATGTATTTATGTATGTATGTTGTGTATGTAATGTATGTAGTGTATGTAATGTATGTAATGTATGTAATGTATGTAATGTATGTAGTGTATGTAATGTATGTAATTTATGTAATGTATGTATGCATTGTAATATATATATATACATATATTATAATATTATATTTTTTTATGTATGTATGTATGTATGTATGTAATGTAATGTAATGTATGTAATGTACGGTAGTGTAATGTAATGTAATGTAATGTAATGTATGTATGTATGTAGTGTATGCAATGTATGTAATGTATGTAATGTATGTAGGGTATGTAATGTATGTAGGGTATGTAATGGTTATATAATATAATAATATAATATATAATATATAATATAATATAATATAATATATATATTATATAGATAGATATAATATAGTATAGTATAGTATAGTAAAGTATAATGTAATATAGTATAGTATAGATCAGAATATATATATAATATATTGTAATACATATATATATGTATATATTATATATAATATTATATGTTTTTATGTATGTATGTATTTATGTATGTATACATATCGATCCACCCAAATCCCGCCTTCAGACATGCAATCTCCATAGGACTGGGTCGCGTGATGGGAAACGGCGGGGCAGAGACCAGAAAGGTTGGCAGGTGCTGCTTCACCACGGGGCCATCGCATTGCGCCACGGTGATGCCTGGGGGTTGATGCCCTCCAGAACGGCTGAACGGCTGGCTATGGGAAGTCACCAAACTACTCGAAATAACTATTAACAACAAACACTATATATCAACTACAAAACTATTTACTATATTCTTATCAGATAAGTGGTATAATATATATATATAGTTCCAAAGTATCCTATAACAACTTTGGCTCCTAATCAAATACCAAGTGGGATGATCCTCCAAGGACATATCGTCCTTCTCGAAGCGACCATCAAATGATGACTGGACTGATCCAATCTGGAGCGAATGAGGAACCAGGCCATGACTCGTTTTGACATAGTTATGAACCATATTGTACATTATATATATATAATTAGTTCAAAATCATAGGTGTATACTATCTATATATATATATATACATATGATTATATATGTGTGTGTGCATTTTTCTTATGCACGTATTCGACGTCTTCACACCGGGAAAAGAAAGTGATCGAATCACAGTTCCCCAGCGAGGTCATGGCCTGTCGAAAGGCTGTGGTTGAAGACCTCCGTTTCCGGTTGCGATTGCGGAGTGGCCACACGGCCACAATGTGGCATGAAATGAAGCAAACAAAGAAACGTGACCCAAGGACCCAAGGATACTCAAGGGCCCCTTTTTTCTCAAAATCTACCATGATTCATCATGATTCTATGATCAGCTTCAACACCCCACCTCATGGTTGATATGTCGTTTACTGATCTGATCATCCGCCAATGGCTTCGTTCCAAAGGGATAAACGCGGCGTCAGCATCTGTCCCAGGCACCTTTCCCTTGCCATGCACTTGCACGTCGTAAACCTCGCACCGGTTGGTGCCATTATTGTGACACACCGCGCCGTTGCACCAAACGCAGGGCTCCCCAGCCACCTGACAGAGTTCAACCTGTGCCCCATGACCCACTGGCCACCCATAAAGAAATGGACTATGTCCATGTCGGAGACTACGAAAAAATCAAGAATCAAGCATAAGACAGCGCATCATCCTATGAAATATATCACCAGATGCTATGGGTACAGCTCAAAACACCTTCCAAGACTGTATCTGGCGTTGTTTTCTCTGGTCCAAACACCTTCTCAGATGGTACTTGGATCACCAGGGTAGCTCTCAGTTTGCACCATGATCCCCTGTGGCACACCCCGCGCAACAGCTCCATCGCTGTGCCTTGAGACCTTTGTGATAGGGATCCTCGCTACGGCCATCCACACTGGCCAAACAGCCTGCCGCCCACGAAGTCGGAGAAAAGCCACTGAGGTTTGATGATGTTTGATGGAGAACATCATGACCAGTGATCAAGCAAAGGAATCACAGGTGGACGGTGAAGGGTCTATACTACTACACCCATATACGTGAAACAATCCTACTTAGTTGGGTGCACATCCAACCCCTTTTTCTACTGCTGTGCCATCGGTTTACCCGGATAAGGCTCCGCATTTTCCACGCTTCATGGCCAAGTTGCTGTACTCGTCCTTCAGGGAAGGGCACCCTTGGGATGCTTTCTCCAGACAGTCACCCTTCCAATCCGCACGCTTCACAGAGGAGGAGCGCCCTGCAACCTACAAGGGGGGTCCAGGTGCAAGTGTCCGATGCCAAGACCGGACTTGGGATTTGATTGACTTCCTCGTCTTGCAACAGTTTGGAGGACTCCAAATTATACTCTAAACATTTCTAGACCGCGATCTCGGTTACTTCATCAGGTGGTTGTTTGGAGATGGGGGTTAATATCTACTGTGAACCCCTAGGGAACCACAAATGGATTAATGGTTTTGGCATTGAAGTATCATCAACCAAAGGATGTCCATCCCCCAGCATGAGTTTCTCGATTATCTCATATATCTGCCAGTTTGGATCGCGAAACATTTTTAAATCAGGCTATATTCTGGTCCAATTCTGCTACAAAATGCTAAAATCTCCCATTTTAGGCGATTTTTTTGTGGTTCAACTCCAGCGACAGAATCAGAAAAAGTCCTGCAATCCCCAAGGCGGCACCTCGTACACGTGCTTCGCGTGAAAGAGGTCAAAGGCAATCCCTTCTCCGTGCCTCAGCATTCTTCGACCGGTGGAGCTGGGCCATCTCCAATGAGCATCTTAAATATTCTATAATAGTATTCAGTCTTGTTCTTATTCAATGACATTCATTTGGGATCCAAAATATCTCACAAGTCTCCTAAGAATGGCCATCCTGCAACTCCTTCAACTCAAACTACACTTTTCCCATACTTTTCCCATAACTTTTCCCATGTTTGGAATCAACCAGCCAAGGATCATCACATAGTCAAAGGGTCCACACTTCGCATCATCCTCGGAGGTGCATGCGATGCCGCCGCACCACACGCACGCTTCACCAGAAACCTGGCACTCAAACTGGGCTGCAATCAGGTAATCCAAGTTGGCAATTGAAAATCTCCCGTCCCATGTATAGATCATGTTCCCACATGTCCAAATGAATACGCACGTGTATATATATATATGTGTGTGTATGTCTACACGACATATATGATATATGTGACATGTGTGTGTGTGTGTGCGCAAATACTTATCTACTAATTTAATTGGGTGACTGACTCCGTCTAGTCCCCTTAATTGATCCTTGTTATGAGCCTATTCCCACTATGAGAATGTCACCGTGACATCAAATGTTTCATCCCGGCCACCTCGGCCCCGGGCCGCGGCCTTGAAGTGTTTCTTGGTGGCCACACTGGCGTCCTTGCTGCTGAGGCAATCCTCCTTGCTGGTCAAACTGCTGCAGCCTCCATCTGCTGGCGTCAACAGCTCCAGCTCCTTTGGGCTGGGCGCCGTTGCCTGTGCGTTCGGACATATTTTCCAGTGGACTGTTGTTTTTTGGGTGCCATAGTTCAGTAGAAGATAATACCATAGATTATCATTATTTGGGAACAGCCCCAGTAGTGAATACACTTAAAGACTTGGATTTTTGAAGAAATCCCTGTTTGATGTTAGTGTGTTCAGCGCTGATCACACTGCATTCATTCTGTTCTCGAACGCAAGTCGCCCCATTTCCTTTCCAACCGTTTTTTGGGCAGCCGGAGAACATCCTGAAAAATCCCAACAAGAACCATGTCAATCTCCGCTGAAACAGCCACAAGATCAAAAACAACCAATTCAATCCCCGCCTGCCAGGATTCATGTTTCACCTTCACCACTGCGGGCTTTCCAGCCTCACACTGAGCAACTTCGGTATCACCAACTCCAGCGCCGCTCCTGGGACGTGTCATCTGGGGCCCACAATGGTAACAGCTGTAACAAACCAGCAGAGGGTGTTCAAACATCCAAATCAATTCAGAATTCGCAAGTGGCTCTTGACTCCAAAACTCAGCTTCCAGTCACTTCCGGCTCCTGACGACTGCCATAGAACCACCTGCCTTCCACAATCCAAAGGATTCGCAGACGGCTTGGCTCTGATCGTTGCAAGCTGCACCACCGCACCAGACACATGGCCCTGCGGAGTCTTTGTTCATCAGACAACCGACCCGTGCGTCCGCGGAGGAACAGGCGGAGGTCATCGACAAGCAGGTGGTGTCCTCCGTGGGATTTTCCAACGCACCATGTTGGATCATGTGGGGTTGTCAGAAAATGGTGGGGAAAAATAGAGGTTCCATTTTTTCACGCAAGTTTTATGCGTTGATTTGTTTTCTATGCCTGCTTTTGTTCACTCTCTTCCTGCTGCATTACAGGACTGGTTGTTTCTTGTTTCATTTGGTTCTGTAACGTACCTATAGAATAGTATAGAGGGGTAGGGTTAGGGTCCATATCCTTTGTTCTAAATTGCTTTCGAACGGATTTTGCAAAAGCCACCAATATTGGCAGATAAACACGCAAATGCATAAACAAATAAATAAATAATCAAATAAATAAATAAATAAACAAATAACTACATACATACATGCATGCATGCATGCATACATTACATTACATTACATTACATTGCATTGCATTGCATTGCATTGCATTGCATTACATTACATTACATTACATAACATTACATTACATTACATTACATACATACATACATTACATACATATATATATATATACATATATGTGCATAGAAACCCGAAAAAAAAAAAGAAAGTTTTTTTAAGAAGTAAACAAACAAATGAATAAATAAACAAATGAATATGAATATGAATATGAACATGAACATGAACATGAATATGAATATGAATATGAATGTGTGCATATACTTCAACAATACCTAGTGATTTATGATATACCCAAAGTAACCTCTATGCTAAAGCAGATTCCCTTTCTGATATCACCATAGACCATTTCCAATGCAGATGTTTACTGTATATAGTTTACTGATTGGATTGGGTGGTCTTTGCAAGAAAAATTAAAGTATAAACTGTTCATCATCATGGGCGCAATTGCACTTGCAAAGATTGTATCAAGGGTTAAAAGTTAAAACCTTACCAGACTATTTGGGTTTAATTTTCCCAGTAGTTGGAAATTAGTCAGAGGAGCCACCAAAAAGATTCAAACACACCTTAAAAGGTGCACATGAAATTAGCGTTTTTGGTCGATCATAAACCAACATGGCAAGCCATCCATCCCACTGCCGCGCGTGGATGGGTGATCTGCTTCACATCTTGTCATTGGATTCACCCTGTTTCTCTGGCAAGCCAACCGTGCAGCTACAAACAGAGAGCTGTCAAATACCAGGAATACAAGCAAAGAACATGTATGGACATTACATATCATCATGCTTTCAAAATTGCATGTGTATGTTATTTAGGAATACCCTTGCAGTAAGATGAGTTGTAAAGTTGGTCATCGATGTTCATGCTAGTGGAATGGTTTTCAGCCAATGTGGAATGAACATTAGAATGCAATTTTAAAAGCTAGCAGGTAAATGCATGAGTAAATGTGTTGATCAAACAATATGTTCAGCCTAAAAAGAGGTAGCGTGTAGTTGCCGTAATACCGTCACAACAGAAAACACGTCCAAGGACCAAGGATACGCTGCGATATTAGAACAAAGTGACTAGGGTTGTCCTACCCAATCTCTGAAATTTTCATCCCGAGGCATATTGGCAAATACTGTAATCAATAGAAGTAATCACTGCACCTTGTCATGCATTGCCATCTTTTGTTTAAAGCTTTTGAAACCTGTAGCACTATGCTGACTCTGGAAAGATTCCTAATGACATTGATTTTGAAGCTCCGGAAAGCTCCAAATGAAGTTGTTAAAGCTCCGGAAGAATCGAAACGAAGTTCTTGAGGAGTTTGAAGCTCTGGAGCCAGGGGTCGACCCTTGAAGGCTGTGGTTTTGAATTTCGTATTCTGTTTTGCTTGGAGGCTATGTCTTGGAATTTAGTACTATACCTTTTAAAAAATTAAATTTACTATGTGTTTTTTTTGGGGGGAGGCCATGTAGTAAATTTAGACTGATTTGTTTGAGGGCTATGTAGTTGAATTCGGTGATTTTTGGGGGGAGAAGGGGGGGAGGGGCTATGCATTTGAATCATGTAGTATGCCATCCTTTTATTGTTTTGGTCATCTATATGTTTGAATTAGTTGTCCCATCCCTCGAACTGTTTTTGCAACATTTATTCCAAAGGATCTGATTTTACAAGACATTTTCAAAGGAAAATGGCTTTTGTAGTACATCCGTTGGAAACATGTTTGCCAGTTCAATTTAGAACGGAAATGTGCTCTTTGCAATGCATGTTCAAATATGCGCGTTTTAAAGAAAAGGTGGAATTACTCTTGCCATTTCAGATCTGGAATAAGAAACATGAATTCATCAAGCAAGTATTCTGACTTAGTTTATTGCAACGTGTTTGAGTTTTGCGCATTCATTTTTCCATGATATGCAGGAACATTATGAAGATCCATGAGCACGCATTCAAGCATCATATCTTAAAATGTATAAGTGTATATATAATGCAAAATTACGATGTGTCCAGAAACGTGGTACAATGGGGCCTTTATTTGACACCTTTCTGCAGAAAATATGGCACTGTACCCTGAATCCAAAGGCTCGTCATCATGATATGAACATTGCCATGGATGTACCCCATGATCAGCACCCAGAATTTTGGTGGCTTTCTTTTCACTCCTTGGGCATCAAAGCATCTGAGATCTTGGTGGCATCAGAGCTTTTGGCATAGCACTCAGCCCCCTGTTGCGACATGCTGTGCACCACAGGCACATTCCATAACTCACAAAGGTGGGAGCTGGAAACCCACTGCACGGCTTGGCACTTTCCAGTGCAAATCCTCTTGCATTCGTTCAGGTCGTGGGCAGACCATTTCTGGACCTGACAAGAAGGACAAACAAAGTCATTGGGAGAGACACAGCCCCAAAAAAAACAATAGAAATACTAAGGGTAGTGTGATAATGACAATGACAATGACGCATGATGAATGACAATCATCATTGCAAGAATGAAAAAGTGGAGTAGAAAAAAATAGCTTTGCCTGGCCTGCCCTGGGGTGCCGCTTCTAATCCCTTTGCAGGCCCTATCTTTGCCACCGTGTAATGGAAGTAACTCGTCTGCGGTGGCCAGCCCAAAGTACAGCAAAAGAACCTGCTGAGAAGCGTCCCTTCATCCAATATTGGGACACAGGGGGGTGCAAATGGAGATTGAATCAAGAAAAATTACGATATCAAGAAAACGAGACATAAAAATAAACCACCAAATAGACAAGGAGATCTAAGATGTGGCATTTGAAACGCTGATTTAGGGTTTCTGTTTGGGGTCTGCATTGACTTCAGCGAGGTAGGGCTTGCGCAGGTATTCTCAGAGTATCACTTCCCCAGTGGTGAAAGTAATCTGAGTGATTTCGAGCTTCACAGACCAGCAATCTTCGACAACAAACAGTTCAGCCGGAGACACAACCCATGGAACACAATGGAAGGTCAAGTAAGTCAACTGAACAAGTTCAGTAAAAAGGTAGGAAAACGTCGAAAAAGTACACACACAGAATCAACCGCAGCCGTGTGGACATCAACCAGCCTTCAAAAAGGGCGTCATCGGACGCCTTTCCCACATACAAACGGATCAACTGGGCGGAATGATGTGAAACATTTGATCTGAGCCGATATCCCATTTTTTCAAATGTCCCGCACGAAAAGGTAACCAACAATCGTCCAGCAACAGGCAACCAGTGACGACTGGCGACCACTGGTTGCCAGGATCAACGAAGAAAAACACTGATATACCTCCGCCCCACTGCCACCGGCTCTTTGTCACACAACCGGCCAACTCTGAATTGGCAAAGCGCAGGGCTGGGCTAAGGTTTTCACTGGGCCCTCCAAAATGCCTGAGTTTGGATCCCGCTCGATTGTGAGGCTTGCATGGTATCTGACCCCAAAAAATGGAGGTGGTATCCCCATGCTTGGGTAAGGTAAATTAACGGTTTGATTTGACATTCTTGATTGTTCTCAATTCTTGCTATCCCTGCATATCATATCTTGTATGTAGGTCTGTCTTAAAATATGGTGCGCCCAAATTTGATGCTGTTCATCATCTTCTCCATCCCAATTTACGTTTTATGGCTACCGCAAATGTTCAAGCACACCCAAAAATGATCTTCCTATTATACCTCTACATACATAGCCCCAACATTACACCTCATAAATTCAACCTGGACCATCCTGGAACCCAAAAAAAAAACATCCAGTGGGAAATCATCTTCCAAACAACATGTGTGTGGTTCCATGTTGAATTCACCGGGTTTGTCAGTGTTTCTACCAGCTGATCATCTTTAACCTGGGCTCCATGGCCCAACTCCTGCTGGCCCCAAAGTTTAACCAGCGCCTTTGGCGCTTCACTCGGCTGGGGAAGTCGCTAACTGGGCAGGCGCCACTGTGAAAAGGAACCCCGGCAATTGGATCATTTTGTTGAATGATGGCTGCGTATTTTCGGGGAGTTCTGACCCCAAGCACAGTGTGCGCGCACTAGAGCAGCGGAGACAGTTGGACATGAGACGTGGGGTCCACCATAACGGACCTACAGAGTATTTGACGGAAAGAGGCCACAGCTGTGCATCTGCAATCCCTGGGGGCCGACATGTGAATTTTCGATGGTTCCAAGCTGGTAGCAGCATCAAGATTGGGGACGACATTGGGATCTGGCTACTGATGGGGCCATCTACATAGGCTATATAGGCTATATAGGCTATATGGTCTATATATGGGGGGAGAGTGAATATCCATTTGGTCCCTTTACCAGCTCCTTGGGCGTTCACCCAGTGACCCATAGCCATATCTTCATAGCTGTCCTGGAATCGCCACCACTGCCAGCCCCCAGGCGCAGTTCACCTCAAATGGAAGCCCTGTACAGTTGCACTGGCCGTGCTTGGCTTTAGGGCGAACTACTCACGAAACCTCTCGAAACCTGCCAGGCTGCAACATGTGCAGTTGCAAGCAAGTGTGAGACGAATCACTGAACCTCACACCATGACCTATTCATCAAAGTGACATGACGGAGATCCCCTAGTCTTGGTCAGCATGTTCCGGTGACCCAGCCATCACTGAAGCAACAGGAAGGAAGTCGCCGGCCTATTTGGGTAGGATACGGCCTGAGCTGAGTGTTTGCCCTGGGCACCCTACGGAGATGATTGTGGCACTGGACTTATTCACTTTCACTTGAGGTTCCCGCACAGGGGATGATAGGATTGGATTAGCTTTCTGCAGTCATATCCACAAGTGGATAGATCCATACTCAGACTCGTGTCGAAACGGAGATGCTTCATAGGAGGTCATAGGAACGGGCTTCATCGGAACTCCATGAATTCACACCATGCCCGGCCGGGACTTCGGACTTCTCTCGGCTTGGATCATCTGAAAAACCGCGGTAGCCTTAGATCAAGGCCAATGTGGTCCAACATCGGGGAGACGAAACCAAGATTAAGGTCCTAAGGTGCTTCAGAACAACATGCAGCATGCGAATCGTGTGCACCTGCTACCACCCCACAACCACCCGAGTTTTAGAAGACCCTACTCCCACTTGAGATTCAGATTATGACGTATCCTGAGGCTCCGCGCGACCTCACAGCTCTCCGGGTTCTTGTCTGGATGCCAAACGCGGAGTAACTCCTGGAGAACAGTTGGGCAAGGCTGAAAATGGCTTGGCAGAGGAAACGGGGCCATGGATGGTCCATCAACTTCGCAACTGCAGGCACCAGCAGGGGTAATTACCTGGGTTGCAGCCCCCAATATCAGTGCGTATATTATACATGTATGTAAGTTAGCTTAGGCCATGCCCATGCCCTCAAGATTGATATTTCAAGCCCCGAAATTTCAAAACCTGATTTTTTTGTTAAACTAATTTGCATGGCCATAAAACATAACACACAACACACACACACAATTTTTACACATAAAATGATTTTGCAGAATTATATTTCAGTAAAACACGTTTACACAAAACACATTTGTGTAAAACGCATTTTACACAAAACAATTCTACACATATTATACTCAACATTTCTTTAGATACATTTTATACACAAAACACATCTTACTATAACACACATTTATCTCTAGGATGCCCATCCGCCCATTATTGATACAACCTGCCAACCCGCCCCAACAAACAGAGAAATTGAAACAACCAATAACCCATAAATCAACAAAAATAAAATTCAAACAAACCCCAAACCATGAATCAACAAAAATAAAATTCAAACAAACCCCAAACCATGAATCAACAAAAATAAAATTCAAACAAACCCCAAACCATGA
>Ga0126342_10020697_pt1 | contig 11041 bp, 13 predicted proteins | sample Cyp1metagenome_FD_92528 | JGI IMG/M metagenome (GOLD analysis project Ga0126342, IMG submission 92528) | Coral microbial communities from Lord Howe Island, Old Settlement Bay, Australia - Cyphastrea 1 metagenome | ecosystem: Host-associated > Invertebrates > Cnidaria > Coral ...
GCTGTTGCGGCTCAGTAAAAAGCGCTGCTGCCGCAGGTGCTTAACGGTTTCTAGTTTTGCCCCATAGGTTTATCAGTCTATTTGGGATTATAAGATAACCTCAGCTGAAACCTGAAAATACAGTTTCATCATGGTGGTATCCCAAAATGTTCTATGGTTTTCCTGACGGTTATCTCATCTCACATTTCTGTGGGTCCTTTCTTAAAACCGTGGGTCTTGGGTATCTCCAATCTTTCTCGTTTTTGATTTAGTAGTTGGCTACTTGGCGGCGGATTGCAACATTACCCCCATTAACATATCATAAAATATTGATGTGTCAAGTATATTTTGATTTCAGTGATGTGTTTTTGTCGATATTCCATCTACTCCAGGATGACTCCAGGATGACTATATATATATGGATAACGTGTGATAACGTCGAATAATTCACAAACCTGAACAGTTCGGCCATTGGGACAGTTGCCCCTACAAATCCATATTAACCAATTAACCCATCCAGGATGACTGGAGGTTTCCTGAAATGGGGAACCCCAAAAACTACCCATTTTCCAGATGGGATTTTCCATGAAATACACCGAATCAGCGGGGTTCCCCCAGGAAGACCATATGGATCTGGTGTCAGGTGACGAAGAGGTTCCCACGCAAACCTTGAGCCTAGAAGCATCCCGGTGGCGGATGTGGCGCTTGGGTTTCAGAAGGGACTTTCTCACTGGGAAAAATATGGGAAAATCACGATTGGTTAAATGGAAGTTTCAATGGGACGTATAGACGAGAAAATCATGGAAAACCCTTGAGCTACATGGAGATCTTCCTGGGAAAATCATCCAAACAGGGTGGATTTTCAACTGCCAAGTTTGACTACCGGCTAAAAAATATGGGTATAACTCCAAACCACAATGGAATACACTGGGATATAGATCTGAGATTCATGGGACTATAATGGATGAACAACTAGCCGTTAATCTTGTTTAATCATTGGCAACCAATAGAGAATACTAAAGGTACTTGATGGGATGTTTAATGGCATACCCTCCGGTACTCAAATATGGGCCGGGAAATCCCTGACCTATATAAGGGAAAATCATGAAAGTGACTGGACGGTTTTCCAGCAAGCCATGTTTGATGAATTACCAGAGGGTATGGGTGGATATCATTGAGCATATCCTTCTTTTTGTGGGGTGGATCAGTCCTGATCGCTTTTTATGATGAGCCGGGCCGGGGGGTCATCCATCAGGGGGTACCAAGAAAATCCGAATCGGATCTTCAGCTTGGAAACACAGGGCCGCTTTTGGTAGCTAGCTGCAAAATGCAAGTTTTGGGATTCTGAGACCAAGACTTCTTTTAAGCATTTAAAGCATCTTGAAACTCGGCTCAAAGCAGCTAAAAGTTCTTGGGTCCCATGGGCCCCAAGACCGAGGGGGGGCCGGGCGACAAAACGAAAAGTTCCTCCAGCTTACGCAGAGGTGCGCCTGAACTAGGAGCCAGCACCTGGTCGTCATGTTCTCCCACATTTCAGACTAGCTCTACGGTAAAGCATTCAATGCTTTGAAACCAAGTTCTGGGATGTTAGATATCTTAGTGTTTGATTTTTCTACAGGGGTTGTTGCTTCTTCCCATTTTCTGCTAGCTGAACATGGATCGTTAAATCCGTATTTTCCCTGTTACCTCCCTGGTTCTCCCTGCATCCCAGCTAACTGGTGAATCGCCATGATCAACTTCTTCCTTACTTCTACACCACGGTTACCGGACCAACTGCCATGCAGTTATTTGGCTCAAAGTCCAAGTGCAAGAAAATCAGCCGCCCCTTCGGCATTGTGCTTGACATCATGCCGTTCATTGTTGCCAAGATTCCAGTCGAGGAGGGTTCAATTTTCAGGGCATTTTGGGGTTTGTCCCAGGGTGGTCGCAAGGCCTTGGCCGGAGAAATCGCCCACCGCCTCTGCGACTTTGCCGGAGATCACCTAGGCAACAAGGACCAGCTACGCGTGCTGCGCTCATCATGGCATGCATTGACTTGAACGAAGAGCAGCAGAAGTGCGTCTTCAGGTACTGTGTCGCCTTGGTGCATGGACGCGAGGACATCAGGACACAGGTGCGGGATGAGGCAAAGGAGATGAACAGTGTGCGACTTGATGTCCTGCTTAGACTCATTTCTGATAGCGGCAGAGATTTCATCATTGAGTTTGTTCGCTCTATGAATTGGGACATCTCCAACCCAAAGGTTGCTGAGACGTGGAAGCTGACTTGTGACCCCATCGGCCAATACCCTGAGATACCCTGAGTCCCGAAAACTCGTCAACATTAGGTACACTAAATTTACGGTTTTTTTTTTTGGTTTAAGTCATTCTTTGAATTTATGTAAATTTATGTAAATTTACTCATTTTCGAGATTCAGGGTATGCCGCAATCTCCTGAGAAGCAATTGCGGTGAGCCAAGCCTGACCTATGCCGCTGCACCTACATGCAGCAGATGTGAGTCTATTATAGTCAATGGAATATTGATGGAATATCTATGGTTTATGGGAATATCTATGGTTTATACTGGTTTAACTATATGCCAGGGGTGTTTCAGCCCTGATTTTGTCTTTGGGAAAGTGCAATCACCTGGAACTACCTGGTGGCCACTGCGGACAAATGGCAGTGGCTTTCACGCCCCGTTCTCGTGATCCCATATTCTTGCACTAGACCACACATTTTCAAAGGACAATCATCTATTAGAATCTATACATGCGTGTTTTGTAGAATAGGGGTACACCAAGCCAAAAGGTACTTTTTATAGTTTCCCCAGCAAACACAATATATTCTGGATTGTTTTGGGGTCCCTCATTTGAGGAAAACGTGCAAATGTTCCACCATACCTGCCAGTTTCGATCTTATAGTCTCATTGTATCAGCATAATATTAGGGGCAGAAGGAGGAATCGGGAAGGGATTTCTGACAGATTATGACGATATATTGTTCGTTGGTTCTGACGGAGGTTCTAGCACCAGTTTTTCATCCCCAATTATATTTGGTTCATCTCCAAGTCATGCTACAAATGATCCCACACGTATATCTTGTAACAGTTTGTTATCCAATCAATGTGGGTAAAAAAAACGTAAAACAATAATAAAAAATTCCCCTGTCATCACCATTTTTATAGGTTGTATAAACCATTCCCAAATGGCTGGTTTATGGCATTGTTTTACTCATTATATTAAATATAATATATATATATAAACATCTATCAACATCTATAAGCATCTATAAACAACTATAAACAACTATAAACATCTATAACAATCTTAAAAAACTATCCCAAATTATGGTTTTACCCCCATTATATCCCCCATGATATCCCAAGGAGACGAACTGTGAACTGTGAACTCGGGGCCCTCGGGGCCAGGTTTTGCCTTGACGTCCTCTCCAAGTCGTAAGGGCCGCGTCACAGCAAAGAGGATGCCGAGTTGCAGCGGGTTTCCGAGCTCGGAAAATCGAGAAATCTCTGGGCATATATGTATACCTATATATATACATAAATATATTCAGATGATATATAGTATATATATATATATACATTATAGTTAATAGTGCAAAGGTGACAAAATGAATAGAAACCAATAGAAAGTACAGATTTAAACCCGAGGCTTAGAGTTGAACATGGGTACTATACAGACATCTTATACTAGATTCGTTAGATATCGTGCGAATGGAGGCCTCAAAAAAAACAATTGAGTTTTTTTTGCTATGTACTGCCATTCATTGCCAATATGATGTGGTACACCAAATCAAAAGCAACCCCAATTTTGCCAGAAATATTGAAGCCCTCCCCAATTGAAGCCTTTTAGTTTTGAGTTTACCACATTGTATCTAAAATACATTTCGCTGTAAGGCCACATGTAGGCAACCACTCAAAACCATGGAGCCATGAACAAAAAGCACATTAATTAAAAGCAAAACATTGAACACCACTTAACAATGAGACTAGCATTGATGGCACTTATTGGAAGTCATTGAACAGAATTAAAACATGAAAGCCATCGAAAACCATGGAACAAATCCTTCTTAAACATCTTGAGCACCAGTACCTAACAATTTTCATGTGGTAAAAACATGTTCATATCCCCAAGTCATTGCCGTCATGGGTGATATAAAGCACCCCAGTCATGGTGGCGAGTTGGCGCTGAATCCGCAGGAAACCCAGTGTGGCACAGCGCGACTCCATTTTCGCCAACCCCGCGGCCATGTCGAGGTGCGTAGCGATAGCACCAGGATAGCAGTGATTTTGGGCCATGGAAAATGTGTACAACAGGAAAATTTGCGGCGATACTTATTGGGAATTCATGGGGCAGAATTGGATGCAATAGGCGGTAGAGGAATGATTACTTGGTGGTTTCAAGGACATTTTATTTCCATGCTATTCGCAACCCTACTGGGGATGATTGCAACTGACTACTTTGGACCATTTCGTATTTGTCAGGGGCTTGAAATCACCAACCAGACAACAAATAGTTGAATGCTGAACTATAGCGACCCCACTCTCACGTCACAAGGTCACTGGAATGGTCAGGATGGGAAGCATCCATAGCCACATTATGACTTCAGGTTAGTGAAATCATCATGTATCAATATGTATCATATTTAGCTAGAATTATGGGAACATGATTATGTTAAACGAACAAGATGTTTTAAACAAACAATCTTGGGGCAGCTGGGCTTGGTGTAATCGTTATAAACTGACTGGTGACCGGCTACAACTGAGGAAGTCATTGTCGTAGCAAAGATGAGAGATTTGTATGGACTTGCTTTTTCACCTGCAAACTGCAAACTGGCCAGAATTTAGCATTGGTATAACATGTGTAAACATGTATAATGTTAGGTATATGCTAAAAACACCGTCGGATAGGGAGAAAGTTATCCTCAATCATGGATTCTAAATATGTATCCCATTAAGTTATCCATAATGACAAGGGCATACAAGGCCTAATAATGGGTTAAGAAATGTTAAGAATGGTTTATCATGAATTGATTATGTATTGTTATCAGTGATGAAGCATTATGAACCATTCTTAACACATCAAGAAGTCCCATTTTGTCTCGTTACACATCTTAATTCAATGTCGTTTTCGCTCGCCAATGATATCATTGTCGACGAAGGGCGACCTAAAAGTAAATCGGCCATTTTCGAACGCCAACTGTCAAACATGACCGGAGGGTTTTTGTTCTATCTTAATTACGGATATTTAGGGTTATCTCAAGATAATGGTTCATCATTGTCATGAAACCAAACCCAGACTTCCACAAGTCCAAATTCACTTTCTGTAATTTGATGCTCAACCCAGTAAGAGCCAAAAAAAGCCGGAATTTCATGTCCAACTGAAATCAATTTCAAGATATGGGATGGATCAAAACCCATGATACTATATGCGTTTTTCCTAACATAGGGGTACCCCCAAATCATCCATTTTCAATAGGAATTTTCATGATAAACGATCCAGCTATTGGGGTAGCCCAATGTACCCATGTAGGACACCCCAATTATATGGGTTTGTCTGGAAATGGTGTGTACCCCAAATTATAGCCATTTTACGGGGGATAATGAGGATTCACCAATGGATTTGGTTGGTTTAGCCCTATCAGACAAACCCAGCCCCATCCAAATGAATCATCCCTTGATGATCCACTATTGTTGTTCAAAAGAACATGATGAACCATGAATGACCATGAATTAACCAATAGTAACCCAGTTTTTGAAGGAACTGTTATGGAACATCCATGGGAAGTTTCTCAGGCGCATTAGCGGAGACGCTGCAGCGATGCGCACCGTCGAGGTGGGCTGGGCTTTTTCAATGGGGACACAGTTTTTGTTTTCTGGTTAAACCATAGAAATAAGGGATTTTCCCATTGAAAATGGTGATTTTCCATAGTTCTTCCCCATCATATTGGGAATAGTAACCCCAACTGACTCATATTTTTCAGATGGGTAGGTCAACTACCGACCAGTTTCCATTTTGAGTAGCAAATTGTAGGAAAGAATGCGAGTTCGAGCAACAGAGTTTGGTCATTTTAGGTCTTTTTTGACATTCGCATCACATGCATTTTGTGGGAGTTTTGGCGATGAGAATGGGAAGGTTGAGCAGCACAATGGTTGGTTGGGGCGAGGAAATGCGGAGTTAAAGTCAGACGTTCATTAGAAGCAACAAACATGAGCATTTTTGTGATGAACAATTCAAACACAGTGGGGGCTTTACCCAACATACATGGGGATATGCACTTTGGCAATCTAACCTGGCTAGCTGGAAAGGTGCGAAAACTGCCGCACATCATGCTTGGTCAATGGGAGGGAAAATGAGATATGTGGAAGAAGCATGATGTGATACTGATAGGTTTATCTGGTTGGTGATTTGGAACATTTGGATTATTTTTCCATAATATATGGTTAATCATCCTAACTGACGAACTCCATCATTTTTCAGAGGGGTAGGTATAGCACCAACCAGTGATAGGTTTATGCTATGTCTTTATGTTATTGTGCCACTTAAATTTTCAGATCGCCTCACAGGTTTCGACCATCAACGGACCATATTTTCGGACCGGTGTATGGTAGTTTACCCCAGGGTAGATGGTTTATATTTGGTTGGAACATTCAGAAACCATGTTGGCAAAATATGTGTTGAATGATGTGCCAAACTTGTTTTTTGCGAGAAACGGTGAGCCTCCAGGCCTGAAACCGAGGATGATTGTAGTTTTGTTGCCATCAACCAACCATAAACCTGGCAACCTAAAGTTAGTTGATGGTTATAGTTATTGGGATGTCATTTAGATGTTTTTTAACAACTAAACCATCTCATCCAATAACTTTAAACTACTACAGTTGATGGTTATAGTTATAGATATAGCTATTGTTTATAGTTATTGGATGTCATCTCATCTACATATTTTTGGAATGGTTTTCAGATGTCTTGGACATCAACAAATAGAAGTGGACATAGTGAATGAATGGTGGTTGGTTGATGGTTATGGGGTTAGACGGTTAGATCATCACAAGCCATGAGATTCCATGACAGAGATTCCTTGGAGGGGAAAGAGGGACTTGTGGTTGATTTGTTGATGGCATGGTGTAGCCACATGCTCGCACTGGGACGGCTCAACACTAGATATTTTGGTGATTTTCTATCTCTTGTCATGTAAAGCATCCCAGCACTATTTCTGTTTATTTTCTATATCCTACTTTCAATATTCTATTGTCATTTTTTTGTATGTGTAAAATCATCCCATAATTCTGAATGGTGCCAAATTGGACGCATGCCCACCTGTTACGTTGCCATCAAAACAACAGCACATAAAATCCGATCAAGTCTGCGACCGACTTGGCTTTGATTTGAGGAATGGTTTCTGCAGGCAGTCATCACACAGTGCTCCTCCGGAGTGATGGCAGTGCTGTTGCCATCGGAAAGAATGAATTTGGACAATGCGACATCCCCTCTTTGGCTCAGGGACTGAAGTACATCCAGTTTTCGGCAGGTATACATCATACCGTTCTTCTACAGAATGATGGCTGTGCTGTTGCCATCGGAAAGAACACAGACGGACGATGCGACATTCCACCTTTGGATGACGGAATTGCATATACCCAGGTTTCTGCAGGGCATCATACTGTGCTTCTGCGGAGTGATGGCAGTGCTGTTGCAATCGGACTAAATACAGATGGACAATGCAACATCCCACCTTTGGATGAGGGAACGGCATACAACCAGGTTTCTGGAGGTGCCAACCATACTGTGCTTCTAAAGAATGACGGCAATGCCGTTGCCGTCGGAAAGAGCACAGATGGACGATGCGACATTCCACCTTTGGATGAGGGAATTGCATATACCCAGGTTTCTGCAGGGCATCATCATACTGTGCTTCTGCGGAGTGATGGCAGTGCTTTCGGCATCGGAATGAATATACATAGACAATGCAACATCCCACCTTTGGGTGAGGGAATGGCATACACCCAGGTTTCTGGAGGTGCCAACCATACTGCGCTTCTAAAGAATGACGGCAATGCCGTTGCCGTCGGAGATAGACAATGCGCCATCGCCGCCATCCCACCCTTGGATGAGGGAATTACTTATACCCAGGTTTCTGCAGGCGGTTACATTTATTCACGCCGTGATTATACGGTGCTTCTCCGGAGCAATGGCAGTGCGGTTGCCGTTGGAGACAACGGACATGGACAACGCGACATTCCTTCTCCAGAGATAGGAATTTGCTACATCAAGGACTTGGCATGCGGCAAGGTCTTAGCTCTACAACTAGAGATTGTGGGCGAGAATGATGAAGTCACCCTCAAAGGCTCGACTTTGGCTGGAGAAGAGCGCTTTTGTCTGACTGCACGGAGCTTTGATTTGGCCTGGGAGACACACAAACGGATTGCTCGTGAATTGACAGTTAGCCTCCAAAATCTCCAGCTTGTTCTGCCAGATGGGCAGTTGTTGGCCAAATTTTGCCGTGCAAATCCAGGGGCCTCACTTGCAGATGTGGCCCCTTGCCGTAGAAAGCGCCGGCGACTCCCACGAGGTGATGCTGAAAAGTTGCGCCAAGCACAGCCCCGGTTTTTGCGAACCATCATGCTACATCTACCATAAAGCCTAGTTGTGATAGTGAACCAACTTAGATCTCGTCAATCAATACAAATCAGCTATAAATCTCATGAAGTTACCATTTTTCCTTGGTTTAAGATGTTTTCATCCCATTAAATCGTGACTTAGTTAACAAATTGGGCACCATCAGCTGCTTACTTTCTTGTCAGGTGACTCTGGCGGGTGGTGTCAGCAGTGGTGAACCCACCAAGGCAATGGCCGGCCGATGGAGCCACAGAAGTGGTGACATGTTGTACTTCGTCAAGAAAAGATGCCCAGAAAATGGCAGATTGAACTTTTGAAACATCAATTTTTAGATTATATGGTTCAAAGATGTTCAAAGCGTTTCTTTGCAAATGGACCGGTCAGATTGGTCAGATTGGTCAGATGGCGAAGCATGAGTTTGTGAGTCCTTTCATGTAAACCAGCCCTTTTTTGGGAATCAGATTATTTTCCAATCTAGTTCAAATGGACCCGCAACGTTGGTCGTGCCTGGTAAATCCATCCATTTTTTGGGGTGAACAGCAGCCACCAGAAGATTAGAACACCTTTTTTGTTTCCTTCTTGGGGGGGCTGCCATTGTATACAAACCATGCCCAATTGGGGGAGTTACAACATATACCAATAATGCCCGAAATGGATAGAAATGTGTTAGTCAAGCAAGGAAACGCGAGAAATTGTTCCAAGAAACGGGAATTTGGGGATATATGGTTGGTGCCTAGGTTTGGATATTCCTTCAGATATCCCCAAGCAATCCCAAGCATAAAATTAAGATGGGATGATGATCTGAAATCAGTGGATGACAGACATATTTCTTGAAGTTCTGGAGGGCCTCCATAGATGCGGATCCCAGGTAGTGGCATCCTAGGGGCGAACTCAGGATCCAATATGTGCCATTGTGCCATGGTCAAAAGATGGATGTCCCTCAGGTAATCAAAGGTTGCTAGCTGGGAAATCCCCAAACTCAATGGAGGTCTTAACGGTCCTAACGTGAAAATCATCTAGAAATTATAAATTGCACCTAGGTTGATCATATTGGGGGATGGTCATCAATCCATCAATAGGAATTTATATTCCTAAATAGCAGAGAAATTTCTTTGAACCAAACTGCTTTGCAGTACCAGTTCGCATGGATCCGTCTGTTAGTTACAGCAAAAGAAATTCAATATTGTTTGGGTGTGTCTACCAAAACTTGGGTCCACCAAGCGTGTGGTGAACTGAGTGCTTCAGACAAGCTGTAGCCGAAACAGCCTGTGTAGATCTCCCATAAAGTGATGGAAAGGACACATTCCTTTGCTAGCTAGCTGGTGGTTCAACATAAGTTCTAATTTTGCAATTGTTGGCCTTTTTTTTTGAGGATCCAGCATGACAGGCTGTTGTGTCAGTCTAAAATATATGATTTAGATATGCACATATATATATATGTGTGTGTGTGTTAGTTAGTTTTTGATAAAACTACCCGTTCTTTCGATGGTGCTTTCCTTTCTTTTGATGGTTAGAATTCCAAGTCAAGTCAACTTGGAATTCTAGTTATAAATCTGTTATACCATGTTTTAGTGGTTGTTTCGATGGTTCTCTCTTACATCTTCAACCCTACTTAGGAATGATGATGCCAGAACTGACTTTCCACTTGGGGATAGGGGATGATGGGGATGCAACGATGCAGACGATGGGATGAATCTCAACATCCCGGAAAATTGTGGATTAACCGGTTAAACCCCCTGATTTTCCCAGAAATTTGCCATATTTTCCATAATTTTCCTTGACAGTCCCAAAGTTTCGGATAATTTTCCCATGACTTCCTCATACTTCCTCAATTTTCCACTGGACCCCTCAATCTTTCCATCTCTCAACCGCAGACGCTCACCCCTGCGGTGCTGCCCACGCTACCCATCGCAGCCAGAGTGGAGGAAGAGAACCACGCAGGCCGTGCTTGGGGCAGGTCTATTTCTGGTTCAACTACTTCAAATTGCTCCAAAAATAAGGGACAATAATGGAAAAACATAGAAATTCCTAGACAATTGTTGCACAATCACGGCAAACATTGGAAATCATAGAAACCACGGAGCAATCATGGACAATTAGTGGAAAATCATGGAACGACATGGGAAAATCCTAGAAAAAATGGAATTATGGAAAAAACGTGGAAAATCATGAGCCAATATGGGAAAACCACGGAAAATTCTGAGAAAGTCAATTGAATATATATATATATATATACATATCCCACGGATTTGCTGAAGGGTTTGTGGCTGAGCGCGGCGGCCACACGTACGCCCTCAGCTTCTGTTGAACCTTTGGAGCTAACATATAAATATATATATATATGTGAAAGCAGCGCCTCTCTTCCAGGTCCCATTTCACCTTGTGGCATGTATCGAAGCCAACTTGCTCAACTCAGGCGAGAAACTAATGCAAGCGGGCGTGGTGTTTGAA
>Ga0126342_10020698_pt1 | contig 11041 bp, 13 predicted proteins | sample Cyp1metagenome_FD_92528 | JGI IMG/M metagenome (GOLD analysis project Ga0126342, IMG submission 92528) | Coral microbial communities from Lord Howe Island, Old Settlement Bay, Australia - Cyphastrea 1 metagenome | ecosystem: Host-associated > Invertebrates > Cnidaria > Coral ...
GTCGCATGCCTCAGCTATCTCCGAGGATCCCGCCGAGGCTCCTGAGGAGAAACTGCGGAAAACAGCGGGATTCGACTGACATAGCAGATACGTGTAGATACATGACAACCGTGACATACAGGCGCATATGGGTAGCTATAAATAAATAAATAAATGAATAAAGAAATAAATATAATAAATATAATAAAGAAATAAATATATATATATAGTCTAGTCTGTATCCAGATTCATGCATGCCTTGTCGGAGACTTGCCTGCAAAATGTTCTATAGATCCAGATTGACCGCAGGAATTGCGATGTGCAATTGACGGCAAGTTGCTTGGGGCTGGGAGCTCGAAGGCAACTCTGAACCCTTCATCGCAAGGAGTATCAAGGAGTCATGCCGCATCATGCATGTTCTTGCTATCCTCCCCACCCTCATATGAGATCTGTTTTTTCCAATCAAACAAAATTTGTCAAACAACATGTCAAACAGGCAAATCTTTCAGCTGGTGGTATCTTTCCTGTTTCTGAGGCTCCAGTGCTGTCACCTTATGGACATGTCTTTGAGGAAGATACGCCTGGGCCTTGGGTCAAAATCAGTCTTGTGCTCCCGTCACGGTTAGACATATTCCATCACATTCCCAAAAGTCATCAAGAGTCTAAGGAGTCCAAGGAGACAGGGCAGAAACTAGTATGCACTGTATGCACATGTTTGTTACTGTATACATTTGTATACAGTATACTTGATGGATCTTGTTCACACTTGTTCACTAGATGTTGGATTTGTGGAATTTGATCAGGTTGAAGCAATGGCTCACGACCTGTGGAAGCGTGTGTCCCATTACGGGAAAGCCCCTACGAGAGGAGGAGAAGTTGCGCCGAGATTGACCAAATTTTGGCAAGTTTGGTCGACTCACTTTGTGCCAGGATTGTCGAGCTGATGTCACCACTCAGCAGAAGGTCAGCAGCATTTGCATATCGAATGCATTTCAGTCGACGAAAAGATCGAAACAGTGAAAATCACGATCTCCATGTCACGGCCTTTCAGCTATGATCAAGTGTAGTGACCGTTCTACGCAGGCGCCTTGAGTCTGGTTCAAAAGTGAGTTTGGTAGCGGAGCCAGGAAGGCCTGGCTCCAGCTGCCCGCGCCGTTTGCACGCGGCGACTCCTTCGGCTACCGCCCTTGACCGGGCTGCCTGCTGAGGCTGGCTTTGTGGAGGTAAACCCGGGCTACTTGACAAAGGTGACCCTGGTGTTTGCCGAGAAGGACGGTGGCCTCTGCGGCAGCCGGACCTTCTCCCAGGCTTTGTGGTTGAGGAGCCCTACAGAGAGGTGCCTGGCCTCCATACTGGACTTCCTGTAAAACATCCCGAGCATTGCGCTTGGTGAACTATATCGACCACCTGACCTACTGCGCTGGCATTGCAGTTCTTGGAGATCTTGCACTACTGGCTTATCGCTAAGTGCTCTTCTACCTGGACCTGAAGCTGAAGCGATGTCGAATCCAGCAGCTGGTGGTGGAAACCTGCCGTTGCAAGAGTTCCGCAGGGAGATACCGCCCGGTTGGGCCCCAGGCGACTCTTCGTACCCGCTGAAGCTCTACATGGAGAAGCTACAGTTGTGGTATAAGACAACGGCTTTAGAAGACGAAGTCGTGGGTCCGATGGTTGCAGGGAGACTGCACGGCAGAGCGGCAAAGGTCGCTATGACGCTGCGGGTGCCACGGCCTGACGGGGCCTATGACGTTGGACCGGAAGCTCTCTCGAGGCTCAGCGTGGACGAGGTGCTGGACCCGGTGACTTGGAGCAGTGGTGCAACAGCCAATTGCATCAGGTGTCCAATACCTGATCACGGAGCTGCGACAAACCTTTGGGCAGCAAGATCAGGACCTCGCCACGAACGCCCTGGACAAGTTCTTCTCACTGTCAAGGACTTCACAGAAGATGACGCTGGCTGAGTATGCAATGGAGTTCGATGTGAGATACGATGAAGCCCATGACCGTGCTGGACTACAACTGAATGATGTTGGAAAGTTCTACATATGGTTCAAGCACTCTGGGCTGTCGCCGAAGACCGTGGATGACATCAAGCTACAAGTTGGAGGAGACTACACAAGGTTCCAGGACGCCAGAAGTCTTAGCCTTGAGAATGAGCCCGAACCATCCAACCAGCGAGGCCGACATCTTCTATGAGGACTGGGCCGAAGATGGATACTACGACGACGACTACGAGGACGAGCTGGCTTGGTGGTATGGCTATGGGGGCTATGATAATGACGAGAACTACTGGGACGACTATGATCAGTACTATGATGACTACGACTATGGGCACTACTACTGGGATGATGAGTATGGCTGGGTCGAAGAACAACTTGATGGAGAAGCTCAACAACCAGATGCAGCCGAAGATGACCCATCCAGACAATCGGAAGATCCCCAACAAGCTGATGCACAAGGCGACTACTACAAGGGCAAGAGCAAGGGCAAAGGAGGTGAAGATGGATGTTTCAACTGCGGATCAAAGTGGCACATGGCACATGGTGAAGGACTGTCCACTTCAAGCTCAACGACATGGAGATCAACGTGGAAAAGGAAAAGGATATGGTAAACCATTTGGCATGCGAAAAGCGAAGTCCAAAGGAAAAGGCAAAAGCTGGGGCTACAGACCTTTCTTCAAAGGAAAAGGAAGAGGCAGATTTACAGGCTTTGGCAAGTCTTCGTATGGCCGGAAAGGCTATGGCAAACGTCACTGGTTTGCAACTCCGAAGCCTACCTTGGATTTCTCTGCCGGCATCCCTGATGCTTCCACGAGGAAGTTTACATTCTCATCTTCGAGCTCTCACGTGATGACCAACGACAACACGAAGGTCGAGAAGTTCATCATGCACACCTCATCAGAGGAGGAGGATTTCACTTGGTTGAAGAGGTCTACAAGATCTTCCAAAAGCCCCGACAATGCCGAGACAGCCACAACGATCCCGGAGAAGAAGCATGGCACTGCTTTCAGCTTCGCAGTTTTCCATGCAGATCGACATGCCAAGGAGACCGAGAGCTACTTCACAGTTCGTGGAGAACAGCGTCACGGCTTGCTGATCGACCCTGGCGCAGCTTCTGGATTGATTGGATCAGAGACTCTTCGTGAGCTGATGAGCCGCTGTGTCACACCGCTGGGCAAGAACAACGAAGTTGTTATGGACCGCAACAAGACAACGCCTGTCAGCGGCATCAAAGGTGGATCCAATCATACTCTTGGAGAAGTTACTCTTCCCCTACAAGCTGGAGGACAGAACATCACGTTCACTGCAGAGGTGATCGGTGGCGATGGCTCTATGTGCCCCGCCTTGGTTGGGAACCCGACTTTGCGGAAGATGGATGCAAGCATCTTTTCCAATTGGTTCGCCAACGGTGATGGTCTTCTGATGGTTGGTGGAAGAAACGCCGAGGAGAACAGCAAGGAGTACCGGCTCTTCCGACTTCTTCTGACGGAATCTGGGCACTACATCTTGCCTACCGACTATGAAAGCTCTGGCAAGGTGGCCCGAGAAACCCGGAAGGAGATCATTCTGTTCAGTCAACGTGTTGCCGAAGAAAGCTTTCAACGATGGAACGATGTTCACACCAGAGTTCGGCACTGCTTCATGAGCAAGAATGACACGGCTGAGCAGACGGAAGGTGACCGGGGTGAACGACGTGTCTCTTTTGCCATGGACAAGAACGATAAGCAGCCCCACATCCTTGCCGAGACCTTTCACAACATCGAGCAGAATATTCTGCCCAAGGATAAGGCTTTGAAGAATGCCGACATCCTGGACTACGACCTCACTGAGGATCCAGATGTCCGTAAGATCAACAACAAGGACTCCGATGAGTACAAGGAGCCCTCAACAGCACAGAAGATCACTCCGACCGATAGGTCCGTGATGAACGAAGATGTCTCACCGGAGCGCACCATTTTGGCTGATAAGTCTCCGACGGAATTGGCTCAGGCGAAGCAACACGACAAGATGCACTACGACACCTTTTGCACAGAACTTGATCAAGCTGGCAACTCAACTGCCGAGAACAGCACTGCCATTTTGGCCTCTGCGAAGCCTGACGATGAGGAATTTCCCATCTATACTGGCGATCAACTTCCTGAAGGATCCAATGTGTCGAAGCTCACCAAAAGGTACAAGGCGATGCCAGAGGAGTTCTACAGCAAGACCGGTCTACGACCCGTCACCCCAAGCAACTTCAAGCGCTGGTTTCAGAGAAACCGTGGAAAAGGCCTACGCTGGCATGCTTGGGAGCTTTCCTCTGGCACAGGCCGTTTGAGCCTGATCTTGATGATGGCCGGTTTGGTCATTGGATTTCCAGTGGATCTACGCTATGGCTGGGATCTTGGAAATGCTGAGCATCAGGCTATGCTTCGACAAGCACAACAAGAGTTCAAACCTGGAGTGGTGCACCTTGCACCTGACTGTGCTCCATGGAGCGTTGCAAGCTCCTCAAAGGATCCTGAAGAACGACTGGCCGAGCGAAATGCTGCAAGACCCAGTCTGGAGTTCACACAGGAAGTCTGCCAGAACCAGTCCCATCATGGACGTGGCTATAATGTCGAGCAACCCTACGGCAGTGCGATGTTTCAAGAAGATCTACCTGAAAATCCTCTTCATCTTTCTGATCTTTCAGATCACCGAAAACGACAACGCATCGATCAATGCATGCATGGTGCAGAGGACGAGTGCAAGTACCCGATCCAGAAGGCCACTGGTTTCAACTCCAACATCAAATGGTCCAAGACTGCTGTGCGATGCTCTGGACACAAAGGTCGTCAACATGCCCACTTGCGTGGCACTGGACCCAACGGACTTTCCAGAACATCCACTGCAGCAGCCTATCCTAGAGGCATGTGCCAAAAGATGCGGCAGGACATCGTCAACTTCCTACATTTACATCAACGAGATCTACTACGTCTTGGACGATGGCCTGAGCATCTACGACATTTTGCATCACAACACCATTATGAGTGCATTCGCTGTCAACTTGGCCGTGCATGTCCTCCAGACATCCCGCACACGATGGTGCCCAAGGAATGTCGACATGGACGATGGGCTGAAGGATCTGGACCAAAGGCAACAACCAAAAGTGGCCTACCTGCACAAAACCCAATCTCTACTTGGAAAATCCGAACCAACAAGGAGAACCTTGACAAGGTCAACCTCACCGAGCATATTGATCCGTTCTTGAACGAGCACCAAAAGCACTACTTGAAGAAGCTCATGATGGAAGTGGTACACAACTTGCTTGACTTCTTCAAAGAGCAGAACGACAAGAAGGTCGGTGAGGGCTACTGGCTTGACAACCAACTGCATTTTGCACTCTTCAAGGAGATCTTCCAGGGCCACATGCTAGTCCGTGGTGTTCGCGTGGAACTCAGGCCTTTCTACAAACATGATGCACAACCACAGTTGGCCTTTGAGTCGTCGTACTTACGACTGGCGACATCAAGGACTGGAATGTTGGACCACTTGAAGATCTACGTGAATGCAGCCACAACCAGATCAATGAGTACATTGATGAGATCGACTGGCTGATCAATGTTTTTGGCACTGAACTTCAAGGAGTACCAGCACCATCAACACCAGCCAGAAGATCGCGAGCCATTCCATCGGAATCCAGTCTTCCTGCAAGACCAGATGGAGTTCTTAAGCAACCTGCGGTACTGGCTCTACCTGATGTACCTGGAGGAGAAGAAGATCTGCTCAAGCTCTCAATCTATGAACCAGCAGAACAAGCACCACAAGAGGAGGAGGAATTTGAGGCGAAGTCTCCTCAAGACCTTGCGCCAATCCGACCAAACTACAACCTTCGACGAGTTCTACAACGTCTTCCAGTTTTGGTCGAGAAAGGTGATAACGAGAAAGCAAAGAGACTTCTACTTGGCCTACACGAGAGATTGTGGCACCCTCCGGCATCTGACTTCACGAGCCTTCTTCGCCGCAGCGGCATGAGTGGAGAAGTCATTGCACTGGCTCGAGAGGCCATTGGATGTTGCGCCATTTGTCGCAAATACATCCGACTTCCCAACAAGCCGCAGATGCGAGTCCGTGGTGCCAACGTCTTCAATCAAGCAGTCCAGATGGATCTGTACTACTGGGAGTCTACATGGTTCATGCTGCTGGTGGATGAAGCCACACGCTTCAAGAAGAGCGGAACCATCGAGGGCCAAGAAGCAGATCAACTTCTACAAGCTTTCCTGGAGCTCTGGATTTACCACTTTGGACCTCCTGAACGACTGGTGCTCGACCAGCAGGTGTCTCTCATGTCCCACGAAGCCGGAGCAGAATTTGAGCGACTCGGCATCATGATGCCCACGTGGAACCACAGCTGGTGCCGGTTCAGAGCAACACACTGGAACAGGCATTGTGGAAAGACACGTGCAACTGATCAAGCTGACCATGTACAAGCTAAAAGCCGAACTTCAACGACAAGGCCTCCATCCAACTGAGTCCGAGCTGGGCCAGGAGTCTGCAATGGCTCACAACATCACTCTTTCCTACGGTGGTGTGACACCAGCGATGGCCGTTTACGGCACACTTCCTCGGGAGTTCTACAACCCGGAATCTGAGCACGTGCTGAACTCCACCGGCGCTCTGGACACCGATCTGACAGTCTTCGAGCGAGCTATGAGGATTAGACAGACATCCTTGGCACAAGCTCAACAAGCAGTCATTGAAGACCGCGTTGCTCGAGCTGCCAGGACGAAACCTCATCAACTTGAAGTTGATTCCTTGGTGGCTGGAACATCAGAGGTTGAGTTCTACCGCGAGGTCAAGAAAGACCCTGGATGGCGTGGCCCTGCACTTCTTCTACGACTAGCTGCTGATGAAGGTGTGGCAGTGATCCAATACCAAGGAAAACCCTACTTGGTTGCTTTGCGTCACATCAGACCCTTCAAGGGCATCTACCACATGGAAGTTCAATCTCCACAACTTGAAGATTCCTTGCGGAAGCTCATGAAGTATGTGGAGAACATGACCGAATACAAGATTTATCTCTACGGCTGAATCAAGAAGAAGAACGACACATGGATCAAGCTTCCCAAGAACAACAACGAAGCAACTGATGTTTTGGAGAAGGCCACAACAGTCTCCAAAGGACTGACTCGACGAGAACTACATGGGGTTCTATTTGGCCGAGCTCTACGATCCATGAAACCTCCTGCAGGAACAGATGGAGTCCTCATCACCTGGCTGAATGGAAGCCGGAACTACGCTGTCCAAGAGCACAAGTCGGACAACCATCTCCAGATGAAGAAGATCTCCACATTCCAGCGAGAGGATCTATGCATTCTTTACTTCTTCTATTATCATGGTACCATGGACGACACTGCAACTTCCACTTCAAGATCAACATTACAAAGAACCACCTCTACATCAAACACTCAAAATGATCAAGCTCCACAACCAATGGATGAAGATCCCATGAATCGAAAACGAGAAGGTCCAGAAAGCAGGACAGTGGTTTTATCTCCAGAGAAGAAGAAACAGAAGATGACCTACGTCCAGAAGGACCTGGAGTTTTTACGCCACTGGTATCTTGCACATGCACCATCAGCACAAGTGCAACTGGATTTTCCTTCTGAATGGCGTCATGGATACAACCTCATGACCGACCTCACCAGAAACTTTCTCCTTCAAAAGTACGACCATGACAGGAAGAAGCTGAACATCCTCTTCTCTATTGAGTACAAATCCAACCATGAGGCTCTGGCGTGCATTCGCACTGCCCACATCTACAAGGTCGACGAGGAGACGAACACCTTCGAAGACCACGACATTACCCCAGAGGTGTGGCCTCAAGTGGATGAAGCGGACAGCAACGAGATCAAGCAGTTCGTGGACGAGAAGGCACTGAAGCCTATCCATCGTCTTCAGATCACGGACGACATGTTCATCATCGACTGCAAGTGGGTCTGCAAGAAGAAACGCTATCCCGACAGAAGCATTCGCATCAAGTCGAGGCTATGCGCAAGAGGATGCTTTGATGCTCAGAAGAGCCAACTCACAACAAGATCAACAACTGCCACGCAGCTATCACAGCGCATCTTGGTGTCTCAAGCAGCCAGAACCAAGAAAACCAAGAAGAGCCGACTGGAGTCTTGGGACATTGCTGGAGCTTTCCTTAAGGGTTTTGACTTCCAGAAGATTCAGCAGTCCCTCAGAAAACTTGGAGTGAGTGCTCCGACTCGTCAAGTGGTGGTTTTTCCTCCATTGAATGTATGGCGACATCTACAACAACATTCAAGCCTTTTCAAGGTACCACCACATGCTCTTCACGAATATGGTCTGCTGCATCCAGTTGGCTGCGTACTCCTCCAAGTTCCATGATGTAGGAGTGCAGGCACAATTGCCAAGCCAAAGGAGCATCATTGAGAAAACTGCTTCCTATGGAAGACATCAAACTCTTCAATGTCGCTGGACAACGTGAGTGCGATGGTGACAACTCACGTGGATGACCTAGCACTGACATCCTCACAGGATTGGCTCGATCATCACTACAATCTCTTCCTGGGTAAGTTCAAGAAGGTGACACGGCAAACACTGCCATTTTCTCACTGTGGATGCAACTATGCTGATACACCCACTGGCTTTTCCATCGATCAGATCGAGTTTGTGGAGAAGATGAAGCCAGCACCAGTTCCATCCAGACCGGATGACTCAAAATTGGAGCCCCACGAGATCTCCGACTTCAGATCGATTTTGGGTGCACTGCTTTGGATCACAGCAACCCGCTTGGATGTGATCGCAGATGTTTCAGTCTTGCAATCACGAGTCACGACTGCCACGGTGAACGAGATCAAGTTGGCCAACGAGGTGTTAGTCAAGGCCAAACAGCACAAGGAAGCCATGCTCCACTACAGGCAGTTCGAGTCCAACAAGCATCGACTGGTTTGTGTTCACGATGCAAGCGCAGCCAACAGTGGGCGACACTATGCGCAGGAAGGTATCCTGATCTTCCTCATGGACGATGCCTGGTTTGGCAACATCAACAGCGAGGTTGAGTATGATGCCACGACCGTTCAACAGCATGGTGGAACAGCTCATCTTCTTCATGCACATGGCGGCAAGGCCAAACGCATCAGTTACAGCACGAGTCATGCTGAGACTCTTTCAATGGTCAATGGACTGGAGTCAACAGTCCTCATTCTCATCAGGCTGTCCGAGATGATGCACACGTCTAACAGTCCAACCATCAAGGAGCTGACCGCGATCCAAGAGTCTGGAAATCCGCTTTTACAGTGCGACTTCGTCATGGACTGTAAGGATCTATAGGAGCTGAGCGCTGGTCAGAAGGTGCTACCACAGGACAAGACACAACGTCTTTACATCCTTGGAGTTCGAGAAGCTCGAGTGACTGGCAAAATCAGAATGACGATCCTGGTGCCAACAGAAAGCATGGTAGCTGACGCGCTCACCAAACCTATGATCAGCCCTGGACTTCTACAACTGCTGACAACTGAGCGCATCGAGATCTTTGGCACTGATGGACATCCAGTTCTGAGCCGAGTTCTTCCTTCTCTACAAGACTATGATGAACAGATGCTCATGAAGGGCGATGATGAGATCATCCAGATGGCCAAGGACGAGCCTCACAATGTGCGAGCAACTGCCGCATCAATGCTCTATGGTGCCATTGCCTTTGCTCCTTCGAGCGTGATGAGAACAGCAATGCTGCTGGGCATGGCCACACTGGCGACTGCACACAGTACGGAGACTATGGCAGCGCACTATCCCATTGACGAGGTGGAGACAGATCGCTCTGTATCCAACAACTTCATTGGCCTCACGCTGCACTATGTCATTACCTTCATCGTTGTTATCCTGGCCATCATGGTGGAGAAGTATGTCAACAAGTTGTCCTTTCTGGCGAAGCTCTGGCACTACCTCATGGTTTTTGTACACAAGCTTGTCTATGCTAAGGTCAAGGTGGAAGATGATCCTATGGAGGTGGATCAGATGGAGATGCGAGCCTACCATCTGCAGCAGATATCCGAGCTCACGGATGACCTTGTTGCGACCATCAAAGAACGAGATCGACTTCGAGAAGATCAACTGGCTCTGAACGACAGCTGCAATCTCTATAAAAATCATCTGCATGACGCTCGCCGACAACTGGCCACTGCAGAAGAAAAGATCTACGAGCTGGAAGAAGAACTGACGCGAAACTGGGAGATCATCGACACCCGGAATTTGGAAGTCACCAGAGCGTTAGAACAGAAGAACTACAACGCCAGCAGAGTGAATCAACATGTTGCTGCGGGAAAAGAGAAAGACAAGAGGATTGAAGACCTCGAGCAGCAGATGAAGGACATGGGCAACAAGATGGCCCGTCGTGAAGAACCGGGGTCAGCGTCAAACTCTTCAAGAATGGATGCTGCCGCTCCTGAACGTCCTAGAGGACTTGGGCTACATCACATTGACATGCGAGTCATGAAAGGGGCCCTGGAAACTGCCGAAGCCGAGAAAACGAAGCTGACACAGCAACTCCAGGAGAAGAAAGAGGTGATCGAAAGAATGGAACGAGTGTACAAAGAGCAGCAAGAACGCACTCGGAACGCCATGTATCCAGAGGAAATTAGGGTCACAGCTGGTGGAACGAAATATCACCTTCCACGCTGTGGCCACCTGCAGCGGGCAAAGATTTGCCGTACACCGCGTATAGAAGGTGTTTCGACTGCAGTTGCATAGGATAGAAACAGCTGAGGCAGAACGAAAGGTGACCGGAGTCAAAATCACGATCTCCATGTCACGGCCTTTCAGCTATGATCAAGTGTAGTGACCGTTCTACGCAGGCGCCTTGAGTCTGGTTCAAAAGTGAGTGAAACATTCGAAACAAACTCAACACCTTGGTTGTCTTCGAGCTCTCTGATTCCTTTGCCATGCAGCTCTCCCTTCTGCGTTCTTCACTTGTACCTTGGTGAAAGGAAACTGTGCAACCCTGGCCATCAATGTCAGGTCTTAGACTGGGTCAAAGCTGCCCGGGCATCTTACAAAATCAAAAAGGAGGAGATGCA
>Ga0126342_10020699_pt1 | contig 11040 bp, 7 predicted proteins | sample Cyp1metagenome_FD_92528 | JGI IMG/M metagenome (GOLD analysis project Ga0126342, IMG submission 92528) | Coral microbial communities from Lord Howe Island, Old Settlement Bay, Australia - Cyphastrea 1 metagenome | ecosystem: Host-associated > Invertebrates > Cnidaria > Coral ...
GACTGTTCAAATAAACTATTGCAGAAAGGTATTGTGCGTGACTGCATATCCATGTGTTTTGACATCTGTACCATTAACATACGTGTGAGCATTCGGGTTCGTGGGCTTCATCTTGTTTTTTATTTCGTGCATATAATCTGGCGGTCGTGACTTTTGCTTGCTTTGTTTGGGAGAAGAAAATGCGAAAATGCGGTTTGGCCTGTTTGGTCCAGGTGTGGGTTTGGGTGCCATCTTAGGTGCTTTCCAGTAGGTAGGGGCCTTTGGTTTAAACAACCCAGCTTGAGGAACCTCAACAAAAAATGCCAGGCGGACGATAAAGACTTTATGAGTTTTGCCCGTGCTTGCGCTAGGTTTTGAAACTTATTCATTTCGAAGACAACAATGTTTGCGGAGAATTTGAGGGCTTGGCTGGGCTGTTAGGGCCCGGACGCCCATCCAGGTTCCTGGAGGAAATGGGCGTGGAGGAAAAATTTAGGCGTGATGCTGCCAAGAACCACTTTGGCACGCACCTTAGATGTCCGTAGGAAAAAGGTGAAACGCACAATTGCCTGAAAAATGCTCTTGAGACCAGCGCATTTTCATCATAGCTGCAGCAATCGCATGAGCAGCAGAAGACCAGTAGCAAGAGCAGTAGCAATACCAGCTGCAGCAAAGAAACCCAAATTGTCGGATGCCCCCGGAAGAATTGGTCTTGGAAGTCTTGTGGCATGGGCTCAGGTGTCCATCAGCAGCGGCAGAGAATCAATCAGTTTGGGCCTTTGTGGTGTGGATCTCCGCATTCTCCGTGAGCGGTTGAGACAGTTCGATACACAGGAACGGAGTATGGTTTGAGATTGCCAATGAGTTGAAGGCGCTGCTTGATGCTGGTGTGAGTGCAAGGAAGTGCTCGAACCGCTGCTGATGGCAAGAGTTAGTAAACTGTTGCTTTGCAAGGCCCAGGTAAAGACCATCTTTCGCGCTGGTGGTGGGGTGCCATTCTCATCGGTTTGCGTCGAGCATGTTGCATGGGCAGAGGAAAGGGCCTTCATTCAGGTTTGATTAGTTTCTCTGCCTGAGCTGCCACATCCTGCAGCAAGGTTCAGTCTTGCAGAGATCACTCTGGAAGGCCTTCCCAATCCTGCCGTTTGAATCTTGAACCAGTCCACATTTTCATCAAGGGCGTTCAAAGCAGGTGTTTGGTGAGCAGTGCGCTGGCAGTACAAGCCAGGATGTGCTGCAGAGAGGTTGCACGATTTGATTAACTGATTAACACTTTTCGGCTCCAGCAATCTCTGATGGTAAATCCTGCAAGGCAAGGAAACTGAAAGCAGATTGTGACCTTCAAGACAGGCTACTGACGTTTGTGTGTGTTGACTCCATCATCTGTATCCTTTTCGGCCATGCCTGCCCCACATGGCGAGCCCAAAGCTTCGCTGGTTGGATGCTGTCGAAAGCCATCCTCTTCATCAATCTTCTGGAGAACTTCATCTGACTTCATCTTTTCCATCCAAACTTTCAGACATTTGAAGTGAATCAAAGGCAAGTGCTGGCAAGCAATGGCACGTTTAGTGTTTCATGAGGACCCGGCCTGCCCCGCAGTTCTGGAGCCATACTGGCAGGGAGCTAATTTCTTTTAAAGTACTTAAAATACTCTTAGATGTGGTGATGGCCTGACACCAAGACATTCAAATGACTTTAGAGCTAAGGTTGCCCTTGCAATGGCCTGAAGTTCGGGAAGGTTGCCAGGCGACCAGTGGCACTGCTCATGTACAGTCCTTTCCGGCGAATATCTCCATAAAGCCTTTGGGCCTTGTGAATACTGGTGAGCCGCTTGGTTTCAATTGAAGACATTTGTCATCTGAAAGCACGTCTTTGTGCGCATCCTTGATTTTGGATGTTTTGTGGCCTAAACTGACTAGTGACTAGAGTTGCAGACGGGGATGCCAAAGCTTTCAAAGAAGCAAATCCCAGCATGTTTCTTACAAGTTCCAGACATTGTGCGCGTTTGAAAGATTTTCTCTCATTGTCAACCACAAGGCTTGTCAAAGCCCAAGCTCCCAAATCTTGGCTTCGCGGAGCCCATGCTTTGGCAGCTTGGCGGCAAAGGATAAAGAATATAACAAATTCCCTCTGAAATCATTTTTCCACTCCTATTTGCCCAATCAGTTTTGTTGTTGGAAAGGCTCGGCGGCTATACAACTGCACAACGGTGAGAAGTTGCAGCTTTTCCTGGTCTTTCCTGGCCATTCTATTTGGAGCTCCCACAGGCCCAAAACTGCGGCAACTTAAATCCCATCTTGATGGTCATGTCCATCATGTCCCCAGCAATCAGTGCAAGATTGATAAAAGGTGCGTATTATAAGCGCATATACATATGTATCATATCATATGACTCATATGACATGCTTTGTTTATTTGGATGCTTGTGGGTTGGGCAGAGGCCAATTCTTCGAAACAGAAAAGCGCAGGGCTGTTTGGGAGACTCTCTGGAACGCTGTTTCGAAGAGGATGGATGCTTGCCTCCACTTTACTGCGTGTCTCAGAGTCGTATATAGATGTTGAATGATGCCGATGCTTCTTCCAAAGGAGTTTCGGTTACTGCCGCAATTTCAGAGACTGCTGGGTCATCGCCAAGGCATATTTCCGCTCCATGGAGCTTCAGGGTCTAAAGATGACTTCTTCAATCAGTCCCTTTGGCGGACCTCAGGACGGCAACCTTTCTCTTTTCTGAATCAGATACCATTGTAAGCCTGGAGGGTGAGTCTTGGACTGCCGCTGAACTCAATAGGAGCGGCAAGCACCCGCAGAGAGTTCGTCAGTGTTGTTGCTATCTGCAGATCGCCCGGGCTACTTTCAGCAACCTTTCGGTGTCTTGGCTGCGATGCTGTGCTTCAAAATGTTTGGAATCCAAGCTGCTCTGCTGAGTCTTTAACTGTTCCGCCCGGCCAGTTCTACCTTTTGTTCGTCAGCTGCGGTGCTATGCCTCAAAACGAGGCTAGTTGCTGCACAGTAAAGACCACCAAAGATATGGGAATGGACCAGGACGGTATGGACGTGATACGTCTAAATTCTATACTGAAAGTGTATGTTGTGACGCATGGTGCGAATGATCCAAAAGTGTGTGCCCCTGGTCTTGCATTTGGTTCATTGCATAATTAATATACAGTATATACAAGTAGTACCGCACAAGGCGGTGGCGGAAGTTTCAAACATATGAAACCTATACGAGAGCTTGGTTTTTGTGAATCACGGATGGCAGAGCGAATCCACTGATGGACTGAAAGGTGGTGGTAGTTGTGTATTTTGGAATGATTACAATGGTTGCAGTGGTCACCTGATCGGTCACCTCACCCACAACTGCTGGATGTAGTGTGGTGGAGTGCAGCTGTAGTTGTAGATTGTAGTCCCATTGTAGGTAGTGGAGTTGTACTTGTGGTGTAGTGTAATTAGAGCGTAGTGTAGTTGCAGTTGCGTTTGTGGTGGTGCAATGAGCGTAGTGGAATGTAATGTAATGTAATGTAGGGTAGTGTAGTGTAGTCTAGTGTAGTGTAGTGTAGAAAGTAGCGTAGTCGTAGTTGTAGCTGTAGTTGTGGATAGTGTAGTGTAGTGTAGCGTGGTGTGGTGTAGTGTAGTGTAATGTAATTAATTAGTGTAGTGTGGTGTCATTTAGCGTAGTTGTAGTTGCAGTTGAAGTTGTAGCTGTCGTTGTAGTTAGTGTAGAGTAGTGTCGTGTAGTGCAGTGTAGTGTAATCGAGTGTAGTGTTGTGTTGTGGAGTGTAGTGGAGCGGAGTGTAGTGTAGTGGAGTGTAGTGTAGTGTAATGTACTTAGTGTAGTGTCGTGTAATGTAGTGTAGTGTAGTTGTGGTTGTAGTTAGTGTAGTGTAGTGTAATGTAGTGCAGTGTAGTGTAGCGTAGTGTAATGTAATTTGTGTAGTGTAGTGTAATGTAGTTGTAGTTGTAGTTGCAGTGGTAGTTGTAGGTTTAGTGTAATGTTATGTAGTGTAGTGTAGTGCAATTAGTCTAGTGTAGCGGTGTAGTGTAGTGTAGTGTCATGTAGTGTAGTTGTAGTTGTAGTTGTCGTTGTGGTTAGTGTAATGTAGTGTAGTGGAATGTAGTTGTAGTGTAATGTAGTGGACTGTAGTGTAGCGGCGGTTGTAGTTGAAACTGCTACCAAACCCTCGCGTTTTGCTGTCTTTTGGCAAGGTGCAGAATCCCTTATGCCTGCCACGCAAAACGGCATCCGAACGTCCAACAGTGGTCCAGACCCCTCAGTTTTTTTCCACTTTTCACATCGAAATGTGGTTCGTGCCACAACGGCGTGCACTTTTTCATCATCTCAACTTCCAAAAGTGGCCCGAACCTGGTGTGTTTTGTACATTTTGACTTCAAAATGTGCTTCGCGCCACAACAGCGTGCACTTTTTCGACATCTCCACTTCCAAAAGTGGTCCGAACATGGTGTGTTTTGTACATTTTGACTTCCAAATGTGCTTCGCGCCACAACGGTGTGCAATTTTTCATCTCTTATCTGGCCAGGTGGCTCCGCACCCGCCGCTTTAGCGAGCCTACTTTTCGACCCTCCGGAGCCACAAGACACAGTGAATCGCGACTTTTCTACCTTTTCCCGCACCTCCATGTTCTTTCTTCTCACTCTTTCTCTTCTTTGATCTTCTGTCTTCTGCTCTTCTCTTATCTGACTCTTCCCACCTCTGCTTTTCCATTTGTCCATATTGTCGGAAGTTTGACTTCTAAACTTCCTTCGGCTATGCATAAATATATATATATATAGACATATATAGACTATAGACTATGGACAATAGACTGTACTCTACGTCTTTGATGTCTACCCACATCCTCATCGATCTTTGCCAATGGAAATATGGAGCACCAGTAGCTGCCGACAGGCATGCGCTTTGCGGCTGACGGCGGGCCATGGCCGTTGCGCCACAGAACTCTTGGCCTCACAGGCAACTACTTCTTTGTTGGTCGCTGGAGGGAAGGCACCACTGGCAATGCCGCCCGAGAAGCCCGGGAAGAGGACACACGGCACGTGCGATGGACGAAGATGCGTGGTGTTTATTACTCATCGAATCATGACGAAAAGAATAGCCAACCTGGATTTTGGACTGATTGTTGCGGACCTGGTCGAACTCTAAATATTGCCTGCAGGACTATTTGCGACACTTGATTGGGGATTTGCAGAGGAACAAACTTAGCAGAGCAGTCGAACTTGCATCCCTGGAAGGTCTTGTGTCTTGGCTGTCTTGGCTGTCTTGGCTGTCTTGGCTGTCTCGGCTTCAAGCCATGAGTGCATATCTTTGTGAAACCCAGCAGCCAAGGTGAACATATACTTCGATGAACCAGAGAAGCAGACAAAGATTTGGTCTATCGAGCGTCAGCTGGACTGCCAAGTGGAGACTTGAACTAGCATTGCATTGCATCGCATTGCCACGTGCTCTTTTTTATGTGAATGTTCGGCTTCTGTTCATGTGGGCATTGTGTTTGGGGCAGCGCTTAGTTCAGGCATGTTCAGGCTTAGTCTGAGCTTCTGCATATGTCCCACTATCCATTGGGAAACGCGCTTGCTGAACCACCCAGCCATGAAGCTCAGTGCAGGCAAGTCTCTAGTTCTTTTCATTTATCCAGTCAGCTCGTCAACTCACCAACTCATACAATTCGCGTTCCAGAGCACGACAAGCAAAGAATGTCCAAAGGGGCTGCTGTGGAACCTGCCATAAGAGCGTGCTCTGCTTGTGCAATTCCTCGAATATTGTTTGTAGGCCTCCAAGTCTGGGTTGTGTGCGATTGGTGGCTCCACACCACAGCTGACAGGGTTTCCATTTGGGAAATCTTTCAACGACCAGGATAGGAAGAGAATCAGAAGACAGAAAAAGGAACCAAACAGTATCTCAGATCACCTCAAAAGACTAGTAGAGCTTCTCTCCAGACTGGAGAAGAAGATGCGCTCAGAATGCTCCAGAATGCAGGACAATTCGAGCATGGTCGTGTATTTGGACTTGGACGTCACAATACGCCCAGACAGCTTGAACTGGGGTTTGGTCCCGCTACTTGTCTCAATGCACTCCCGCCGTGCCAGTGAATCTGGGCAGCATGGGTCCACATGAAAGGGCAGAAAAGGTGTCGTTGAGTGCCACATATTCCTGGATTTCGGTTCCCCTGCTGGATAGATGATGGCCACATATTCAGGATATCTTTGTTCGAGATTCATGGCCCGGAACTGAATGCTACTTGGATGGAACTCGAGGCTTCGCTTTTCAATTTCACCGGTTTTGAAGTGCTCCTAGACCTGGCTTAGGTTTGAATAGTGGCTTCATAGCTGTGCGTCCGACCAGAGCAGCGCGTTTGTTTCTGATGCTAGGCAGATTCGTCATAGTCATAGTTTGATCATGTTTGAATACGTTAGATATGCATTATAAGATTGTGTACAAGACTTTTTTTGGGCGGAATTTGGTATGAAATGCGAGCTGAAGTACCTAATCGTGCTTCTGTTGAACTCTCTGAGATTGGGATGGAGACTCGCGGTTGATGGATATCAGTTGAAGGGCAAGACAGCACCGTGCAACTTTGTGCCACAATTTGGTGCAATTGATAGTTCAACTGAGCTTTCGCCAGCAGGTTCTCATATTGGCCAAGATACCGTTATGTTTGCTTATTTGAAAGAATTTGCCAAGGCTTTCCAGCGACTGTGTGGCCAAAATGGAGTTGACCAAATTCTCTTCCGAGGAAACTCTGGCGACAAAAGGCCTGGTGGCCTGTTTCCTGGGATCAGAGTGCTTTGGCCGAGTCGGTTTTGGAGCTGATAGGCTGGGTGTGGCAGATTGCAGCGATTGCAAACGGCTCCTTCATGTGCCACAGTTGCTCGAGTCGCGCCAGGTTTGGAGATGCAGCAGCTTGGGAGCCCAGGATACAGATCCCAGTGCTTGCGCTATCTTTTCCCCATTCCATCACTTGGCTCCGTCAAAACGGCTTCGGAAAGCTGTTGCCGTGTGGTAATTGTGGCCAGTGTGGCCAGTGCCAAGACTTTCTCTGTGAATTTGAGGAATGGCTTGGTGCCGTATGCCATGTACTGTGACTGCTGGCAGTCCGTGCTGAGTGATATGATCGGGCCATATCGCCAGCGCCGAAGTAGACTTGTCACCTTCGTAGATCCAGAGCGTCTCGATGCCACTGGGCAGGAGCTTTGATATGCGCATCACACACAGACACAATCATAAAATTGACTGCAAAAATAACAAACTGTGGGAGTGTTTGCGTTATGTGGGATTCTTTGAGCTTTCCTTTGTGTTCTTCTGAGCATGTATGACATGAGGTGAACTTTGTTCCCAGTGACCTCTTTGTTGGGCATGGCTTTAGTTTGCAGCAGATGCACCTCGTCAGCTGGAACAGCAAGCCCGCAATGCAACTTGTCAGGAGTTTGTGGCAGCTTGATGTGATTGCACATCTGCATTGACTGCAAGGTGCAGTCGCTGTTCAAGCCGAGGAACCCGCTGATTGTCCATTGGGTGACTTGCTTGTGCATACTGGCAGACTGGGAGCTTGCAGATTAGGATCTGATGCTTCCACCCGTTTGCAGAATGTTGTCCTTGAGGCTGGCACTGGGAGCAATAGACTTTGGATTGCCCAGCAGAAACTTGGCCATGCCCATGCATTGAGATTGGCAAACTTCTACTTGTGGGACCTGTTGCGAAACTTTGTCAGCTGCATTTCAGTCATGATTATTTTGATCAACAAGTTGCTCTAGTAGTGGCAATGTAAAAAAGGGCAAGCAGACCTTCCCCAACTTGTCTGTCAAATCGTACAACTCATCACCGGATGAGCTTGCTGCATTTCAATGATAGCCACGGGTGCCCAAGGTACTTGCGGCAGCGCTTCAACACCTCCCTTCAAGACGGAATTTGCCGAGAGCAGAGTCCGCCATCAGAAGGCCGGTGGGAGAGTTGCCGGCCGGAGCTGAAGTCGATTCCTTAACCTGTTTTTGAAGTACCACTGTCTTCGACATTTTCGACATCTTTGATTCTCTTGGATTTGCTCTCACCAGTGTTGTTGATGTCAGGACCCGGGGAAGCAAAATTTGACAGCCGGGCGCGAGCTGTTCGCTGCTGCACCAAGTTGCAACAAGCCCAGCAAGAAAGCCGACAAGTCACACTTCAGGCGCAATCGGATCGGCTCTGCGCGCTCCTTTTTGCCTTGCCCGAAATGACGAACGCACAGAATTACACATTGTTAATACTGTGACACATTTTGCGCATGCAATGTCAGTTCCCAACAGGAGGTGGCCTTCTGGGGATGCTGTGATTGGCGACCGATTCTGCCATGGGAATGTGATGAACTGGTGGGAAGAAGGTAGATGGCATGAAGTCAGTTTCAATCCAACTACTTTATCATCTGCTGCGTGCCAAAGGCTGCTCACAGCAGACTCCTGCGTTGCTTTCAGGAAAAATCACTTGCGGTGCCAGTTTGAGTTTCGTGGTCCTTGCAGAAAACATGGTGGCACCACGTGCTCTTCCAATCCTACAGCCTATGGCTGAGTTTGCTGTCCTGGAAGGCAAACGTTTATAGACCCCAAGTGGGCTCGTAGCTCAGCAGGTTTCTACTCTCGAAAGCCCATCCCAGGCTTAGAAAGGTTTGTCCTCCTTTGAATGGCACAAGCCATCCTTCGATTCTTTGCCACTGCCAAGGATGTTGCCAGCTTATCGCTGTTAGTCAGGAGAGCTGACCTTCACACGCAACAATTGCTTTTTGGCCAACCCCTTGTTGTTGGGATGCAGTCCATTTCAGTGTTCAGTATTGGCTCCCAAACTGCTAAGTTACTAAACTATAGGGCTATACAGTAAAGAGAATTTTGACGGTGCTCTTGAGGTCGCTGTTGATAAAGCGCGGGCTACGCTGACCAGTTGTCAAAATCATCAAAGCAGCAGGAGCTACAGTGCTTCGATGGAGTTCCTCGCGGAGACCAGAAGGTGCTCGACACAGCTCAGCCTTTTTGATGGACTCATCCTTACCTTGGATGGTAGCTGAATCGCAGTTGCCTGAGGTATTTGACGGATGGAGATATGAAGCGAATGGTGGTAGAGATAACTTCGCCAAGAGGCACCACGGCCACTGCCTCATCAAATCCTGCCCTACCATTCTACATATGCAGCAGTTCTTGACAGAGAGTGCTTGGTTTGGTAATGCCTTCTTGACCCTGCATGCGGTGTGATCAACAAGGCATAATCTAATTATATATGCATTTTTCACTTCCATCATGTCATCTCTGCAAATTAACGCTCTTCTCATATCGAGCCGCAGCCGCGGTCAGTGTTTTGGCCGTTTTTGCCGTCTTGGCTTAAGGGACAAGCATGAGATCAGAGGCTTTCAGCTTCTGACACTCTGCACGTTTCTTGTGCTTGAGCCGCTTGAGCCCCATGGAGTTTGCCTCACTGAGAAATTATGAGAGTCAGTAGGAGCCTGAGGCGTTCAGATCCCGGATCCTGCGTCCCAATTCCATGTGGATCATCTTTGTGTTTTGAACAGGGTGTTTACACCATTTGTTCTAGGTTCAGTACACTTCCTGCCTCGCTTGGGAGTTCAGCTGTAGCAACCTCGGAGGCGCTGGTGCTAGGGTTTTGCTGCACATATTTTGTTGCTATCTTTTTCCGAAATCACACTCTCATCTCTCATCATGTTTCACACGGCTCGCCTTTGAATGGACGAGCACAGGTGCCAACTCAGCGTGCATCCTTCAGATTGAATGTTATTTTGCAGCTTGGATGCACAAAGTGCTTGAAACTTCTAAATGTACAATTCGTAGACAGAAATGCCGCGGGCTGGACACTCTCGTTGTTTGGATTGTCAACGAGTTTTTGGCAATGTCCTTTGCTGGCATTCATCTACAGTGTATTGGGTTTCAGTTTCTTCTTCTGGGCTTGGAACATTCTATGACGACATTGAGTGCCAGGGGGCATCTTGCTGCAGGCAAGGGCCAGCACAGTACCGATAAGAACAAATACCAAAATACTGAAATAATTTCTTCCACAGAATCATCGTTTCATGCGACATGCGACATGCCACTTCAGCTTCGATACGCAGCATCACTCCATTGCGAAAAATATTCCTGCCAGGCGACAGAGAGCCGATGGCGATGTTGCCCTGGCCCCTCCGAGATGCTCTTGGACAGGATCTCCGAAGCGATGGCGGTCTCCGCACCTTTGCTGCAAGATCTGCAAGAATTGCTGTGGGCGGCCCCAGTTCAATGCCTTGCAGGGCAGGATTTTCCCTGACGGTTTGGTCAAACAGTGTTATAGAATATACATGAATATACTGCAGTGATTTATTTGTGACATTTTGCGACCCTTCCTTGTTGTCAAGGACAAGAAATTGCTACACCATGTTAGGCGAAGTTTATGATCATGACTGTCTCACTGCCCAGATGAATTGCTACACCTGAAGGATCCGCTGTTTTCGTCATTGATGTCTCCCTTTGTCAAACTGTCAAATGAAAAGCCCAGGACTACCATGGAGAGAATCTCAGATGCAAAAATGCTAAAACAACAAGTATATATTCCTGCGGTTTATGCATGAAGATTCATGTTCCTGCTAGACTATGTGGACATTTGAACCGCTCACCGTCGGACTTTATACTGGGATCAAAGATGCCTAAGATGCATCTCTTTGCTCAGTGCGACCACTCATTCTGCATTCCGCCCTTCCTCGACCTCCCCTGCAAAGGTGGTCATCGACAGAAGGACAGCACTGGACGCCGAGAGATGGTGGCCAGCGTTGTGAGGGCTGTTTAGCAATGTCTTAGATAGTCTTGGTTTTGGCTGTCACTTGGCAGCTCCATCCACAGGCCTATTTTTGTCAGGGCCCAATTTGGACACCAGTGGATCAATCTTTGAAGCTGTGGCAGGACAACCACATACGGATGGTATGATGGTACTGGGTGAAAGCCCTTTCTTGTCTCAGATAGCACTTTGTTGTCTCATCTCGGTGTGCCATGCGGAGGAAGTGACACAACCACTGGAATGAATTACTACATGATTTGTTATTTGGTATGATC
>Ga0126342_10020700_pt1 | contig 11038 bp, 10 predicted proteins | sample Cyp1metagenome_FD_92528 | JGI IMG/M metagenome (GOLD analysis project Ga0126342, IMG submission 92528) | Coral microbial communities from Lord Howe Island, Old Settlement Bay, Australia - Cyphastrea 1 metagenome | ecosystem: Host-associated > Invertebrates > Cnidaria > Coral ...
ATGGCAGAAGATGTTAGGAGGTGTTAGAAGATGTTAGAAGATGTTAGTAGATGCTAGAAGATGTCAGAAGATGTGAGAAGATGCTGGAAGATGTTGGAAGGTGTTGGAAGATGTCAGAAGATGTCAGAAGATGTCAGAAGATGTCAGACGATGTCAGAAGATGTCAAACGATGTTAGAAGATGTTGGACAATGTCAGAAGACGTTAGAAGATGTTAGAAGATTTTAGGAGGTGTTAGGAGATGTTAGAAAGTGTTAGGAGATATTAGGAGATGTTAGAAGATGCTAGAAGATGCTAGAAGATGTTTAAAAATGCTTGAAGATGCTAGAAGATCCTAGAAGATGCTAGAAGATGTTAGAAAATGTTTTGAGATGTTAGAAGACGTTAGAAGATGTTAGAAGATGTTAGAAGTTGTTAGGAGATGTCAGAAGATGTTAGGATTTGTTACCAGATGTTAGAAGATGTTAGGAGATGTTAGGAGCTGCTAGGAGATGTACATGTTAGAAGATCTTAGGAGATCTTAGAAGATCTTAGAACATCTTAGCCGATCTTAGAAGATCTTGGAAGATGTTATAAGATCTTAGAAGATCTTAGAAGATCTCAGAATATCTTAGAATATCTTAGAAGATTTTAGAAGACCTTGGAACTCTTTGAAATCTTAGAAAAACCTGGAAGATCTTAGAAGATCTTAGAAGATGTTAGAAGGTGTTAGGAGATGTTAGGAGCTGTTAGGAGATGTTAGGAGCTGTTAGAAGCTGTTAGGAGATGCTAGGAGATGTTAGAAGGTCTTAGAAGATCTTAGAAGATCTTGGGAGATGTTAGAAGATGTTAGAAAATGTTAGAAGATGTGAAGGCGACTGTGCAGCCTCCATCATCCGGATCCGCTGGCTCTGATAAACTCGGCGTCCTTGGCACAGCGTTTTGGCAATGTTTAGCTCAGGTAGAGCTCTGACATTCTTTGACTGCGCCCTGTCAGGTTCCACACGGTGATCTCTGTCCTGGTTTCGGTCAGCTACGGTAAGAGTGGTGGAAGAATCTTTAATTCTAGGATTGCCACAGTCTATGAAGACTTGAGCATTGAAGCAAGATAAAAAGAAACCCTGATGAATGTCAGCTATCTCTGCATCAGTACTTTTCCCTTTCAGAAAAGCTGTCCTCGGCAAACATGCAGATCCTTTCTTTGCGGTTGTGTGGGAGCCACACCCGGATGGCCTTCGCAGTTTAGGCTTGTCAGTCCAGCACAGTACAATTCACACTTGAAGTATTGACAGGCTTCGCCGTCACAAGTAGAATGCAGCAGTTTCGTTGCTTTCCACCTCTTGTGATGTGTTGCGGACCACAAGAGTTTGTAGAGGTGCCTTCCTGCAGGCTAAACTGCCAAAAAATGCAGTGCTTTGAGCCAATCGCAAGAACTGCCAATAGCTACGTCATCAGGCAACTCTATCATTCAAAAAAATCAAACCACTAGAGCACAGCATTCAACTTGCCTAGGCGAAAGGCCACTGGGAGGAAGTGGTCCCTGAGTGGGGTACTCTGTCACAAGCAAGTACGAGACCCAAACATCATTGTCACCTGTTAAAGAGAACAGAAAACATGCACCAACGCTCACATTCACTGTATCGGTCACGTCAACAAATCGCTTCTAGACGTCTTCTCTGCCAAGGACTCCACCAACGAAGGCATTTCAGGTTCTATCCGGCGTGCAAATTTGTAGGCCTCGCAAGTTCCATAGCATGGCACTCCCCACAGCTCTGGCGACCATGAATGTTAAAAAGGCGTTGCTGGCAGGCCACTGCAATCGGGGCACTGCAGGGCTATTAGACTGAAGTCAATGCCATCCCTACTTGATTGGAGGCTGACTTTGCCCTTTGTATAGTGCAAAACTGTAGCAGAATGCTGGAGGGAATTTCACTTAGTAGTAGTCAACAGATTTTAGAGGGAAAGGGTTTCTCATCAAGTCAGACTCAAGAAGCCTTCTTATTTTGCTCGGCCTTTTCTTAGTCTTGTGAGCATTCAGAAAGCTGCTCAACTCCCTCTTCAGGCATTCACTTTGAAAACTTGATCAAGTCAGAAACCATCGATTTTTTTTCAATCCTTTTGCAGTTCCCTTGCAATTCCGTCATATTCCATCGAAGATTGGGAGTCCTCTGGGAGTCCACACCTGCAGCCTTTCGGCCAAGCGCTCTTTGGCCTCCCGGAGGGCCTCTTCGGCATCACCATCGTCTCCTGTCGCAGTTGAAGCTCTAAGGAGTCTGGGCCAAAGACAGAGACGTCTCCAAACTGTTCAATATAAAGATTTTGACCATGTAGATATACTGTGATATATCCTGAGATACATGAATCTTAAGATAAGTTATGATAGTCTTGCTGATGTTTGTGTTTATCAAGATGTTATATCCAGATCACATGGAATGTGCTTTGAATGTGCTGGGAGTGTGCCGCAATCGTCAAGCCTTGGCCACTGTCGTCCTTTTGGCCGTGGGCACCTGCAAGAAGATCACCTGCAAAGCACTGAGCACCGCATTGATTGCCAACCAAATGCCAACACATATTGAAATATATTGAATAATGACAACTGATCCTTTGGAAAAAAAATAAGGAACTGGCCAAGAGTCATCTTCTTCTTAGGCGATCTACGTGGATCAAAGCCCTGCCAGAACAAGATGATGGGATATGAATATGATATGAATATGAATATGAATTGAATATGAAATGAATATGATTCTATGACAGAGCTTGATAGAACTAAATATTTTTTACTCTATTCTCTTCTGCCTCGAACAAGTTCTTGACCTCTCCCAAGGCTGAAGTCAACTTGTCAAAGTCTTTCACCAATTTAGCCTCAAGCTACAGCCACAGCACGGTACACGGTGCATGTCTGTATCTCCCGCACCTGGTCAACGAATTCAGTCTTTCCTGGCAAAACATAGCAAAACTGGGGGCAGATTCGGGCAGATCAGACTGTTTGGAAGACTTTGCCACTTTTCCAAGACATTGCCGAGCCATTCCAAACTCTGCTTGTCGCAAACAGCACCTGACGAAGTTGCTCCAGATCGCTTCTGCTTTCCCAAGGCGAATATGGTGCTTCCGGCTCGAGCCTCCGAGGTTCTCAGTATCATTTCGCGACGAGCGAAGGCTTCTGGTGGCTTCCATGGCTCTAAGACCAGCACATTTTCACAGGAAGCCTTTGGGGACAGACCATGCAAGGCACCGTCTGACCTTGGCTGAAAAACATAGGCAGCATAGGCACATGAGCACGGATAGACGTTGCGTTGCACAGCAGCCATATGGCTGTACAGGACAGTTTAAAAAACCCTTCACTTTTCTACAGCTTGGCCGGCTTGGCCCATAACTTGCTTTTGCGAAGCCCGACCTCAAGCAAAGCACTGATGTTAGCAGCTTGCAGAAAAGCAGAAATATGACTTTGGACAAGAAATCTTTGAGCTTGCTGCATGGCTGTCATTCATAGCAGACACCTATCAAAACCAGAAATGCGGCTGCATAGGTTGGTTTGTAAGAGTGCTTGAAACACAGGCAATGCCAGCCAGCAGCACCTGTTGGAATGCCCTGGAAGATGTACCCCAACCATCAGAGAATGTCCAGTCCTCAACTCCACATCACCATTCTGCAGTATCTTACTTTATGTTTCAACCTTAGTGTACGGTCATGTTGAGCAATGATTCACTATTTCAGGCTTAAGATTGAAGTTGAAAACATCGAATCAGTTTGCCAGCCTCCAATGTGGTTGCTAGGGGGGTCTGGGTCGAAGCCGGTGAGAAACTGCCATGCCTGCCATTGCCAGACCACCAAAGTCTACGGTCGGCCAAGTGCTGAATCAGTGGAAAAAATAAACTGACTATCCCAAATTGTCGGACAAAGCCCAAGGCCAACACGGCACTGACAGAAACTTTGTCTGCTGCAGGCGAAGGGCCGTAACCTGAAAGAATGTCCAGCATCATCATCAAAATTCATCAAAGCTGGACAAAATCGGGTAAGTCAGGCAAGTGTTTTTTTGTTGCACTGCTGCACCACAGGCCGCTGGGCGGCGCATATCTTTCATTCTCCCATGTCCTTTGTTTTTGAGGCAGCAACCCCTGAAAGTGGCCGAATGGAAGGCAACCAGCCAGCAGACTTTGATCCAATCAACTTTGGCTCCTCGCTTGGACCTTCAGCTGCACGTCAGTGTTGTGACTTTGATGAATGGAACAGCTCCTCGCTTCAAGTGTAAGGTCCAAACTTGAAATTTCCTGTGCAAAACAACATAAAGTATCAAAAGCATGGGGAAAAAAAACACGTCAAAAACTCATGCAAATGTTCCAAGTATGAACAGCTTTCAGTAGCATACTAATAAATAACACTGCGTGAAACGCTGCGGAATCTCAGGCTGCCTGACCCCTCCCCAGGCCTCCAAAGGAGGTGGGCTTGCCATGGATGGTTACAGCATGTTACAGCTCATACACTTTATCAAAGAAAGAATCTGAAAACTGTAAGCCTTGTAAGATCAAGAAATGTCCTAGCCTTTACTGCAAATGTTGGATGGTTTCCATTCAAACTATGTATATAGGTACAATCGTGTCTTGTCTATTCCTCTATACCTCACAGCCAAACCGCGGCAAGACTTCGGACTGCCACCAGCTGCATATCTCCAAACTTCCACAAGCTGCCCAAGTTGCCACAACACATGACACCGGTAGATCTTTTCCACGCGAACACCACCGTCATGGTCACGCACGAAAATTGAAAGAGGTAAAACACAATCATGTCAGTAGAATTTGGTAGGTGTATGCTCTAGCTCTCCAACGTGCATCTATCATACGTCTTGTATTATTGTAAAGATCATTGCCACTGTTCAAATGTGGAGCAAATCCACTTTGTCTCACTGAGAAGGTCTTGGCGCTGTTGGATGAGTGTCCTTACAATGCGGCGACACCAGCCAAGGGTCCAAGCGTTCTTTTGTTATGCATCATGACCTGCCTCATGCAGCTTGCGGCATTTGCTCTTGCAAGCGCTTGGTGAAGGCATCCCAGTATCCCTGCACAGCACAAAGGCTGACAAGACCGAGCCTGTCTATACATTTCTTGTATAATGTTGGATACCGATTAGTGTCCTGGGCCTCTATTGTGAAAAAAAAATCAAAAAGTACTGAGTATCTTCTGAATGGGGGGGAGCCTCTATTGTGAGTTTTTTTTTCTCAGATCGAATTTTTCCAGGAGGAGCTTTATCATGCTTTATCCACCTTTATACACCTTTCTTTGGGTAAAGCTGGTCAATTTACTTTAGAAAGCCATATCCATGTTAAAGCCTTGAAAATGCAAGGTTTCCCAAATAATTAGATGCCTTATTAAACCCTCATTAAAAAAACAACCCCCAAACATTTTTTCAAGGGGATACCCCATGTGACCCAGATCCTCAATAATGTAATTGTTTGGATGGTACCCTATTGTGCACAAAAACTTTTGGGGTGAAAAAAAAAACACAAAACCTTTTATCCACCTTTCTTTGGGCAAAGCTGGTCCATTTACTTTAGAAAACCATATACATAGTAAATCATTGAAAATGCAAGGTTTCCCAAATAATTAGATGCCTTATTAAGCCCTTATTTAAAAACAACACCCAAACTATTTTTCAAGGGGGTACCCCATGTGACCCAGATCCTCAATAATGTAATTCTTTGGATGGTACCCTATTGTGCACAAAAACTTTTGGGGTGAAAAAAAAACACAAAACCTTTTATCCACCTTTCTTTGGGCAAAGCTGGTCCAACTACTTTAGAAAGTCATATCCATGTTAAAGCCTTGAAAATGCAAGGTTTCCCAAATAATTAGATGCCTTATTAAACCCTTATTTAAAAAACAGCACCCAAACATTTTTCAAGGGGGTACCCCATGAGTGACCCAGATCCTCAATAATGTAATTGTTGGATGGTACCCTATTGTACAGAAAAACTATTGGGGCCTTTTTTTTAAAGTGTTAAAAGGAAAATCAATTGAAAGTAGATTCAAATGAATTGAAAGTAAATTAATTAAGAATTGAAATCCTTACTGAAGTTGATCATCCCGAGCTCCCCAGACCTGGTCCCCAAGAAAATGCCGAGTTATTGAGTAGACCAAAATTGTTGGGGGCCCTACACCAATCAGTATCCAACATTATTAATGTATATCATTCGTCTATGTTATATTCATGGTCATCCATCTCCCAGCCTCGTACACAAGTGATGATCCCGTCTGCAGCTTGGAAAACAGGAGCTTACCGGTATTCAAGTTGACTACCTCAAACAACAAAAAGTCTTCACAACGGCGGCGTACTTGGATTTGCCGTGATTCCTGGTGAGCATCTTTGCATCTGATCACTCAAAGCTGAGGTGTAGGCCTCAAAAGCTCCCTTGCGATATCTGAGAGGAACACCTTCAGGAAGGAGCTCCTCAATACAGTCTGTGGAATTGTGTGGAGCAATAGAGGCAATACACTCAAAGATTGTTGGACGATGTTGGACGTGCCTAACTTTTGCCCAGGGGGAACAGATGGGAACAGTCATACACGGTGTCCTTGATCACTCTTGGCTCGTTCACAATCACACGAACCTGGCTCGGATAGGACCAGTTTGACCAGTTTCATACCATTTTTCAAAGTACTGTGGTCACTTCGACCAACTCCGCCTTCGGTCCAAAGCTTTCTTGAGTTTTCTTGTAGAAATCCTGAATTTCCTGCGGGATGTACTAGGGCCAGAGTGAACTCGCAAATAATCAAATTAGCTGCAAAAACACCACGGACCTTGTTTCCGGGTTTTGGAAAGGCGCTCCATGTCCTGCGATATTCTTTGGTTGGGGTAGCGATATGATGCACGTGTTCTTGGCAATTTGATTTTCTGCCGGAAATCTGTCTGTGGTGCAAAACTCAATGCATCAGGATGTCATAGTCTGCCATTGACTGCCTGTATATGTCTGTTGTCGCTCCAATTGGCAGTGCGCCAAGGTCCTTCGGGCGAAATCTGCGTCGTTGGCATTTTTAGGCCTGGTGACTGGATCCAAATGGTAGAAGCGGTGCCGAATGCAGCTGTCATGCGCATGGGACGATAACTTGGTAGGGCACGCCACATCATACTCCACATGCAGGATTGTCACACCTTCTGGAATCTCCAACTGGCACGAGGTGCACGATGAATTACCATGATGCATGTGTGCAATGTGCAAAAAACAGTAAAAACGTTAATTACAACCGCATCCATCTCAAATTTGACAGCGAATATGTCGGAATTTATGGTCTAAGTTCAAGACTGGCCATTGCATGAGTCCTTTGCTTTTATCCTTGTCTGCTGACGATTGTCTGGCCTGGCACACACATGATGATCACACACAAAAAAAAAAACTAGAATGCCGTCGGGAATGTGAACCTACTTCTCCAGCCGTCAGTGGTTTGACTGGCCTTCGACCGCTGAGATTGTTTTTCCTTCACCGATAGCTTATTCGGATTCTCAGGTGCTTTGCCCATCTGCAGCAAAACACACAAGCAAATACATCAATCCAAACCACAAGAAAATCAAACAAACCTTTCAAGCTGATGATTCTCACCATACGCTTCAACAATGCACCTTCCTCTTGCAAGGACCTTGTGTATATCCAATTTTCATGCCCACATTGACAGGACCTTGGCATAATTTCTCCGAACGTGTGTGTGTGTGTGCGCAACTTATTGATCGACTCATAAAACATGTACCGGTCTGTGTCTCTCTGGTCTCAACCGCTGTGTAACCGTTTGTGGAAATGCATTCAGGCTGCTGCGTCCACTGTCCTGGAAACGGCATGTGTTGGATTGAGATTATTTTGCCAGTTCCCTTTGTGTCAAAATGTGGGCCAATGAGCCTTGTTTGAGAGCAGACTCAGAGGCTGAGAAGGGCCAATAAATGCAACGCCAGCTATAAGGAGCTGTGTGCATGCTGCCACTACCACCTCATTCTATCAAAAGAGGCAAGGGCACATGTTTGATCAAACAATTCATACTTGCCTCATCGGTCTTCATTTTTTTGTTTGCATGTGCTTGAACACCCGGTTCTTAGTGTACGACCAGCACGGGTAGGGCAATGCGTCGACTTCGTGCCACAAGCATTGCCATGGACGCCTCAGATTTTAATGTTCAAGGTCCCCAAGATCAAAACGTGCAAAATGCATTTCCGTTCGTTTCTGCAACGGTTGCAAAGGACAAGGCAAAGCTGTGCGTCCAGCGTCTGAATTTGAACCAAATTTGGGTGACGGTTCCCCGCTGAATTTCTATATCAAACATGATTGTCACTGATGGTTTTTTACGCCCAAACAATCAATACAATTCATCAAACCAACAAGTTCAAGTTTATTTTTGTCCATTTTCACACCATGCCGCCTAAAGTATTTATGCAAACAACACAAAATGATGCCATCGTCCCAGAACCATACCGCAAATAATATGGTTTGTTGTGTGTTGCCAATCGCCCTTCACACGAAGTCAATGTAATTCCGACGCCAACCCATACCCAAACAAAATTCGACATGCGATATCTGGTGGAGTTTTGTTTTATTCAGCATGCCACAGTCAATTGTTGGCAAAAAAAGGGCCACAAATTTGTTCTGTCATTTTTGTATGCAAATTTTGGGGTCAAACATTTCTGACACATGTTTTTCTTCAAAACCCCAAGAGTACGGCACACACCACCATTTTGCATGCATTCTGCTGTTTTCGGTGTGAGTGCCGCAACTTTTAATATGCTGTTGCTTCCCAACTACTGTACGTCTGTTTGCGGGGTAGGGTGGCATGGGGTGGTAACGGTTGTATTCGGAAACTAATATTCGGAAATATCAGAAATTGAAAGCTGTATTGGGAAACTGGAAAATTTTAAGTGGAGCACCACGCAAGCAATGAATGAGGGCTAGCGGCTAGGCAACTACTGGACACGAACTGATTGGAAAGGCATCGACGAAAAATTGCAAGCCGAGATCAAGGTGGAAGGTGGGCACTGCAAGCACAAGGAAGGGATCCCGCCCTACCCTCCACTTGGGCATGACTATTGGTTTGGCTGAATGCATCATCCATGCGTCGCGTGAATTAAGTGCGCATATTAAAAATACACACGAAATATAAATTTAATTATATTTCCAAATTTGAAATTTATTCTTGATCCTTTTTTCTCGTTTTCATTATTGTGAGATGAAACGGGGCAAATCCAAAGGAGCACTTTTGCTCTACTCATCTTCTGCGTTGAATCCTCACGTTGCACAACATTGGAAATCGAAAAAAAAATGCATCGCACTGAGAAACTGAATCGCCTTTAGTCCTTCGACCAGAACATTTGTCACTTCGACAAAAAGATTGAACTGATGTTTTTGGGAACTTTCTCACACCCGCAACACATATAGAACTCGTGGGGTGGGGTGGGCGGGTTGCGAGTTCAAACTAAACGACTCCACCCCCCTCCCACCACTATTTGAGGCGAGCGCGGAAACAAAAAATCAAAACATGCAAATCTTTTTGGAACCGAAAGCGCCTCAAACATACGAGTTGATTTGGACATGTGACACTTGCCATGTCACTGCTGTAAACTGACATCGATGCATGTAAAACTGACAGGATGCAAATAGCGTAAAATCTTTACACCGCGCCTTAACACTGAAATTTTGCTTGAGAGTTATTGTCTCTACATCCCGTAGGACTTGTGTGAATCCATCGAGTAGTTTTTATTGGGATTTCCTTGAAAAACGTCGGCACTAAAGCGAGTGGTGAGAGGTTTGTGTCTCACCCTATTGACTTTCTTCGTTTGGTGCCTTTTGAATTTTGAGTTTTCCCCTAAAACTCCTGCAAATCTCTCTCGCTTTCTTGTCGCTCTTCATGTCCTGGGCCATAGTGGATTGTAGCCCAGTCATCTGGATCTGACACTTCGCACTGTTCACTGTTTCTGTATCGATGTAAAACGCTGTGATTGCGTTTCGCTCATGGGTTCATCTGAATCATCTGGTGGCTCTGGTGTCCTGAAGGCCTCTGCAAAGACTTTCAGCAAGTCCGTTGTGACCTCCAACCTCTCAAGTTCCAGCAGCTTCACCACACATCGGTGGATGTCCCCATAGCTGTTGATCATCAAATGTTTCTCTTCATCTCCCATTCCAGCTGTTGGAGATTCATCATCATCTGAGAGTGTATTCTCCTCAGCCAGAGATTGCACGATCCTGTTGCGGTCATAGGATCCCGATGTGGGAAGATGGCACAGACATGTTTCAAGCCATCTTTGGATTTGGCTATAGCGCACGCAGCCACCAATATTTCCAGCTGCTTGCATCTTTCGAAGCCTTCTGCGTGCTCGGACTAAAGTCCATGTCACAAGCCCTTCAACGCTTGTGCTCTCGTTTGTCACCTGGGGCTCCACATTGAGGTTCAGCATGTCAGGCGTGTGTGGTGCCTGTACACTGTATCGTTGGTCCATGTTGTAAAGCATATACCATGAGTATCCAGCAAGCAACATTGTCCATGTCATCAGAAATGCAAAACTGAACCAAGAACCATCGGCTGATGTCGAAGAGGTGGAAAAAGGTAAGCACCCTTGCAGCTGCATAGCCATGGCGCTCTGCAGCGTGACCATTGCTGCACGACCTATCCTCACTCTTCCAGTTCTTGCTTCTTCAGTCTCTTCCATGTCTTTGCTTGGACTACTTTTCATGGCTGCTGAGATCGTCTATTGTGTTCAGCATCTCAGTTGCCTGCCCTCTTTCTGAATCATTTGCGGCCCCGATGAAGTTCATGAAGTCACCTAACAAAGCTCGACGCTGTCCATAGGATTGTGCCCTTGCATCATTCCCTGAAATCAGAGCATCCTCGAATCGCCTGTTGCATCTCTCAAACATCCAATCGATCAAACCTTCTCGAGAAAACGCTGGAGACTCGTCCGTGTCCTCTGTCATGCATGATGCGACGCTTGCTGTGTCAACGTCGTCATCCCTCATTGGAAAATTGCATCCAAAATTTGGGTCGTCCTTAGTGCCCCTGTTGCTCTTGGAGCACTGTGACATCCAGAAGAGGTACATG
>Ga0126342_10020701_pt1 | contig 11038 bp, 12 predicted proteins | sample Cyp1metagenome_FD_92528 | JGI IMG/M metagenome (GOLD analysis project Ga0126342, IMG submission 92528) | Coral microbial communities from Lord Howe Island, Old Settlement Bay, Australia - Cyphastrea 1 metagenome | ecosystem: Host-associated > Invertebrates > Cnidaria > Coral ...
AATCGTGGACTTGAAAATGTAATTGTCTTTTGATTTTGCTTTTCAGACAAACTTGGTGAGATCACACAGTCAGCCAACCTGAGCGCGATATGTTGCTGAGCCTTGTGTTGTGCACTGTAGGTGTGGTAATTTTGCAGACTTATATATATAGATCCCAAGTCCCAGAGTTAACGTAAGTAGGATCATTCTCATATTATTTTGAAAGGTCAACCCTGCTGCATATTGGGATTTTATTGTTCCAAATTCCCATCCACGTGGTTGCCAGGGAAGACTGAAGCAGACGCGGTAGCCGTGGGAAAATGGGGGAGTGGCTTTTCGTGGATGCCACACGTTGTAGCAGGCAAAGGAGGAAATGTACTATAGTGGCATGTTGGGAGCTGGTATGGCCTTCATTGGGTTTCAATGCGGTTCACGGCTATGAGAGCATGTTTACAGTAACCCATGATGATGGTTGTAGCTTATCTGTAAGTTACATGCGTTCCATCATCTTCACAATCTTGTGAAAGCATGTTCTAAAAATGGACGAGGAGCCTGGATGACATCTAACTTGGAGCCATCAAAATCCTTCAAAGCAGCGGTGTGAATCAGCGCTCCACCACATGGGCAAGATGGGTCAAGCAAAACCGGGTTACAATATGTCAAACAGAGGTCATAATCTCCGACACTGAGCGATCAAGTTCGACGAGGTCATTGACTTGGAGGGATTATATACTTTGACATTATTGTAGAGTATGCTGTGATACTTTCAGAGTAAATATCATACCTACTTTTTTCCGAGAACATGTGCTTCTGAATTTTTACTTTTTTTTTCCTCAATATGAACACAAGTTTTAATATTCGCTATACAGTGAAACCTTTAGAATACTTGTTTCTTAATTTGCATCCTAATTTTACACTAGTTCTTTGTATACTATGGCACTTTTATATATTGTGGTGTGAATTTATATACAGTTTATTTTCCGAATATATATGCCATATTCTTTTTATATACTGCATTGTTTTATATGTTGAAGCAGGTATAATCATTTATGTATATATGAGTTTCTGACACTACCTGTTGCAACATTCGTGTTTATGAAAACTATTGCATTTTTAAATTTGTTAGTTTACCAACATATGCACGATTATTTCATGATATTCATTGCTTAATGAGTATATATATATACTATTGCCAAATTAATAAATACATGATGCAAATCGTGTTAAGGTTATAGAAACCGAGACAAATAATTTCAGGATGTAGCCGCTTCCAGGCCAATTTCCCCCCAAATCATCATGGGGTGCCCCGCACGTGGTTGTAAGGAACAGTCCCGGGCGCTTGCCCATCATCCAGATCGATGCGGCCATCAACCCTGGAAATTCTGGAGGTCCAACGTTTGATATCACGAACAACGTGACGCTTGATGGATTTTCTGGATGACCAGTTACGAAAAACGTCGATTCGTTGTTTCATGATTTTAGTTCGCCAAGGCAATTCTGACAACTTGCTGCGTCTACTGGGTTTACTGTATATTGTCGTGGTTTCAGACATGTTTGCATGCTGTTTCGTGGCCCCAGCGATTGTCAACTGTCGAGGGCACCAGTGGCACAAACCGATTCCCAAGTTCTTGGCAATGCCATCTTACATTTTGGTGTGTATATAAATAGAAACACAAGTATTGGAAACCAGTTACGTTTGCAGTTTCATTGAACTCACATCAGCCCCACCCCCACAAAAAGATGAAAACGAACAAAACCGAACAATCTTTTCCATCCTCAGAAAATTCCTTTTATTGATCAAATATCGTCATGCGCCGTGTGCACGCGCTGAGGATTGGTGTTGCATCTTCAGGGTTACCCAAAGCACAGAATGTGGGACTCTTGGTATGTGTCAAATTATTTTCCCGATCTCAATTCAGTCCATGATATTCTCACATATGACTACTCTAAAGATGCGTGTTCTTGTCCGACAGGAACACAAAATCTGTCCTTCAGATTGTTTGTTTGAACCCGTTTTTGTCATGTACTGTCAACAGAAGCTGGTGTTACAAACATTCTGACATTCCCTTTGTGTAGTCAACAAAGTTCTGCATCATAGGTTTCAGTGGAACCTCTTGGGTTTCCAACATTAATATCAGCGATGAGCAACCTGAGCAATCTTCAGGTAAAATACCTTAATTTTCCAAGGTTGAATTGTAAATGCCTATCCAGTGGCATATCAGTATCAATAGCTCCATCAAGATACAGTCTTGGTGCATTTCATGTAAACTCCATGAAATCTGTACCTAACAAGTTCTTCTTCAGTCTGACAGCATGGTGCCCCCAGGATATATCATTCCCACCAAGGCTGGGCGGAGAGGGAGGGAACCCGAACCAAATTTCAGTGGCCGCCCTTTTTGCCGCGCAGATTGCCATGGTCTTCCTGAAGGAGTACCTGAGCCAGGGTTCTTGGAGTGGTATTTGTGAAACTGGTTTGGAAACCATACCTCTTGAAAACGACGCTTGGCTGGGACTGGTCTCATGGTCATCCAGTGCCACACTGGAGCGTGCAGATGGTCACAAATTTGGGCCCCAAAGCCATCCTAGTTGAGTTCTAACACCTTTCAGATGCCCATTGAGATTTGATTTCCAGTAGAGTCCCCCGACCCGATGCAACGCCGCTGGTGACACTCCAGGGACGTAGAGGATTCACTGCAGCTGTGTTTTGGATAAGGATGTTGCGTGGACCGTCCATTCCAGCGCACCTGTCCCAGGATGCCATGCGGGAATTCCTGCGGATGGGTCAGCGAACAGGTGAACCTAGCGGTGGGATGTGGTGGTATGGCCATAGAATGGCTCTTCTGGGCATGTTCATACTGCATGATCCCGACAATCATGAATGAACATCTGGGCTCTGGTTGAGCTGTTCGCCATCACATGCCATGACAGAAAGCATCATGTCACAACTATCTATCTGACCATGTTTCCATGCATGCGGTCAGAACAGGAATCGTCTTTTTTCCAAAAAAGCATATCTGGCCCACGATACGGTCGTGCACAATGATGAAGAACAAGAGTAGTAGGGGCATGCGCGGTTCGGTTTTCATCGTGCTGTGGTTTGTTGGTGCATGTTAAAGTGGGGTCGTTGGGGTCCGGTATGCGGGGAGTGTTGCAACCAGAGTGGTGCTCCAAAAACCCAGGTGAAGTTTCAGGGTTGCGAGTCAGCAAACAGCCTGACAAACAACCAAGAGGTACTGTACAGTAGTACAGTTCATAACCGGGAAGGTACTGGCAGTGGTAGTGGCAACTGTTTGGTGGGTTTAAAATACCATAAAAACCCATTTTGGAAACATTTTGTTTTTGCCGGGATCCTTTGTGTCAGATCTGCCCACAAACTACGCATTGGTTGGTCAGCGATCTGAAGGTTTTCATTTGCCAAGGCGCCACAAAACCAATCGAAGTAGCTTCAGGACTCAAGATACTCATGTATTGCATTCAATTCTGACTTGAAAATAATAAATGAAACTAACATGTGCTACAATATATTACACCATATTACAACATGTATTGCAAGATGTTCCAAGACTATTAGAACATAGTAACGAACATGTTAGAACAGTCAACTGCAACATGTTAGTTTTTTTTTTTAACAAAATGTTATCGCCCAAGTTGTCACAAAGCCTCGGGAGGCGTCCGTGTCGTCTCTGTGGCACCTTTGGGCGCGGCGCAAGGGAAGATTCACTCGGGTGACATCTTGGCAGCTGGGAAAATCCGCTGGTTGGAAAATGGTGTCGGTGTTGATGAGATTTGATTGATGCTTGGGATTTTTCTGATTTTCTAATTTTTATAATCCATGAATATCCATGAACTGGGAATCCAGTTATTAACCAATTAGTGATCACTATGATCAGTAGAGTGGAATGACGGACAGTTTTGAAATGTCCTTTTGCATGGGGAAACCAATGGTTTTGGGGTCCACACATGTTTTCCGGCCCCCAATGGTTTGGTCCAAAATAGTTCGGATGGGCCTTGTTTTTTTTTTGCGATGGGAAAGATAATGCCAAACGGTTGGATTTGGGATAGCTCCAAATGATGAACGAATGTTTGGTACATTTCCATAGTAAAGATTCATGGGTACCAGAGTTTTGATCTGGGAACTGAAGCCCTTTGCATTGCGTGAGTGACCAACGAGTTCCACGGGTCTAGTGAGTCTAGTTGGTCAACTTCAACGTTTCGTTTCGGTATTCACGACTAGCTACTAGTTGTCCCATGGCTTTCCTTGTAGAGCGCATCTTCTTGGCCTGAGCAAATCACTAAATCGTGACATGGAAAGAGACATGGTGGAACCTGTGAGTGAACGTCTCCTTAATATTCGGACAGTTCAACACTGTTCAAACTCAACCTTAGAGTGTGCCCCAAATTTGAGGATGATTCATTTTAATGAAGAGACAGAGAGTTTTAAGGCTCAGAAATTTGGTTCAGGCCTTTTTGACCTCTTTTCCCCGTGCCATGAGGTTGAGGTTGACGGTCTGGCAGTGAGTAACGAGCACACAGCTGCTCGACCCTATCAGCCGTTTAGCCCATCGGCCATCAGCAATCCACCCTGATCCGCCCAATGGGTCCACGGCTTTCAGGTGCCTTTGCAGCTGGGTGAACAGAAAGTGGATCTCGATTACGGGGCATCTCGGTATCATCCTGGCTCCCTGGTGCGGTTAGGGATCAGGCACCATCGACAGCCTCCATATATATATATAATTATACATATATATATATAAATTATTTACGATCCTAGCCTCTTTAAAAGGCCTTTCTGTGCCAAGATGACGTATAGAACATAACTTATGTTAAGCACTATGTTGCAAATGACGTTGCAAATTCTTATTAACTCCAAATTATATGATCTTATGTTAAGATCTATGTTAAACATGACGTTGAAAATTCTTATTGATTCCAAATTATATGATCTTATGTTAAGAGCTATGTTAAACATGACGTTGCAAATTCTTATTAACTCCAAACTATATGATCTTATGTTAAGATCTATGTTAATCATGACGTTGCAAATTCTTATTAACTCCAAATTATATGATCTTGTGTTAAGAGCTATGTTAAACATGACGTTGCAAATTCTTAGACACAGAATACTCTTAGTTATACTGAGTTATACTGAATAATTACTGTGAATACTACTTAAACAAATCTAAAACATTGTAATCTAAAACATTAAAACATCTTATATAATGTAAATAAATACATAAATATATATATATATAAATATATATATATATTTATATATGATTATATATGTATAATTATATATATATATATTATATATAATATATTGCACAACTAGACACTTCCAAAGCCAATCGAAACATACTGAACCATACTGAAACTATGTTTCAGTCATTTTCAGTGCTTGATTTCCACTGGTCTCGGCCTCACTGCTAAGCGACTTGTTGACCTAAGAAGTAGATTTAAGCTCAAAAAAAACGACGGTAGCCTGCTCCGCATGACTGCTCCAAGTTGCCATTAGCCCATGCATGTAGTTCGCTGTGTGGAGTCTATGGATTTTCACCAGCAACCAGCATGTTGGATCATGTGGGGTTGTTCTTTATATGTCCGCTTTGTCACCAAACATCCTTCGATTGCAAGGTACTCATCAGTCAGAAGCAGCCGCTCAGGCTTTGGACATGGAGGGCGCTGTCAGTTCGCATCATTTGAGGACAGCAAGTACCCACCTGTTGCAATAAAAACATATTCAACCTGACGTCGCGACGTCGCTGATCCAGTACCAGCGCAGTAACCACAAACGTTGCGATTGTGATTTTCTAAATGGCGTTATTTGATGTGAACAGGGCTGCGCAGAGAAATTCTCGCCAAATGCTAAAGGATCATGCACTTCTCTAAATTGTTGGTCAAACATGGGGGAACAGTGGGCGTCCATCTCAAAGTTGGATTCATTCCGCATGTCACCCGAAACCTTTCACCCGTCTTGCGTCGGACATTGCCACTGAATTCTGTGGAATCCAAGCAAAAAGCATCAAAACACAGGAAATCTGGAAGAAGAACAGGCAAACATTTCGGCGGACACAACTATCCATGTTCAAGATACAGTTTTCGCACATATTTTCAATATTTTTCAATAACACCGTCAATCATGATATCGCATCTGCCGCATCTGCGGTAGTTGCAAGATTCAAAATCATTCAAGTCCAATGGTTTGGTTGAGTTGGTCCAGTTGGCCCCATCGCCGGGCCAGCTTCGAGTGCGCCGAAGCTTAGCCGAGGAAGGGCGAGATCACTTTGATCAAGGTCCTGAGAAATGGAGAAGAGATTGAGCAGCAGGTGCTATGGTGACATGCCTGGGCACGAGACATCATGAGACTATGGCACACTATGGCAAACAAAAAAAACACAATCTGGTTGGTGGTTTCAAACATTTTAACATTTATTATTTTTCCATATATTGGGAACAATAACCCCAACTGACTTTCATATTTTTCAGGGGGGTAGGTATAGCACCAACCAGCAGTGTTTTCAGGACGGAGTGTGCATTGGCACCGTGACCCGGCCTTGGCGCCCTGTTCCCAAGGGTGACATCCATTTTTTGCTAGTTGAAGATGGTGGGCTTTTATATGGAGGGTTCCTAAAATGAGGGTACCCCAATAGCTGGATGGTTTATTTATGTTTATTTCATGGAAAACCCAAACATAAAATAGAATGGATGATAACTGGGCTGGGGGTACCCCCATTTATGGAAACCCTAATATGTCTTATTTGTTACTGTTAATGCATTTTGGAGTTCCAGACTTCACCCGACTTCACCAGACAGAATCGCCACAGATTGTTTTCGCGCCCATTCCTCCTCTCGCACGGCGCTTTGACCGATATGACAGTTCCCCCAGGCACGGCCTTTGGCCTTGGATTGGAAGAGTTTGGAAAAGGGGACATGGATGGACATTGTACATCATTGTACCATATTGATCCATACTGTAGCCATGAATTCTGGAATTGGATTGACTACCGAGCTTTGGGGATTGTCATGGCGAATCCCAAGTGCTCACCTGAAGCTCTTCAAAACGTGGCCAGAAATATGCAACAGCTACTGGCTGGTGGTTTCGAAGACTGTATTTCCATCTGAATCTACTCGGAACGATAACACCAACTGGCGGATATTTGAAGCCAGCCCTTACAAGTTCCTGGCTCTTGGGTGTTATCCCATTATTTGTCCTTGTATCGTTGCTTCATGCCGGCGTTCACCAGCCGAAAATGAACTTTGGTGGGGGTCCACAACATTTTATACTCAGCATGTTTACACAATGTGGGCATTGTTTGCGTATCTCCATGTCAGCATGTCACCTCAAACATACTAAGAGCATCTAAGAGCATCCAAGAGCACTTGGCATTTCTTTCAAGATTTTTTTATCCTGCGACTGCAAGAGGTCTTTGGTTTTCCACTTTCCGAGCACTAGGGTCATCGGATGTCATGGGATTGTAGAGTGTTTACCAGTGAAGCCGTCTTTCAGAGGTACCTGCTAGTGGGTGGCCTGGTCTTTTCCGTTATGTCTCTGCCCCTGTTCAACGAGTTCTGCGAGCTGCGCCGGGTGCCTTGGCTTCGAAACATCATTTCGCAGCTGGAAACGCAGCCGGTCACCAAGCAGAATGGGAGTCTTGAGCCAGTTTGGGGGGACTGCAGCATTAGAGGACTCTGTGATATGGGGTCTTGAAATTCAAGAAGACATTGAAGTTTGAATAAAAAAATCCTAGACCACACTCCCGGGCAACGTTGGGTTCCCAGTTTGATACATGTTGATTTTTGGCTCCGCTTTTTGATCAGACTGCGTGTCTTCATCTCATTTCACGTGAGGACACCCACTATGAACAAGCCATTTTCGCAGTTCACAGATGTTTCGGTTGCCCCCAGCTGACGTTGATTCGACGTGGATCTTTTTTGCCCAGCTGACCCATCATCATCCACCTGGGATACATGGCCCTGAGGAAGATCGTCGATTGAATGTCACTACCACGATGCTTGGCAGTTTGTGTGACTTGACGTCGATCTTGACCATCTTGATGTTGTTTCATGTTGTTTCATGGAGCTAAGCCATGATAAACCGCTCAAAATGAGTGGAACTGGGCGGGAAAGGTAGTCCTTCCAACATCTTCCAACATCTTCCAACATCTTCCAACATCTTCCAACTGCTTCAACGACATCCATATAGTCGAAAATTTGAACTGAATGCCATAAACCATCCCCAAAATCACCATTTTTCTGGGTGCTATAAACCATCCCCAAATGGTAGGTTTATGGCATTGGCTTTCCCACATTTCTATTTGTTGGATCACAGACCAATCAGATCTCAATTTCTTGATGGCCTGGACCGGCACCAGACCTGTCAGAGCTGAGATCTGTCAATGCCAACATATGCCAACCATGAGATTCTGAACATAATCTGAACATATGCCAATCATGCATTATCTGAATGTCACAAGCTCCGGTCCAAGAGATACCAATTTTTTTTTTGTGACAAACTGGATCTGGGATGATCTGGGCGCAAAGGACATACTTTGCAGCAGTCAAGAGGTGGAAAGACAGGCGCGGCAGCTGTGGGTGCCTGGAGGATGCCTGAGATGTGACTGGATGTGTGTTGGAGGGTGAAAATCGATGTGTTCCAACACCACTTCAACATCACTGATATCAACCCTGGATACGTGTATATATAATATTATATATAGACATGAATGAACCCTGACTAACTAATTGGGTGGGTTACCCTTAAAGTATAATTTATGATGACTTACATGAATGAAACTATTAAATTCTATTAAACTAGTATACCACAAGTGATAATTTACTACTAAGAATAGGTACCTCCCTATGAATATTGCCGTGACTTAGCAGCCCCGGAGGCCGGAACAGGAAGTGATCATACTTCTTCGGACTTTGAGCCTTGGTTCATACCCAAGTCATGGCCATCAAAGAATGTTTTTAGAATATGGGAAAGTCTGAGGTGTTACACCATGGTTTTAACCGTTATGTGACACCAAAAGATGATTTTTATATACAACCCCAAAGTTTCACGCAAGTGCATTTAAGATTTGATATGATTCTTGATATTTGATGTAGTTGAGATAGGTGGTAGTAACATGTAACATGTGGCAATTGGGTTTTTCAGAATCTGCTTGGTGAATTTTGTGCGACTCCTTTCAAAGATATGGTTTGAACAAGGGATTGTAGCATGAAACCGCTAACTTTGATGCATTTTCCGTTTAAGCAACTCGAATCAGAAGAGTTTGGAGTTGCATTGTCCAACGTCATGTTACATTTTCCGCCCAAATCAACTGAAGCAGCTCCTTCTGGGTCAGTTCAGAAAGAATCACACACTGCTAAAATGGTTTCCGGCTGTGTTTCCACTTGGGAAATGGATGGTACTTGCACTCGTGGTCTTGAAGTTGGCGTCTTTCTAGGTGTAAACATTGACTTTGGGACCCTATCTACAAGCCAATCACCCAGAAAGCTTTCCATGGCAACGATGCCAGATCAGTGGTGGATACCCGATGTTCTTGGAAAATCATCAAAGCTGGGGCCGGTTTGAGGCTCGCCCATGTTTGTTCAAATGGTGTCTGGTCCAGGAAACACCCCGTCAACCTGGGCTACAACTTTTGCTCAACTCGTCTCTTGGCCGCGGAGAGTGGACCCATTTTTCAGGGGCGACTTATATAGAGGCGATTTGGAAAAGCTGGAAGTTTCTAGCACAACTTTTGAGGCATCTCCTGGGACCACACATTATCCCGTCCCAATCCATCTGTGAATGGTTTGGTGAAATCACCTTACAAATCAACGGGTTGCGACAAGCGTTTCATAGACTAGCGTCTGGCCTCGCAAATTGATGAAGCCGGACATATAGAACAGCTAAGTTTCAAACATGTTGGCACTAAACCTGATCAAATCAATTCAAATGATATCAAATGTGCGGTTGCTGGGAGCTATGGTTTCCCTTCTGTTCATATCCATCGACAAGGTCCAAAAGCACCACGGTGGACGCCTGGGTACACATCGCCCTGGCCCTGCTGCAAGGTATTTTGAGCCGCTTCAATGGAAAGTCCATGGAATCCTTGGCCCAGTCACCTACTTGAAACAGCGGTTGCGACATGTTGCAACGGTTGTGGTTGGATTGAGATTCAACAGCAGACAACACGAGTCAAGGAGGGAAGGGAAAGCTAGCAAGTTCGGGTTTGACAGTATAGTTTTGCCGCACCAACCAGATTGTGATGCAAAAGTCTACGTCATTGTTTGGTATAGAGATGTATAGAGACGGACGATTCAAGCCTAAATCTGAGGCGTTCCCTCAGCATTTTGCCCCGGACCCGCACTTCCGAATCCAAACCTTCTATCCTAAGCCGTCAAGTCCAAAACTAAAAACCAGGAGGAGCGGAATGTAACTAGCTGCCTGAAAGGCTTCTCCAATACAGAGGTTGATCCTCTGAAAGACTGTTGAAAGAGTATCTTCTTCCCGCTTGATCCATACACGCCGTACACCTCATGTTCACCCGCATTCCCAGGACATCCCAGGACCACGTCAGGCCAAATCTCCAAATCTCCGACCTTAGATGAGACAAGTGGATAGTTTTAAGCCATAGTTTGCAGGATGAACATCTATTAATTCATAGGAATATATAGGCATTATAAAGATAAAGGTTAAGTAATTAATTAATTAATTAACTAATTAATTAATTAATTATAAAGAATAATCTGAGTGGGGATCATCTGCATGGGCTCGGGTTTAGATGGTTTAGATAAGATTCTCAGATGCACAAATCTATGGTCGGCTGATAAACAGAACCCCTCCACGTTTCACAATTTACATGACTTAATGACTTAATATATAATAGCTATATACCTCATATATCCTTACATATAAATTATATGAATAGGTCATATCATATATGTCATGTATGGCTGTGAGTCAAAACGTTTTGGTATTGAACAGGTACTCGTGGATATCCCGTTCAATACCCCGTTCAATACCCTATTGAACAGAAGGGTCCCCATCGTTCAATACCCCCCGTTCAATACC
>Ga0126342_10020702_pt1 | contig 11038 bp, 11 predicted proteins | sample Cyp1metagenome_FD_92528 | JGI IMG/M metagenome (GOLD analysis project Ga0126342, IMG submission 92528) | Coral microbial communities from Lord Howe Island, Old Settlement Bay, Australia - Cyphastrea 1 metagenome | ecosystem: Host-associated > Invertebrates > Cnidaria > Coral ...
CCGGGAGGGTCCAAACTAATATCTTCTATTTAAAAACCATTTAGACCAACACCAAAAGCACAAACTTGGTGGATCATCCAACCGAATATCTTCTATTTAAAAAATGGTTTGTCGCACAATCTTTTTCTGAGAATTTGGGGTTGGTATATAATGAATATCTTCTATTTGAAATGGGCGTTTCCGCTCAAGACATTTCAGATAGAAGATATTCACAAGTATTATTCCTGCCCACCCCTGCCAGTGCAGATTCTCCAATTTCGTGTGCAAAACTTAAAAGTCTTATGCGATGCTAAGTGGGTCTTTTCCAAAAGGGAAGTGGCTCTCTGGGACTGCGCTTGGCTCAAGGAGCTCAAGGAGCTCGAGACAATGTATAATATATATATATAATTATGGTAATATATTATGCATGTCTATGTCAGTGATTGAAACTTTTGGGATAGTATGAGACACTAGTCAGGTTCAAGCTTTGGGGACAAAACTTATTATGTTAGAACTTTGCCACCCGGAGTGTTGAGCAATGAGCACTTCCGGTACCTCAACATCGTCCTCTACATCATCAAGTTCCGCCGCTTCGGAGGAGTGAAGATCTGATCTTGTCTGGGTGATGGTGCATATTTCTAACCATCCTCACAAAATTGCTCATGCCCGTAAAAAAATGAACATGGGACTACCTGAGACTTCATGCCCACAAAGACTTATGCCCCCTCAGGGTCACCAGATTCCTTTTCAGGAGCATGGTTTGCCGGAGATTGCCGTGAACTACCTGGATGAGGTCGGTTCTCTTTTTCTTCGCTCATCGGGAGTCTTGGCCGCATCTAAGCCGCATCTCTGCCAGTACTCACATGAATGGACGCACTCATCTTACAGATTGGTGGCAGCCACCTAGGACCATCTAAGCTAGGCATATTAACTTATTTTACTTGCCTAAGTAGCTCACCCCAAAGGTAGCGACCAAGCCAATAAGTGAAAGAAGTTCAAATAGATCCCAACGAGCACAAAGACAACAAGACCACGTCGTGACACATTTACTTTCTCCTCGGTTAAGTTCACTTGCCGTCTCTTAGGATTGGACGAGTGGTTTCAAGACTGGAAAGGCGGCACATTTACTTTCTCTTCAGATTGATAGTCGGTTGCAATAAGGTTTTGAGAGGGTTGGGCATTGTTTTCAATACAGGTTTTGGAGGTGGTTGGTGATAGATGTTGCGATGTTGTTTTAACTTTTTGAACTTCTGGGCCGCAAGTGGTGTTGGCGCTGACAAGGCAGTGGAGCTGACACCCCCTTCATGGCGGTCCAAATGCTTTTCGAAGCCGCCCAAAAATCTGATTCCCTTGCCCATGTGTGACCTGGCTTCAACTTTCCTCCGTGGTTTGGGTTCACAAGGCTGGGATATGCCTTTCTTAGGGTGTGATTTTCAGGGTGGTTCCCAGCTCCATTCTGCATAAACTAGTCCGAATATTCTAGGGGGTTGAAAGATGTTGAAAGTGATAACACCAGGATGGCCAAATTTCCCCCAATTGAGGTCGGCTTCTGAGATTCACCCTACTAAGCGGAGTTTTCTAAAGGACAACTTCGACATATTTCAGTTTCTTGGCCAACAGCCTGGTCAATGATGTGGATCCGTTCCAGTTGTTTCAGTCATGTGGCATGGGCAGACAGTTTCAATATGTGAGGCTGACACCATCGGTTTTGAACCAGGACAATGGCCCGTTGACTGAGAAGGCGTTTGAGATGCCAGTTTGTATTTTATTTTGATGAGTGGCTTCCACAAAATCAATTTTGGAAGCTTCGTTTGTTCATTCCGATGGCTAGGTGTCCCTGTATGCAGCGGGGTTCCCCTGCACACCTTTTTCGACGTTGGGCTCACTTGAAAGGCTTCGGGACCCCAACGCAAAACAATTCTACGCGTGCATCAAGCGGATAAAGAGTAACAAACCAAAGGCTCCTTTGTCGAATGGTCAGGTTAGATTTGTGTGCGAATGGTTTCATCATGACAACTGTTGCTCCTTATTTTTATGTTTTTTCCACACTGGCCCGGGGTTTCTTGCCAACCTAAGGTCGCAGTACTTGAAAATGTTATGGGGTTTATGGTGGTGGCCGAAAAAGCAGCAAGGTTCATTCGCAGGAACTGTCCCGAGTACTTTGGCTGGATGTTTCCCTTGAAACCATGTAGGATCATGGAGGGTCCCTGTGGGTTTTCTGTTTGTTTCAGCCTGCTCTTAGGTACAGGATGCTGTGTGACGACAAATCCGTGATTTTTCTGCAATAACAATGATACAGAGATTGAGTAGATTTCAGACATATGAAAACTCACTGAATATGTTTGCATATTTTTGCAACACGGGATCTTAGGAGACAGTATGGTGCACCAATATCTCGGAGGAGGCTTTACCTCATCATGGTCTTAGAGACTGCCCTTCGGGATGAAGTGAAACAACAAGAGCTAGTCGACTACATTCAGGGGGTCTTAGACAAGATGAAAATCAGGTCTACCTTGGGATGGCCCCTTAACTGAACATAATGTTTCATGGACCCCACAGGATTCATGTCATCCTCATATCAGCTATAGCCAACCCAAGAACCTGAGGAATGATTTGCTACTTCCAGATGACCATCCAGCTGTTGTCCGCGACGTGGCAAAGAGGGCAAAGCGCAGGTTGCAAGTGTCATCCACGCATCTTGGGTTAATGTTGTTTTTCCACATGTGCATATTTAGCTTTGTTTCCATGTGGCCATTATATGTTTACACTCATCCTATCCCGAGGAAACCTGACCCAAAGTTGAAGTGGATAGCAAGACATCGTACATGGGCAAAAGATAAGGAGGTCAGGAAGTTTGATTGTGTTGAAAGTGTTTCCAAAACCTCATCACTCGGGGTGTTTGGGTCCGACAAGTTTGCAGCAAATGTTGGCAGGTTGATATCAAAAAGGTGAACAAAGAAAGACTTTTTGCCAAGAAGTACCCAAAAGCTTCTAAACAAATCTCGAGCCACAGAGAGATGGAGGCTGGTTTCCCAATGTGTTTGCTTTTTTGACAGCAATTGTGTGTGTGGGTTGGTCTTATCTCCTACTATTGTCCACCAAATAGGCTTGCAACCTCCTGGCTGCACACCATGAAAGCCTGAGCGTCATCAACACCAGTCAGAGTTTGGGGCAAATGCCAGTTCTGGAGAAGGACTCGCAGGATCTCATGTGCCTGACGCCACTCAGGCTGCAGTTTTTAAAAATATGGTGGGTGTTGGTTGTTGCTACTAAAGTGTTGCTTTGGGTTCTGGGAGTTGGGGTTGTATGTATGAAAATGTATGAGTACATGTGCCTCATTTGATTTGAGGCCTGCAGGCAAGTTCTTAGCGATGTCCAGGGGACGCTACTTGGTCGGGCGAGAGATTTGTCTTCTCATGGGCTTGCCGATACACAAACTTAAGCTGGGTACGTGCAATGAGAGAGCCTCTTGCCTAATTATCAACTTAGACAGTTCTGCCATGATGTTTCTTCATTGTTTGAGATGTTTAGCTGTTGAATTGTGAATGATTTTTTGGGAGTTAGGTCCTTCACAGCTTGGGCGGGAACGCAATGGCGATGCGTGCTGTTTTGCCATGCATCTGCGCGGCACTTTCCGCATGTTCACCTGAGAGCCTGGTAGTTGATTGGAAGCCGAAGAAGTAATTAGCTTTAAAATTTCCAATTCAAAAACTTGGAAGTCATGCATAGTGGTGCCAAAAACTGGTCCTGAGCAAGTAGTGTGATCTTGGATGTTTACGGTTCTCGCAGCATAAACCATGTCCACCATGCTTTCCGTATTTTTTTTCCAAACAAGTTGCCGGATCTAATAGTCAAACACACATTCAAGAGTAGTAGCCGTCCAAGAAACAATATAGATTAGATGCTCTTTGAATATGAAACACCTGTAATTAAGCCTACAAGTTTCCAAGGAATGCTATCATGGCCCCCTGGTGGTTACCAACCGAACAGTTATATATGAGCAAGTTCTATTTTGTATTTCCTTCCACCTTCAAATCAAAGTTAACTACTGGTGGTAAAGTCCGTTCCCATTCATGGCTTTGGTCCGCTGGGATGATGATGATGCGGACATGAACCAGCTGCAACGTTATGACTCTTCGAGTGAGTCCACTGATGCTGAGTCTTCGATCGCGCAGTGCCCAAGCTGCATCTCTTTGTGTCTGTGGTATCACATCCCAAGCATTATGACCTATCATCCAAAACAATGAACAACACTGTTCTGAGGATGTCAGATTCCACTACTAGTGCGTCAACAAACTTGTCGTCCGACACTGGCTCTGAGACTGGGAGTGATGTTGATGATGGTCGTCCACTACCCATCATTGATCTAACCCAAGAACGACTCCAGTCACTACATGCTCTTGGGAAGGTACAGAAATCAGAAATGAGTACATATGCCAAGAAAGGAATGTCAGCATCCAGAATCAAAAAGTCAGCTACGGCACCTCGATGTGAGTGCATGTGCCGAATGCCTGTGAAGATACTGTATCATCTATGTGTTGCCTTCTGGACACTTGCTAAGCCCACCCAAGATGCGTTGCTCTGGGGTATTCAGCACGAAGGGGGCCACAAAAAGAACAAATGGATGTTGGCAGGACAGGACATTCACACCACACCCTCCATTACAATGGAACACCTCCATATAAATATGTAACAGGTAGATATTGATATATTGATATGGCGACATTTTGGTTTCACATATTATGTTAATATGCAAAAAAAATATTTATAATCAATTTGGAGATCCATAACATAACTAATTAATATGTATTGCACCATCTTGTGCGCAGGATATCCCATGTGCCGTGAAAATTGGCTGCGGTGCATGGGCATTGGAAAACACCGCCTTGGACGGTGCCGGGCCGCTTTTCAAGGGAGAGATGGAAGGTCCTTGAATGGAAGAGGTGGAATCCTTTCTGAATGACATTCATGGTTCATTCATGGAACCCGCTCTACTTTTCACCTGTCCTCCAGTAAATGAATACTATGGTCCATCCATTTGCCAGTTCAAACATCATGTAATCTATCCAACCGTATTTAAAATAACCGTGTCTAAATATCTATTCCTCCACCACTCTTTCTCTCCCTTGCCAGTTTCCGTGCTCATCGCGGCTCAGGACCATCTGCACCACCTGCAGTGAAGTCAGCCAGTGTGACAAATTTCTTGGTTCACTTATACTGGACAGCTGCAGAGCCAATGTCCACAGGGCAACTTTGGTCGCATTTCAATGGTTGGTTTTTGTTGATGTTGATCAAACTGATTCATTGGACCCATGGAAAACGATCATGGCATGTTTTAAGGATCATCGCCAAGTCCAATGCTCACAGTGGGGATCAGAAGTTGCAGGAAGAGATCTTGCAACGCCTCATTGACTCTAAGTTGATGGGCCCGACTACGGAAATTCTTTTCCACCACGACCCCCAGCGTCTTGCATTGCGAGAGCTCCCACATGGGTGCTGGAGCAACGTGTTTGTGCTATATAGAGCCCATTGTCGCTCTTCTGGTGAACCCCCAGCAGCAAAATCAACGTTCTTCGCAGTATCCCAATCATGGCGATGTTGCATGCGCTTTCATAAAAAAACTCAACATTCGCTTCGTGTCACATGCAGTCGACTGAAGATGGAGATCAGAAACTCAAAAGAATCTTGATCCCCAGCATTGTAATAGTCTTTTGTGATTTGATCCCGGTGCCCTTTGATATTTGGTATGTCAACCATTTGCCTCCTTGCTACATGAACAGGGTGTGAACAATACACAATGAAACAGATTGGGATATAATATAATATAATATATAATATAATACAATGAACATAATATAAGATAATATACTATAATATAATTGCTATATTGTAGAACCCCACTCTACCTTCTAGTGTCTCCTGCTGAGGACCTAAAATCTCACTGTCAGTTCAGTCAGCAGTTGCTGAACCACTACTTTGCGGTCTTGGAAGACCGCAAGGTGTACTACACCGCCCGGGAGAGAGGGAAAACCTTTAAGGATGTCCTCGTGTTGATCATAGACAGCTACGATAAAGCCAAAGTGACACTGCCACGATGGCCATTTCAAAGGTGTCCCAAAAGACCCATATACGAACAGGTGAGGCGTAGTTTGTCCGCAAACAATTTAATATTTTATTTTTGATTAGCATTTTCACTGGTCCTGTCCAACATCTTGACATAAGAGGGCTATTCCAAACACATGTGAGGTACATCCATGACGTTGACTGGCTGCATCGTTCACGGATTCGGTGTTTTTTTGTATTTGGGAGATGAAGGCTTTGGAACCGGAGCAAATTGGACGATCGAAATTGAATCTTTAGTGTGAATATGTCCATACTTTTTTGGGAACCAATTTGATTTTGGCGGTGTGTGTTTTTCCTTCCCATTGCCAGAAATTCCCAGCCTGCTCCGTCATCGCCACTGATCTCCAAGGCTATGAGGTCCATCGATCGAGCCTACGCAATCGCACAGAGCATGAATCGTTCTCTTCCAGATGAGCTCTTGCGTCTGCACTCATGGGGTATGGTGGTTATTGCGGGGTATTGTAGGGTATTGATGGGTATTGTGGGGTATGGTGGCTATTGTTAAACCATGTTCAACCGCTGATCATGCAGGTGCTGGGTGCAGGGCGATAACGCCTGCAAGGAAGTTCGTAACAGTTACACTGGCAGGTGGGCTTCCCTGATGTGCCAAGGCGGCTGGTTCAAAAACATGGGACACCATCATATGCAAAAAGGCCACACACACGAAGACATAGGTGGGGTTGGGTTCGGCAAAACACATTGTTCAGAATGCTAAGTCTTAATTATGGTTCTATCTGTATCTTTCTGTTATTAAAAAGTTTTTGGTTTGAAACAGATAAATGGCATACTACATCTTTTCACAACGCTTTGGAAACACTTTTGCACACCGGCAACCTGCCCCCAAGATGGTATATTCTCTATCTGCACTTCAGCACTCAACGCCCTAGCGGACCTTCAAACCCCAAGAGATGTTCAAAGGAGCTCACGCGCGTTTTTTTCCAAAAAGTTTGACAACATAGTTGTATGTTTATGTGAGTTGGCCCCCTCTCAAATACGTCCAGTAACTACTTTGTGATGCTACACTCACTTCATCAGGACACTCATTGATCGGATGAGACCTCTTTTCACAAAGTCTGGGCTGGTCTTCGATTGCGAGATTATCGACACTGTTGCTCGGCAAAAGGGAGGGCTTTGTCTTGTGCACCTTTGTGTGGGAGTTCAATATCAGGCTTGTAAGGGATGTGTTGGACATGTTCAATGTTCACTGAGATCCGGGATTGGTGCCGGATCATGCCAGCTGGGGCCACCCTCAAGAACTGCTACCGGCCTCGAAAGGGTGATTCTGATCGAGATGATGAACGCTGTGTGCCACAGAGCTTTACATTTATGGCAAGAGAAGGTTGGGAATTTGCAGCCGATGTTACAAGTGGGCACAACATTATGTAAATTATGGTTTAAATTTATGTGTTTTTAATTCTTTTTGCCGTCTTTATCAACTTTTATGTCCCTGAGGAATGCCAGGGGGTGGTTATGGCATCGATATGGATGAGAGTATCCCACGAAGACTACGTTCCGAGGGCTGTGCCAAAGATATTTTTGCTCTTGTGAAAGCCTCAATGGCAAGTCCCACGCTGTCGCAGAAACCAATACTGGTTTACCCGCAAAGCTTTTTACCAGCTACTGAAAGGTTCTTTCGTACCATCAACTCATGCAACCTGTTCCTGACAGCCTCCTTGGATGAAAGCCGTTCCATGGAGTTGAATGAGCTGGCAAAGTACATCGAACTTGACTTTCCTCACCTTCGAAGGGGGGTCGGTTACTTGAGGTCTTTGAGTGATGACAACAGGAGACGGTTGCCATCGCCTCACTTGAAGTTCATCGAAGCGGGTCCCACTGCGGCGCATGGTTTGGGGGATGTGCGGGTCGGGGCAGTTCGTGCTGCACCTACTCCATACAAACTCCAGGTGGTCTTTCATCATCGGCCGGCAGGATGACAACTTGATCTTTCTTTACATGGGGTATTGCTGGTGCTAAGATGCATAAAGTGCATGTTGCCAAAACACCAGTTGATCGGAAAGAATGGGGCAAAAGTGGTGTTTTGCGTGTTTGCATAACGGGGTCTCGGGGGGGCGTTCTATGATTGGAAAGAACACGCAGTGTAGCAGCATGCACACAACTATATAATCCACAGGGATTTTTCTCACAGGTGGGTTTCACAATCGTTTGGGACCCATCAGCTATGGCAGAGCTGGCTGATGATGAAGCTAGCAATGGCGTTCTCCAAAAGATTGCCACCTACTTTGATTCCGTTTGGGGCTAAATTGTTTTCCATTCAGTTGCAAAGTCAAATTCATGTTGTTTATGTCATATTTGCGGTGTTCCATGCCCCAAGACTCTGAGGTCATTGAAGAGCAAAACTTTGGACGGTGGGTCAACTCCTTTGAACGGCCCCTTTTGAACAAGGTCCCACACTTGATCTTGCATATATAATGCAAAAGGTTTCCTCACCCCTTTTTGACCTGTCCTTGGTTTATGCGTTAGGTCTTGGAAAGCCTGGTGATGAGCCCTGCCACCTCAGAAAGCAAGCCGACCCTGTCCGTGATCCCGAACACTTCCCTGAAAGAATTTTGGCTTCCGCTTTCCAGCTTCGATGTGTCCGCGCGCAGCAAGACTGGATGTGGGGCTGTTCAAAATGGTTCGGTTTTAATGGATTTCAATATCAACATCAGTATCCAAGAAGGGGCTTTGCTCTATGTTTCAGATACCCTACCCAAAAGATAAATCACAAAAAAGATAGAAATCAAGACTTCAATATCTTGGTGGGTCCCCACCATTTGCATTAATATGTTTGTTTCATAGGGCTCGTTTTTCTCAGTACACAATGATATGTTTTTAACAATGTGGGTGTTCATCCAATTCTGCCACACCCCTGCCCTGCCAGACTATCCCCAAAACGTTCAGCTGGCAGCACATGTCCGAGAGTTTTTGAAGGACGGCTACCGCGTTGGGGCCGAAGCGGTGGAGGTGAAGTTTCATGTGTCGGACGGGTCGCGTCGAATTTTGGAGTCAAGCGTCGGAATATCTGACGGGTTTGCCAAAGTGTTGTTGATGTGTGGGATCACCCTCATTTGCCACCAGCTGGAAACACGGTTACATTTATGAGTCCAATTGATCAATTTTCTTTATATTCTTCAGGGCATGGGATGTTGCATAAAGAAAAATCTTGTTAATTTGTGTTTTGGTGTAGCTTAGGAACTGACCCCAGAGCAACTCGCGCTCCCTGGTGTGAAGAAGGTGTTGGACAGCTTCCGTTGGGTGAGGTGTGCATACACCCATTTCGAGAACCCATCGCACCACTACCTTTACGCACTGCGCCCCCTGGTTCTCTTGTATATTAAATTTTCAGTTGAGAGGAACCCAAATTCACCTCATAAATGGTCAATACCTGGTTTCAATACCTACAACATAATCTAGTGATTATGGCCCAACGTGGTTTTTGTACTGAGGTATGCAGCATGTGACTTCGCAGAAACAGGCTCCGTCCCCCATTGATCTTTTGGGGGCAATGCAACAGGCTGTCAACATCGAGCGCCGCCGAACGCGGGGTGGGGCAAGCACAGCGTTGAGAGATGTGCTAGCCAAATGTGTGGGTGACTATAACCGCATGGTTACCAAGAAGTCCCATAGGGTGGATACCAACACCAAGAACTTGTGCTTGAACATGCGCTTTGGCTTCATAAGCAAAAACATCAGTGAAATATATAAAAAGAAGGTGGTGCATATCATGGCTATCTTAGTTTGCCTTTCTTTGTTTCCACTATGCCCCCAAAGATTTGATCAAGAGAATGTCAGGGAATTGTTTAAGCTTGCAATTCAGGCTTCGCACCAATGAGAAGATCCAGAATCTAGTTCACGGTCACTACGACTTGTACCCGCACACCGTTTCAGGCAGGTTCCAAAGAACTTTGGGTGCTTTAGGTTTGCTTCCAAGTATCCCTTCACCTGATATACTGTTCCAGGGGTGTTCCTCTATCATGGTTTGTTTTCAAACACCCAAATTCCAACATGAAGACGCTCGCCCCTGCCAGCCTTGCCGATCGATGTGCTGCAGCACGATTGGTGGGTGCCTGGCTCCACTAGCCGTGCCGACAGTCCGCGATACCAGGGGAAAAACTTGTTCAAAGAAATCCTGACAATTACCATGGATTCCTGTGAGCTGTGGATGACCCGAGCCACGGAGGATTGGCTTCAAAAACAATTTTCAAAATTTTGCAAAAACAACTCTGCTGGTTTTACTGCTTTTTGTCATTCTGTCCAAAGCTAATCCGATTTCCCTGTAGGACTTCAAGCGTCGAGTTGGTCCAGATGCATCAACCAAAGCCAAGGAGGGGTTCCACATGGTTCACCAACATTTTTACCAATGAATTCATATTCCTTACGTTACCTTACATGAGTGATTCAAGGTTTTGTTGGATCCTACAGGTGTATTCAACGAGTATATAAACAATTTTCCACTTAATGTCCATGCCCTGAATCAATCTCATCGCCTCAGAAGAATGCTCAGCTTGGAGAAGAAGACCAGCTCCTCCTCCACGATTGCGTGTGCTTGTGGCTCTGGTTACTTCCCAAGCTGGAGAACGAGTTCCCCAAACCAGTGGTTGATAAGCACTATCAACTCTTTCTGCGTGGGACTCCTGACAGCATTTGCCTTGTGTTGAATTTTGGTCTTTGGGGATTTGATGGTGACAAATATGACCTAGGAAGGAGTCACACAATCAGCCACCCCGTCACAAACCCTGGTATGGAGTTGGCCACAGCCACCCCGTCACAAACCCTGGTATGGAGTTGGCTGCAGCCAACTTTGTGTTTGGACTTGGCTGCAGCCAACTCTGATTTAGAAATTATCATGGGATTCCGTGGAATCCCGTCATCTTTGACAAAAAACGGTTGGCTGCAGCCAACTCTGATTTAGAAATTATCATGGGATTCCGTGGAA
>Ga0126342_10020703_pt1 | contig 11038 bp, 5 predicted proteins | sample Cyp1metagenome_FD_92528 | JGI IMG/M metagenome (GOLD analysis project Ga0126342, IMG submission 92528) | Coral microbial communities from Lord Howe Island, Old Settlement Bay, Australia - Cyphastrea 1 metagenome | ecosystem: Host-associated > Invertebrates > Cnidaria > Coral ...
TGACTCGTGTGCGTCAACACGCAATAGTCGTGTACAGCATCCGGCCGACTCACCTATGTTGATGTTTTCGGTTGATGCATTGTTTTTAGACGCACAGACATCATAGTCTCAACACCCGAAACCCATACACCAGTGCCTTCAGCCAGCCACACGTGTGATCAACACGCTTATGCGCCTTGTTCATATGGGGGGTGAGGGGTGGCATTCGCATCCAACTTCAACAACTGGTGCATGTCACAAGCATCCGGAAATTAATGATAATATTCCGCATGTTAACCCCACTCGAAAATCCCAAGGACTCAGTAGGAAAAATGAAGACTATTGGCAGTGGGAAGGGGAAGAGACATTGATCCGAATTCACAAGACGCCTAGACGGCAGAATTTCGTGCCACAGGATTGCGAAGACTGTCCTTGTGACCCTAGGATCATATGTGATGAAAGGGAAACCGAACAGAGATTCAAAATGAACACTCGAGTGGTCAAAGACACATGGAGATTCAAAGGCGACAACAATGAGACAACAAACAAGTTGAACGAATTCTGGACAGGAAAATCGACATTCAGGGTGCTCGCCAATGCCGAAGTGATCGATGGAGATAAGAGCTGTAAAGTGAATCAGGGAGTTATCACACTCTGCACCCATTGCAGTGAATTGAATACCATTCCTATCACTGATGTTTTTGTCCCTTATCAATATCACATTGAAGTAAGCAAACATGAGGTTGACCATCCCAAAGTGTCGGTGATCCTATGGAGAGATCGTAAGAACAGAACCTTAGAATTTCAATTATCCAAATCACCTTGTGACTTGATGACATCCAAGTTTGCCAAGTTTTCCCTTGCAATCAACTTGATAGAAGTCCCTCGAGAAGTCCCATGCTTCGTCCTGTTATGTTCGGAGGAGAGAAACTGTTTCACATTTCTGCAAAACAAAATGCAAGATGAAATGAAGTTCCATGTCGTGCCAATCACTGAAGATGATGACATGCTCTCTCCGTACGGAATCAGCAAAGCAAGACGATGCCTTAGGACCAAACTCGACTCAGTGTTCTTTGCAGGTCCATGTACAGGAGGTTCACCATGGAACCGAATCAATCGATGGGTCAGTGAAGCAACGACACAACTCATTGAGGCAAAGAAGCAGATCTTCTGGGCCATGTGGGAAGTGTTTACGTCAGTGCTATGTGAACTCATCAACATGGGGTCGCCAGCCTTACTTGAACTGTCTAGAGGTTGTGATTACTGGAAAGACCGTAGGATGACTGATCTCGTGGAAGGAACTGTATCTCATGAGCACAAATTCGATGGTTGCATGTATGGCCTGAAATCGCAATTCCAAGAAACTCCCAAACCAATCAAGAAACCTTGGAAGATTGTCACTTGGGGGGTATCATTTCCAAAACTACGTAGGAAGTGTGATCGCCGTCATGACCATGCAGAATGTGCCGGTAGGGAAACTCGCATCACTCAAGTTTACACAAAATGGATAGCCAAAATCATTATTAGAGGCATTACAATGAACATGTGATCAAGAATAGTCAATTTGTAAATGTCAAGGTGAGAAAGCATTGGAAAGTCATTGCGCCTGATGACGACTGGTTAAGTGAAATGTCTCGTGATTCAGAGAATGTCCGCAGTCACCCTATCAAGCTGGTGACGGCAACCGCCTGTGCTGCCCGAGAGCCCGACGCCATCGACCTTTTGTTCGAGCGCTCTCTTCTGCACTGGTATCTTTCGAGATCAACATCATCTTTAACAAGATCTTCGTGGTCTTCGACATTTTTGTGGCATCTGCTTTCTGGATTCAACGACAACTTATTGTTTCGCGACCAACGGTCCTTGCAATTGTTGGAGTTGATTGGGACATTGTCACACTGCTATTTGTCGATACAAACTGAACCACTGAAAATCACAATGACCGAAGGTGTTGATTTGAAGTCTTTAGGACAATTCTCAAACAAAAGAATCACAATAGCTCAGAGGATTCTCAAAGAGACACATGAGAAAGTGATCACGGCTCGACCACCACCTCCATTCAAGGACACACGAAATGCAGGTCCCCACATGCTTTCTTCGGAGGATGTTGTCAATCAATGGATTCGTTTTGGCATGCCTCCAGTGATCGTATATTCTGCATACTTTGCAAACACCAGGTACACCAATGAAGCCACTGGTGAAGCTCTGGAATTAGCATACAAGATTCTGCAGAGATCGCTGGACTCCGAGAAGGAATGCTTAGGCTGGGAATTTGTGTCGAGAGGATCGAGATTTGTGAAAGTCTTTACCTCGAAGTGCCCATATGAAGACAATATGGTGGGTCTATTGATGGATGAAGACATTCATTCGAGACTTGATGAGCTGTGGATTGTTCTTACCAAAGGGCATTTTCCAGAACCATTTGACGATGTGCATAGTGCCGCATTTGCCGAAGCAAAGATTAGAGACATGAAACAGCTGTATCGTGGCACACCATCATTCAACACAGAACCGAGAGCAACTTCGTGGTTAGCTGTCACGCGAACTGCCGAGTATTTCAAAGTCATGGAGGAGTTGGCAAAAGTCAATCCAAGATCTCCCTCTGACAATGAGAACTACTTTGCAACAATGCGACAGATGGTAGAGACCCACATCAAACTTTTGGGCTTCTCATTGAGGTATCACAACCAACACAACCCTCAGGACATGATCATTCTCCAAGATGTGATGAGGGACGTGATTGAATTCGAGACTGAACGCCCGAAGGGAAGAAGTGCAGCTCAGAATCATTTTCTATGCTTGCTGACATTAGGATCGACAATTGAACGCCACAAGAATTGTGCTCGAGGAGATGGAAACTTTGCCAGGGTCACCGCATGGACGGGAATCCAGACGACGATCCTCGATTCATTTGACATTCCACAGGGAATTTTGATCGGATTGGGCTACAATGTTACCATCGCAGACGAAGGTGCCAGATATTCTGAAAAAGAAAGACGCCATGCTTGCCACAGTCAACTCAAAGATTTCATCACAACAATGACTGAAACGCAAGCGGGAACTGGTGGCAACTTGCACAACTTCGACGGATGGGACGAACCTCTTCTGGTCAATGATGGAAGATTGCCTGATGAACTTGATGCATGGAACAATGAAGAACCATCATGGGCGCAGGACGACCCTACTGGAGGATCAAGTGCACCTGGGGGGACAACGTCTCAAGGAGGATCACAAGCTCAACCCACGGCAACGCCGGGCGGCAGTGTTCAGCCTAAGAGAATGCCAAGACCACCTACAAGCGGCGGAGCCACTTCGTCTTCACAGTCCGCATTTCGGACCGGACCTGGACCTACACCTTCAAGTGAACAGAAGGCGACGGAAGAGGAAGACAAGGACAAGACGCCGAAAGTTGACTGGGTGAAGAGGAAGAAGCCTTCAAATGTGGAAGTGTACGTTCACGCTGCCGAAGACTATGCCCATCAAGAACAGCGGATCGCATTTCTGAAATCGGGCAGAGAATTCGTCATCTCCACCGTCGAGGGCCCTCATTCCACTCACATCTACGGATCAAACTTGGCATGGAGACAATATCTGAGACGTGTAACCTTCCACGCAGCACTTTCCTTCAACATCCTGACTGAAGGACAATTGGATGCTCAGATGCTCAACGAGAACGACCACGAGTGGCTGAAGCTTTACCACTACCTCACCACGACTACTGAACTTGTCAGATGCAAAGGATATCCAGTGACGGAAGTCTTAGCAATGCTGACACTAGGTATTCAAGATACAGTGGAAGGCGGCCTTCGCAGGAGACTCAGGGGCCTGAGCAACCAGATTGGTCAATTTGTCACAGGAAAGCCCTGGATTGAGTCATGGGATGAACTGGGAGGACAGGTGAGGATGAACAAATGCCTTATCCTGACTGATTTGACATATCAAACGAAGTCAAGCTCAAAGACCACTCATGACATTGAAGCGGGTCTCAACAACCTGGGCGTGGCCTCCATCAAAGTCTATCAGCTTCCTTATGAATCCCTTGAAAACACAGAGGCATTCTTGCAACTTGCCAGAGATGCGTTGAATTTTCTTCGCAACAATGCCGACACACTCACCAACATCACCATACATGTCTGGATCTCTTTCGCATCACTGATTAGAGGACAGAATCGAATTTTGGTCCCTGAGGATGATTATGCCAGGAATTTAGCTGAAATCATTGTCGAAATCAGTCAATACTCACCAATTCCAATTTTCGTTAACATCTTGAAGGACGCCCGATTCTTTGGATCCCAATCATCGATTGTTTCCATTGCTGAGGAGTTCGCCGAGATCTTGAGGAACAGAGGCATCATGCATTCCACACATGAAAGATTCTGGAAACAGATTTATGCATGTGGATCTGAACCTTTCTATTGGAGACAAGGTGATGGCAAAGAAATCATTTGGGCCATTTTGGAGAAGTCCTTGATGCGACAGAAAGTTTTCCTTCATTGTGCAATGGATCATTACATGGTACACGAATTGAATGAAGAATGTGTTCATGTGAAGAATACGGGTTTTGACCTAGAAACGATCAAAAGTTGCACTGATCACCCAGGGGTCATCCCAAAACTCCGCAACAAAGAGACAGCAGATGCACAAACTGGATCGGCTGACATTATCGGAGGAATGAAGCACATGAAGGACTCAGGTCAGAGAAGGGCATGGACGGACATCCGACGGGGCGTATTCACCCCCGAGCCTTTGACTGATGCAGATGAACACTGGATTGAAGTGACTGAACGTTCCGAGCTGATGTGCAAAACTTGCAAAACCCTCATCTATGGTGACCCTCGTATGGACACTATCACTGAGAGTCGCACAAGCTGTCTGAACCGCGCAAGCAATTGGACAAGGTCTGGAACTTATGGCACTGAAGTCATTGGTATGGACGAATTCTCACAAGATGCTCGGGTCGCCGCCAGACTCCTCAATGTTTACAACAGTTGCATTGATTGGAGAGAACTTCATGCAGAACGAGATTTGATGAAATTCTTGCTGGCCGCCACACTTGCGATGCTTTCTGGATACAAGACATCAAACGACGTCCTGAAGCAAGTATCTCATCGAGGTGCAATCCGCATGCCTGCCTACATGGTGAAGGGCAAATGCAGACGAAACCTACTATCCCAATTCTCAGTTCAACGTGAAACACGATGTGAAGAAGGGGATGATGGTATCCTCACAATTCGATGGTTTTACAGACTGCCCTGGGATGGAGGAAACGTGGCATACCATGACTATATGAAGACGGTGTTGACAAAAGAGGAGATTGAATCGATTTTGCCTCCCAATGCATCCGCAGAATACATTGGCGACATCTTTGAGTTTTGGCTTGGAATGCTGGAGATGGGAATCCAATTCCCCACAATGTTCGAAGGGTGGGGGAAGAACATCGATAGTTGCGTTGCTGGACTTGAGGAATCCTTCTGGCTGTTTAGCAGCTCTTGTCGCCACACTGACACCATCAACACAAAACGTAATCGATAAAGGAAGGCATACATCCCTCCTGTCGAGAACGAGATGGTGATTGCAATTCTGAGGGAAGCTAAGATTTTCGATCTGATCATGCAAAAGGAGATCACACAAGAATGCCGATCATTCCAACAGCAAACTACGATGACAACCCTGAAATGATCGAGATCTCATCTAGTGAAGATGAGGAAGAGGTTGAAGCTGAAGAACCAGAAGATGACCCTTCGTCGCCGACGGCGCGTGGTACTCGGATGGAGCAGACTTCAGGTGAAACCGATGCCGGGGTTGATGACATCGAAGTTGACGATGATGTAGAAGACATGGGGGGTCAACCTTCCGAGGCGAAGAAACGCCGAACAGAAGTTCGAAGCCTCCGTGATCAGTTTGAGAAAGTTGTCGCAGATGCATCGAGTGTCCGATATTGTCTAGTATGCGGAGGCGATCACAATTTGGATGAATGCCGAGCACAGGACAACGAGATGGTGATTGATGCAATTATGCGAGTGAGACTGATGATGGAGCAACAATCGAAATCTCCATCTTCTTCTGAAAGATCAAGGACTGCCACAAGGGGAAGAAAGGACAAGCTCCCGAAGAAAGGAATCATGCCTGAAGGAAAGAGATGGAGAAGAACGAGGTTCACAGAGAAGGAAGAAGTGACCAAAAGCTTCTATAGCCAACCTGCATTCGTGTACGAGATTGGTGATCGAGAAGAAGGTGGATCTTTCCTCGTGAACGGAGCCGAAGTTCACCCTCCAGGCCAAGGTGTGAAGAATCGTCAAGAGCTTGATGCACTTGTTGAGAGAGCAGCCGAAGAATCCCCTCCGGTACTGCCCACAATTCAGGAACTCAATGATCTGAACCCCAAAAGCGCAGATGAATTCCAAAAATGGCTGAAAGATCAACGAACCGAACATGGAGCCAACTGGAACTTCCGTTATCTTCAACCATACACCTATGGCAATGACATTGGCACTCTCCAAATGGCCCGACTTTCTGGTGAAGAATATGTTGGTCATGGTTGGTGCAACGTCAAGAAATACGCCGAGAACGAGTGGATGGGAAAGAAATGGGAGAAGCCTCAATGGGAGACCGACTTGTCAAAGAGGTTCAATGCTGCTCTTCGTCATTCTGTAGGCTGTGTCAAAGACAAGAGAGGACACTTTGGATTGCCTTGCGACGAAGCGGGATGGGTCAATGTCGAACAGATCATGAAGTACGACCATATCTGGAAAGATGGACATACCCTAGCAGGAACATCTGAACCTGACTACAAGATCATCGTCGAGAGGTGGAACAACTTCCAGAAAATCATCTTCACTGAGTACAAGCAGACAAGAAGGATCAGAGCACAGATCCTGAGTTTGAAAGTCACGAAAGGTGAATTGGAAAGATTTTTGAGAACAGACAATGCATTCACGAAGAGGATCAACCGCCAAAGATTGAGGATCGAGATCGGCAACAGTGATCGAGAGATATGGCTTTGGCCAGTGGCGATCAGGGCACCGATGGCTCATTCCAGGACACAAGGCGAAGTTCGAATCGACGACAGCAAGACTTCCTATTTGATGAACCCTGGTGTAGGATATACACTCGGAGGTGGTTTCCACTGTACGACATTTGAGTGCATAGCACAAATCTTCCGAGAAGGCTTACGCCCCGGAGGAGGAGGAGACCGAATCAACACATTTTTCGTACCTTTCGCACCATGGGACGAAAGAAGCCAATCGGTTTTGAGATTCAAAAAGATCGAAGGTGCAGACCTTGTCTACATCTACATGACATATGAATCCATTGCCAAATTTGCTCCACGAGTTTCAGCAGATGGACACATCCTGGTGCAACAGACGATCCCATTCAGTGCCTTTGATGCAGTATGACATTACGACTGGAAGAGTGGAGAATTCTATCGTCTGATGGTCACAAAGGGATACGAACAACTTGTGCTGTCAGTGAAGGGTGCGAAGAAAATTGCAACCATTGATCGATTTGACAACCTCATTGGGAATGTAGTGCCTGATGAATCTTCTCCAGATTTGAGTGAGCTCCGCAAACTCATCGACATCAAGATAGCACATGAAAGCTTCACATGCCGACTTTTCCCAAAACATCATGAATGGTATGATGCCATCGCATTGCTCGCACTTACTCATCGTCCGAACAAAGAAGGCCACAGACTCTGCCCAGCTTGTCTATGTGAGACTCCGGCGACATTGGCGATTTGTGTATTCTGCAAAGGGTACCTGATAAGCCATGGCTTTAGAAAGCGTGTCAAGATCACCGTCGCCAGCGTTCCAACTGCCGAACAACGTTCGCACGAGGATGACGTCAAGGATCACGTCAAACAAACATGGGAAAAGATCAAGATCGACCTGACCAGTGACGACGAAGAGGACGTGAAAATTGAGCAAGACGATGACGATGTCGAAATGAAGAGTCCACCAGAAGAGACACAACAGGACAATGACGATATGAGTCAAAAGCCTGAGACTGACGGGCTCAAGTCGGAGAAGAGGAACTTCAGGGAACAAGATGAAGTAGACGACTTCCTCAAAGAAGAACGTGAAAAGGCCGAGACCATTGAAGAGGAAGGAGCAGATGATGCCAACATTGACATTGGGGAATATCATGCCGGTGAAGCAAGAAATGCCTACATCGCATACCCCGCATGGATGAAACGAGTGGAATTTGGATCGAAAGTCTTGCCAGCCGAGCCATGCCAAATTGGCGATGCTCAACCCGACCTCATCAAGATCTTGTTGCTACAAATTGGAAACAACATGCTCAGGATTTACAGACACTTCCAACGGAATTTCTGTGAAGAGATTGAGTCTGGATGGCAGCAATTTCAAAGGAATCCATACTACAGGTTGGACCTTGACCCCAAAGTCCCATACTTGGGGGAAGGTGATGACGGGAATCTCATTGAGCCGACTGACGACCAAATGAAAGAGCTCTACCATGAGATCGGCAATCCAAAGTCCAAGGACGACCTAGGCGAAGAGGGCTTCATCAATGCGTATCATGGATACCTCGTATTCAAGAAGCTGGTCACCTACGTTCTGGAATGTGGATATGAATTCGCTGACTTGCAATTGATGTTTGGTGATGAAACTATCCAACATTTGACAAGAGGTGACACTGCCGAGGAAGAAATGAGGAAATCAACCATTGCCCGTAACTCACTGGATGCACAATCGACGTTCATTCGACGAGTGATCGGTGGGGCATACCAAGTGTCTGCTGTCTATTTCTTCAGAAATGTTGATTATCAGGCCGCTGTGACACTTAACCCAGTTGATATTCTCTGTGCTTGCCGACCACAGCTGAGACGTATCGCCGTTCTGCATTTGATCTTGCAGAATGGTCAGCGTTTGCCACGTCCTTTGCTGAATCGATTGTGTGATGCAATTGAAGATCACAACAGATGCAAGAAACGTGATGGACAACGCCCGAGATGGGGAGCACACATGACTGAAGCTCATGTAGCTGCAATTGCCAACATGCCGACGACCGACGACATCCGTAGGAATGCAGAAGTATCGGCAAAGGCAAAAGCAATGCCAAAACCCAGTGCTACTCCTGACGCAAGATCATCACAATCTGCATCATCCGCAAGCACAAGAGAAGCTGCTCCTATGCCAAAGCAAGCTCCAAAGGCGCCACCGTGGAGAGAAGGAGAAGGCCACGGAACAGGTAGAGGCGCACCCTCACATCGAGGTGGCGACTGGAACTACACGGGACGTTACTACGGAAATAGAGGATGGCGATAATTTCATCTGACCTCTGCATAGGTCCCACTGCTGCGCTTACGGATCAGCAATCATTGATCAAAATCTACCTCTTCATTGAGTCTGATGACTTTTGAGAGGAATCTGAACCGGCTAATTCACGTGACTCACATCCGAACATTTTTTTTAAGATACGATGCTATCTGAAACGCAATGCATCGTGAGTTGAATTTTAACTGCGGTCTATGTCTCATTTCTTTGTCGAGAAAGAGCAGGAGTGTACTCTCTAGCTCTATGTTTGTTTTCATTTCTTTGTAGCTGACGTCATGCATGTTTGATACCGATTGCCGGCAACGCCGCAATGTGTGGATTTCAATGTCATGTACAGATGCCGATTTTGATAGCGTAGACAGATGTGGATGTAGCAAGCCGCGGTATGAACTTTCGACTCTCCATAATTCAATAAACGCGAAATGCAGATTGAGGGATTTAAAACGACTCTCCTGCGCGTGACTGATGAAATCAGTCATGCGTGGGGGGTGCGAATGGGGACACACTCTCAACATAGTCTATATCCCCATATGTACAAAGTCGTATGAGTCCAGCCAAGGGGCATGAATACCAATACACCTTTGGCTCAAGATCCCAACTGCAGGTGCACAGCAAAACATGAGCTATGCCGAAGCCCGTTCTCGCTTGACCATTGGAAACATTAACTAGAAACGACAACACAGGATCAAAAGCGACGATTCACAAGGGAACGTCCGATTCACATTATATCTATCTATCTATCTATTTATCTAGCTGTCTATCTTTCTATTTGTCTAGCTGTCTATCTGTCTTTCTTTCCATCTATCTATCTATCTATCTGTCTGTCTATCTGTCTATCCCTCTATCTGTCCATCTATCTCCCTACCTATCTGTCTATCTCTCCAACTATCTATTCTCCCTATCTATCTGTCTGTCTATCTATCTATCTATCTATCTCTCTCTCTCTATCTATCTATCTCTCTCTCTCTCTATCTATTTATCTATCTATCTATCTATCTATCTATCTTTCTTCAAGATCAAAAACTAAGAAACCACGGAAAATGCATCTTTGCAGATCCTCTTCAAATGTCCCACGCTTGCCATCGTTTTTGGGAATGCTACGTTGCGATTTTTCCAGTTCACCTGTCTAAAGTACTGCGCCTGCCACGAAAAAGTGATGCCAGGTCATACGAAATGCTGCACCTGTCACGCAAAATCATGTTAGCAAACCTACAGATCTGATGCTCCAAAATGCAACCCCTCTCTGGAAATCAGCGCCCTGGCCTCCTAGCATCTCTGGTGAACATGTCTCTTGTGCTGCGCCTGCCACGCGAAATGCATCTTTGCAGATCCTCTTCAAATGTCCCACGCCTGCCATAGTTTTTGGAAATGCTACAAAACCCTCACGTTTTGCTCACTTTTGACAAGGTGCACCATCCCTTGCGCCTGCCACGCGAAACGACATCTGAACGTGTTTGTACATTTTGACTTCGAAATGTGCTTCGCGCCATAACGGCGTGCACTTTTTCGACATCTCAACTGCCAAAAGTGGTCCGAGCATGGTGTGTTTTGTACATGTTCACTTCGAAATGTGCTTCGCGCCACAACGGCGTGCGCTTTTTCGACATCTCAACTGCCAAAAGTGGTCCGAGAATGGTGTGCTTTGTACATTTTCACTTTCAAATGTGCTTCGCGCCACAACGGCGTGCACTTGCACTTTTTCGACATCGCAACTTCCAAAAGTGGTCCGAGAATGGTGTGCTTTGCACATTTTGACTTCCAAA
>Ga0126342_10020704_pt1 | contig 11037 bp, 11 predicted proteins | sample Cyp1metagenome_FD_92528 | JGI IMG/M metagenome (GOLD analysis project Ga0126342, IMG submission 92528) | Coral microbial communities from Lord Howe Island, Old Settlement Bay, Australia - Cyphastrea 1 metagenome | ecosystem: Host-associated > Invertebrates > Cnidaria > Coral ...
GACAAGGATGACAAGGAGGACGAGGAGGACGAGGAGGAGAGGAGGAGGAGAGGAGGACGAGGCAGGAGGAGGAGGCAACTGACATAAAATCTAACAACCCTCACCTGGCAGGTGGGGAAAAAACATCCTCATCGGACCAGATGGCCGCCGATGGCCTCTGAGAAACCCCACGTCATAGACATTCTTCAGCGCGAAGTAGGTGTATTCTCGCACGAATCGATTGGTATGCCTGTCAGCTCGCGCACCGAGTTTAATCCGTAACTAAAAGCAATGACCTGGGTATTTAAACTTTAAGTTAAACACTAAAGAAAAACCATTCTATACCCAGGCTATCTGTTCAGCAATCTTTTGATAAATCTTAGGTGTGTCTTCAGTACAAAATAAAGTCAACAACTAATGCGGAGATTCGAATGGGTGGAGTTTCTAGACGCAAGTTTTAGGTATACAGAGCCCCAAGATACAGACCCGTGGAAGATGGATCAGAATTTGGTATAGCCTATGGCGTTTTAACCATGGCTAAAATCATGGTAATTTCTAGTTATTTAACATAGCCATGGAAAATCCCTTATAAATGGAGGTTTTAATGGGAAAATCATCTATAAATGGGCCATTTTCCATGGCTATGTTAAATAACCAGAGGGTAATTTCTATGTATCTTGGAGAATTGATGGTGTTAAAAACCATGGAGATCATGGGTATTTTGCCATGGCTTTTTTTTGAAACTTCAGAGCATCCATCCCATGGTATCAAACCTCATATTCCGTAGGATGGCCAATGAAATTACATGAAATTACCTCCATTTCCCCAAGAATGGAGAGAAACCCTTCATGAAGATATTCTCTTTCTGTCCCTTCATATAGATCTTTATCTATTCCTTCCAAAAGTTCGAGAGTGATCTATATCTACAAGAACTAAGATCTGGAATATATCTATTCTTATATCTATTCCTAGATCTTTGTCTTCATATAGATCTAAAAATCTATATCTTGAAGATATCTATTCCTTCATATAGATCTATAAAGATAAAGATCCTATATCTATAAAGTCAGATGTTCTAGATGTTCCAAATATATATAGATACTTATGGAACTAGATTTTTGAAGATCTTATAGATATGATCTATATATAGATACTTATCTACTAGTTCTAGCTTTCAGTAAACTAAGATATAGATCCGAAGCTTCCACCAAGTAGATCACTTTCGAACGGGACACCATGGGAGTGTCCAAATCGTCTATGTACTTCAGCATTTCTCGAAACCTCCATGAAGCCAAATCATGTTGTTGGCATCTTTCCCATAAAAACATCTATATCTATAGCTATATACATATATATATACATACATATATATATACATATATATATATACATATATATATAATATATAATTATATATTTATCTACTGATCTCTCCAAGCCAATTTGGCGAAAAAAATCCAGGTGCACCCCATTTTCTGCCCTGGCAAGTCGGCACACCTTGAGCATTCTTGCATCAAGTCCAACATCGCCTCATCCTCAGCGAAAACGGAAAAGAAAAACCCCCGTTTCGCTTTCTCCGCCGACCGCTTCAGGGTCAAGCGATGAAAACCATCCCACTCCAATAGTTGGACTAACTATTAAAGTAAGTGCAAACTAACTCCACCAATATTTTGATAGTTATTATACCCGTAGTCCTTTTATTAAATATGGTTTACTATCAAAATACTGTACCTACAATATTGATATATTTTGATATTTTTCCAATTCCAACTACTCAAAAAAACTCCATGAAAATAGATGGAAAAAGTTCACACGGCTGCCAGGTAGTTCCATCTATTTCCAAACGGGAAAAGAGTCGCTTTGTTCCATGTTTCCAGTCCAATCTACCCTCTGGGTAAATTAACTTGTTGACCCTGAAAGATCCACCAATTTTTAATGGTTTCACTAGTCTGAACCAACCCCCTATCTGACTGCCAGGGTCGAACTGTTAATTTACCAGAGGCTATTTCCAACAGTTGGCTTCCACTGGTTGCATAAATCGCCAACTTCGGAAGGATCTACCTGGCTGGGGATGATGATTCCCCATCCCACTATCCCCAGAGTTATGGTGAAAACTCATCCATTTATGATCCCCAGTGTATATCCCCAAGATACCTCTATTTTTGTTGCTTCAACTGCCATTCTTCATGGCGAAATCACCGTTCGTACGAACCGCGTCAGATAGGTGCGAGGTGCGATGCGTGGCGTGAAGGCTTCACCACACCCCTGCATCATCGCCTCGGAGATGGGCCGCTGGGAGCGGAGCTGGGGAACACCTCTGGTGAAAGCAAACAGCAATTGATAGCCTGTGGTTATGACTAACATAGCCATGGTATAGATGGCCCATAGAAATAGATGGTTTACCTATTAAAAATGGTGATTTTGTCCATGGCTATGTTAAATAACCAGATCGTACCCTCTGGTAATTAGTGGGGATTTATGATTTAATGGGATTTAATGGGATATCTGATGATATACCCTCTGGTAATGACTAACAGTTTGCTATTGAAAATGGCCCAGTCGAAATAGTGGATTTACCCATTGATAGCATGGTGGATCTTTCCATAACAAAGTTTGTAGGTTTACCAGGCCGGGTAGATTTCATGATTTTCCCCTGATCCCCATGATGCATTTTTCGTGGTCCAATTTTTGATAGGAATTCATGGAAGTGGACATGAGACGATGATCATGGCAAGTGCGGGCGATGGAACTGAGTTGCCGGTGAGAAAAAAAATGGATAGCGAGATGCCAACTCCATGTATTGAAGATACCCTCTGGTAAACTTTCACATAACTATGGAAAGATCCACCATTTTTCATGGGAAAACTCACTATTTCTATTTTCTATGGCCATTTTCAATAGCTATTTTGACATAACCAGAGGGTAAAGAGGCTATGAATTTTCGAGATTCTCGGGATTGGTCCAAAGGTTGTTCAACGCTTTGGGTTGGCCCCAAAATCGAGTGCACCCAGATGACAAGCCGATCTGTCGCTTGTTCATTGTCCCAAAGCAGGAATTCTCCAGGCAAACAAAGAGCCGCGCTGAAAATCATGGAAATTCTTGAATTTTCCGAAAAAAAAACAGGGTGTTGGTAAATTATCATATTTCACTCACCTGAATAGTTCGGCCATTAATTTGGGGATGATTCCCTATATTATTAACCATGATTCCCAGGCTTCGGGAGGACGACGGGTTCGGTCGTGATCATTCATTTACCCAGACAGGGTGTCACCACAGGAAATACACCTTTATTTTGAGGGTATATCCCCTTACATAGGCCTGAAAAATAGGCCAAAAATATATGGAATCGGTACCTCCAATTTTTCTCGGTTCCTGTTGCATGGCCATTGATCTTTGGAATTTTCAACCTGTGAAAGTGTCCTGAAATCAATCCATTGGAAAGTCACGAAAAACAGTCGTGTTGGTGAAAAAACCCAAAAAATGTGCTGCAGGATGGTGCCCCCGTTCGAGCGATAGCGTTCAGTTGCCGAAAAAAAGTGACTTAACCATGGTTTATGGTAGATATAACTATGATGGTTATATAATGGGGGTATTTATACATATATATATATAATGGTTTACAACTGGGGGGGTTATATTTATGTAATGTGCGTTATATAATGGTTTATAGTTATATGATGGTTGTTTATAAACCAACTTATAACTGGGCGGCCCCCGTTTTGCTTCAAAATGTCCGATTGTTCCGATGGTGCGATTTCAGTTCCACACCTCCAATGCTCCCATGGACGTCTCCAAAGAGCGCCAGCCTCAGTGCACTTTCTGATGGTGTTTTTTCATGGGGAAAAAAAAACGAGGTCAGAAGATATAAGATGATCATGATGATCACCGAACAATGAGCATAATTACATATGCATATGTTAATAATTACTAGATCTATTTCTTACATATAATATAATATATATATATACTAATCATGAAGATGATCATGGAACAACAGTTCAATAGGCATCTATCTGTACGGATATTCTGGTTGAATCCCACTGATGGGTCAAGAAATTCCTGGCCTTCGGTGTCATGCAGAAACACCGGTGCTGCGGCTTCTGGATAGCCTAACAACGGCTGGTGTATGGGTCATGTGAGAGACTTACCCCAAGTTGCGGTAGACCTACTATGAAATAGCATGAAGTTTGAAACAAGTTTATCAATGGTAAGTCTTGATTTAAGGAGAAACCATGAGAAACCCATTTGCTAAAAACGGAGATCTGACTCCAGTTATATAAACCATATATAGTTCAGCTACCCTATATTCCTATATATTCTTAAGGGACAAAAGCCGAGTCGGAAGCGGCATCTGAAACCCCTGAATCCAAGGCTAAACGAATGTTTATTGGTGGCAGATTGTGTCAATCGTCACAACAAATAAACACACATAAACACTGGATTCGTGCACTTATATCTGGGCTGATCTAAGCTGCAGATGAATCACCAAGTCAGAACCATTTCCTGTAAATCATCCACATGTGGACATGTCCTCTCTGGGCCCGAAAGAAACTCCGTCCGAAAAGTGGTTCCACCTGTGGCACTTCCTTGAAGCTCCTGCAGTCGCTGCTCTTTTGGCTCCTGGCTGTTTCCAGGATCTATCCATCCCACGCGGGGGTCAAGATCAGCCACAATTAATCTCTGTCTAAAGATGGCCTACCCCAAAAAATCTGATGATCATCATTTTCTTCATGGAAATTGCCATTAGAAAATGGGTATCCCATCTATGACAAATCCACAAATCCATATCTGTGCGAAAAATCATTTCATGGAGTACCAAGCGTCGCTTCGAATCGGACTTCAGAAACAATCAGAAACAATCAGAAATTTAAGGTAAATCACCATTTTTCATAGGTAAATCATCCATAAATGGGCCATCTATACCATGGCTATGTTTGTTTTTTCCAACAACGGGTAGGTGTGGCTTTGTTTCATCGCGACGTCTCCATTTATCAGGCTGCGGGCCAGCCATGCGCAAGGCGAAACATAGGCAGGAAGTATACAAAGAGCTCCGTGGAAAATCTACTCTTCAATCCTTTGCTTCTTTCGCCCAACCAAAAGCCAGGACCATTTTTTTCAGCAGTGCTATACTGCTGATAAATCATGAAAGAACCAAACAAAAGCTCGGAATTCATCCTTTTCCGCTTCTACCCTCTGGTTATGACTAACATAGCCATGGTTTTTCGATGGCCCATTGATGGATGATTTTCCCAGCGAACTAAACCTCCATTTATGGTTGGGATTTTCCATGGCTATGTTAGTCATAACCAGATGGTACCTCCCCAAAGATCTCCATCTTCCAAATGGATTTCCACCAGCAGCCCCGTGCCTCTTCTGGTCGCTTGAACTTGTCCCTGATGTCATCCAAAACGATCTTCCCCATCTTGTCATAGATCGGCAAACTGGCATCATGGAAGCTTGTGCCACAGTCAAGTTTCATACCTGATTTTCCCTTACCCTCCGGTAAACTAACAGTTTGCGAACTGGAAAATCACCATCTTTAATGGCTCCATCAATGGCCGATTGTAGCAGCTTGTGTCTTGGCCCACATACATTGCTATGAAAATCGTCCCTAAGAATCATAAAGATATATATATATATATAAAGTAATTATAGTATAGTACTACTATTTACTAGGATTGTATTAGAAATATACAAGATTATACAAGGATGCTATACAGATCTATACAGTATTATCCTATCCTATCTATCGCATCCCCCATCCTATCGGTCCTATCGCTATCGCCGCCGCGCACCCGTCTCGTTGACAGCATTCCCGGAGTACTGCAGACACCGCCTCCGTCCAAAACCCAAAGGGATGAACATATGGGGAATGCATTTTGAAAATGCTGAACATGTGGAAAGCAGATACAATGATGATGTTGATGATGATGTTGATGATGATGATGATGCTGATGATGATGATGATGATGATGATGTTTTTTAGAAGCCCCAAACGGTATGTGGGGTGGAAAATGATGCAACGGGCGCCTGGTAATCAGACATAGGGGATATGATTCGAGGATCCTCTGCTATTCTACCCTTGCTTCCCAGAACATCCCTGGATGGCATGTCACCCATAATGGAATCATATTATTGGATATGAATGGTGGATTTACCATTGCGAGATTTCTTGCCGGGTATGATCAAGGCATGAGGATATCACTGTCCCTTTCGTTGCAAGGATGGCAGGTCTCCGGACATTTCGAAACGAAATTCGTAACGGGTCACAGGCCCGTAACGGCTTGAATGCCTGCAGTACATGATAAATGTTTGAAACCACAAACCAGTGAGTAAGAATCACAGAAACCACAGTGAGTGGTTAAGAATCATAGATCATAGTTAGTGTTAGTTACCATCTGGTTATTTAACATATCCATGGAAAATCACCATGTTTAAGTTCGGTAAACCATCTATTTCTATGGGCCATCTATACCATGGCTATGTTAGTCATAACCAGAGGGTAGTTCACCTGTTCATAGATGGGGATAAGTCACGAATATATGAAGCCAACAACCAGGAAAGAATGGGTGTAAATCACGACAAGGACTTGGCCGAGCTTGGCAAAAAGCTTAGGCTGGGAGACATTTTGAAGTGCAATTTGATTTATGACTTTCATGACTTGCATGACTCTTGTTCTTTTAATGGTTTACAGAAGTTTGCAGTATGTATCTGCATTTAAGTGGCTTTATAATGTCTGTTAAACATGTTTCACATCTATCAACAATCACAACGTCAGGGGGCTACACGGCTACGTGGCCTTTCCCCGGCACGGTCTGACCGGCCTTTCGAACCCGATACTCGGGATCCAAAAGAAGACCAGGGACCTTGCCAGAGAAGGCTGTTTATATGGCTTTAATATGGTTTTATATGGTTTAATATGGATAATAATGGGATAACTGGGATAACTGTTCTGCTTGGTGGTGCTGGCTGTGCCCATCTTGAAAAATGATGGAGTGAAAGTCAATGGGGTTGGGATGACATCCCTTTTTTATGAAATGGAAAATAAAAAAGTCATGTTTGAAACCACCAACCAGAATTTAATGACTCAACATGACTCAACATGACTCAACATGACTCAACCATCATTAGTAAGAGTCTTAACCATCAAAGATATGCTGATGTCATTGATAAATGATGGTTTATTGAATTATTGGATGATTATGTGGATGATACTGGAACTTCACTTACCCTCCAGTAATCAAACATGGCGGTGGACGTTTGATTACCAGAGGGCAAATGGTGTGGATTTCTGGGTTACCCTCCAGTAATCTAACAGGTTGCTATTGAACATTCCCCAAGTTTAGGAGGTAAATCATGGTAAACTTTCACATAACTATGGAAAATCACCATGTTTCATGGGAAAACTCACTATTTCTATGGCCATTTTCAATAGCAAACTGTTAGTTTACCAGAGTGTAAATCATGGTAAACCATCGAAATAAATTTGGTCCTTGTTCGATATGTGAAAAAAAATCCCAGCGGGTATTTTTCCAACATCCCGGGCACAAATAAGCGAACTATGGATTTGTTACATGAAAATGTGGACAGGAAACAAAGAAACATCCAGTGGATTGTCATGAAATATCCATTTCAACACCCCTTGGGCCATTGTCATTATATCCCTATACCTCAGTTAACTATAAATTGGATATTCACTATAAATCCATGATATCCATGATATTTTTTTGATATTAAATTCCATTGTATATCCCTATACCTCAGACACGCCCAAGAATCATATATTCAATGGGAGATCTTCAGGATCCAATTGATGGAGGTACGTAAACGTACCAAAACTGTTTGGCCATATGAATTCTGGGGATATCCCCTAAAAAATTTAGGCCTGATATAGAAATAGGCCTTTTTTCGATGGAATCGGTACCTCCGTCTTCAATCGGATCCTGTTGCATGGCCATTGATAGGAATCCCCATCATCCCATCATGATATCCCCAGCATATCCAACAAATGCTTCAAGACTTAGCTTCCTGTAAACTGTTACATACCCGGCCTGGTAAACTGTTACATAGCGAACTGGAAAGATCCACCATGCTATGCATGGGTAAATCAATTCTTTCTATGTCAATGTTCAATAGCTATATGTTAAAAATTAATGGTAAAATTCACTATAAATGGCAATTTTCAATAGCTAGATGTTAGTCAAATAAATGGTCATTGTTCGATAGCATTTTGTATGTTTGCCAGGCCGGGTAGATTTGGATTTGACCCACCAGGTGTAGATCAAATTTCCCAGGAAAACCACTAATTTTCCACATCGTTTTCTACGTTTACCCCAGGGTACAGCTCACCGACAAACTTCGAAGTGACAAATTTCGATTCCAACAAACTCACCAGGCCATCTATGAGATTGATCGTAAAAAAGCCGACTCAGTCTCTGATTCTTGCTCGGTTCATCTTGTTTCTATTTCCAGTTGATCAAAAAAGGACCAAAAAAAACATGGAAAGACCATCGGTTCCATCTATGTCTGTTCTTTCTATTATTTGTTGATCCATCATTTCCATTCATGTTCCCCATGTCCAAAGAAAAAAAAGGATGTTCTATTCATTGGATTGGTTTGAAATCTACAGGAAAACCTGTAAAATTTGGTGGAACAAAAAAAAACATGGTTTCCGGTTACGATGTTCCCTTGAACCAACCAATAGATCTATGTTCAAAAAAGAGCAACATCCACAGGATGGGGCCCCCTAGTTATAAGTGGGTTTTTAAACCATGAAATAAGCCCTATTAACTAGTTCGTTATATCTACCATAAAGCCACTGAAATAAGGCAACTGAACGCTATCTTGGGGGCCCCATCCTGCATCAATTCCCCCATTTCTTCATATTTCTTCATCCAAAAATTCCATCACAACTGGACGGCTCAAACCTTCTCGAGGACATGGGCTCTGAAATCGGGCCTTGGAGCGGCCAGTTCCAACGGGAAGACGAACGGGAAGAGGGCACCGAAAATATGGTGGAACCAATGGGATTTTCCGTTCGGAAACAGTGGTGATTTAATCATATACCCTCTGGAAAACATACAAAAAGCTATTGAAAATGGCCATTTATAGTGAGTTTTCCATGAAACATGGTGATTTTCCATAGTTATGATAGTTTACCAGAGGGTAACATCTGCTTTTTTTGTTAGGGATGTCTTTTTTCAAGCGAAAATATGATCTGTGTCATATGTGTTCTAGGTGTTTCTTCAAGTCCCTATTGGGTGCGTCTGTGGAAAAACTCCCATGGTTTCCCAGGAAGTCCACATGATCATGATCTTGACGCGTACGTGAAAAGCAGCATTTTGATGACTTACCCTCTGGTAAATTAACATAGACCCTGGCGGATAGGGGTTGGAAGATTAGTGTCCGTTAAAACTAGGCTATTTTCAGGGTCTATGTTAATTTACCAGAGGGTAAGTATCTCGATTTTTTAAGGGGTCAAATGCTAAATCAGATCGCTGAATCGCGATTTCTGTGTTGCCGTTTTTTCCCTTATCATGGAAAATCAGGTGTTTTCATCATCCTTAAAATCGCAATCTCTTGCCATTTCAATACTGGTTGGTGGTTTCAACTCCTCTGAAAAATATGAGTTCGTCAGTGATGAAATTCCCATCTGAATGGAAAGTCATAATCCATTCATGTTCCAAACCACCAAGCAGATATTGTAAACCATCCAATTTTTCCAACTATTCCAACGATTCCAACGATTCCAACGCTCCCAACTTGCCATTTCAATATCTGCTTGGTGGTGCAATAACCATCTTGAAAAATGATGAACTTCGTCAATGGGTTTCGGATGACATCGCATATGAAATGAAAAATATCTGGTTAGTTTCTACCCATCCAGTTGGTATATGTGTATCTATCCATATCTTTAGAGTCAAAATTATGATTCATCAGTGGATTTTTAGTATAGCTGGTGTCATAGCTGAAAACCAGCTGGAAAAACATCGCTGAAATATAGTATCATATGACACCAGGCTGAATGGAATTCATAGTATCCTACCTTCACAGCTGGTGCCATCCATCGCTGAAAACCAGCTGGTGTGATAGTTATATCTACCATAAACCATTGAATTCAGCCACTTATGTTCACCAACTTAGCTACAGGATGGTGCCCCATAGTGACATGGGAGTTATGTTCACCAACTTAGCTAACGAACTGGGGTACCAACTTAGCTAAGTAGATAATGTTCCAATAAACCATAAAGTTGTTCTAATATGGTACCATAAACCATATCTACCATGAAAAACCACTTATACCATCTGGTGTCTAAGAAAAAGTTCACAGCTGGTAGTGGATTTATAGATATTTATAGTGGATTTTCTCCTTAAAAAATCGTGGATCTTTCCATAGCTATGTTAGTACCCTCTGGTAAGCTATTGAAAATGGCCATTTATAGTGGATTTTCCCATCAAAAATGGTGGATCTTTCCATAGCTATGTTAGTTTTTCTCCTTAAAAAATGGTGATCTTTCCATAGCTATGTTAGTTTACCAGAGGGTAAGTACCATTCACAGCTGGAAAAAATACCCATCCCTGAGATCTTCCGACTGATCCCAAACCTTGATCGCTTCCGCGGCGGCCTGGAGGCCACCCTGCTTGGCCTGGTGGTTCCACCAAGAGCTTTGACTTTACGTGTGACGTGTTTAAGGTGTGAATGAAGGGAAAAGCATGGGATAGTGATGGTTAATGGTGGTTAATGGTGGTTAATGGTGGTTAATGGTGGTTAATGAAGGTTAATAGTGATGATAAATCCACGAAGAGTGATTTATAACCCATTTTTGAACGGTTGATAGATTAATGTGGGTAAAACCAGGTCATGAAAACCAGCCATTTATGGGAAAGGTTTGTTTATACCACTATTAACCACTATTAACCACTATTAACCACTACTAACCACTATTAACCACTATTAACCACTATTAACCACTATTAACCACTATTAACCACTATTAACCACTAGTAACCACTATTAACCACTATTAACCACTATTAACCACTATTAACCACTATTAA
>Ga0126342_10020705_pt1 | contig 11035 bp, 9 predicted proteins | sample Cyp1metagenome_FD_92528 | JGI IMG/M metagenome (GOLD analysis project Ga0126342, IMG submission 92528) | Coral microbial communities from Lord Howe Island, Old Settlement Bay, Australia - Cyphastrea 1 metagenome | ecosystem: Host-associated > Invertebrates > Cnidaria > Coral ...
GATGTAGATCTGCAGATGTGAAGGTGTGAAGATCTAGATCTGCAGGTGTGAAGGTGTGAAGATCTAGATCAGCAGATGTGAAGGAGTGAAGATGTAGTATAACGGCTGCTTTTTTACGAAGAATCCTTCGCAGGCGCTCTCGGGAAAAAGAGCGGAAGAAACAGGTGAGGTCTACAGCCAGATCTTTACCGCCCCTTTTAAGTGCGGAAGCCAAAGAAGCCCTCAGAAGTTTTCCTGTAGGACAGGTAGTACGCAGTGCAGGAGTCAGTTGGCCACCTAAACGAGCTGGTTTCCTTGACTTGTTTTCAGGAGAGCGGGGGGTTGCCAAGGAACTTTCAAAGCAGTGGTGCACCTGGAGCCTCTGCTTCGACTTGGAACATAGCCCAAATGAGGACCTGGACGATCCAAAGTTGCGAGTCCAGCTCATTCAACTTTTGAGGCTCGGATGTTTTGTCGGAGCAGGAGGCGGTCCTGTTTGTTCAAGTTTCTCTATGGCCGTACGACCACCGGTTCGATCAAGTGCAGAACCATATGGTAAGAGCGAGCTGACTGGGAAAATGCGTGCTAAAGTTGAAGCCGGAAATAGTATGGCAATTTGGTTTTTTGAACTGCTAGATGCTGCTCTGTATGAGGGTTTAATAGTATGGATAGAGAACCCCACGGCGTCCTGGATGTTTCGTTTGCCTGAGTGGAAGCGGATGCTCGAAAAGTGGCCTGAACTCAAAGCTTGGCTTGTTGACTACTGCCGATTTGGCACCAAGTGGCGGAAGCGTACCAAGTTTTTCAGCAACACTTGTTTGGGAGGAAAGAAGACGTTGTGCAGTGGATGCGTGCAACATCAGCTTCTCAAGGGCAGGTCGAAGAAACACAAGATGTCATGGACCAGGGTTGCACAACCTTACCCTCTAGGAGTGGCATCGGCAGTCGCCAGAGCGTTAGCTATAGCTACTGCGCTAGCAGAGGAAGACAGGAGTTTTGACCCGAGCTCTTGCGCTCGGGCTGGCAGTTTGCGCATTGGAGAAGCCACCAATCCTGGCCCACGAAGACCTAGGGGAGGACTTAGGAGTGGAGCATTGGAAGATGTGCCACTTGTTGAGGCCAGAACGTTAGAAATACAAGACAAAGTTTGGGAAGCGTTTGTGGAATGGATGCTTAAGACACTCAGCCGTGCCAGTGTCAGTTCAGCCATGGCTCACCCAGCACTGCTAGTTCTGTTGGCTCGAGAGTACGGAAGCTACTTATATGCCACTGGAAAGTCCTTGTTTGTCTTCAGACATTTACTGGTTTTCTTACAACAGAATTTTGCAACTGCCAAGCCTTACATGGGACTTTGCTGGACGATGGTTTCAAAATGGGAGATGGCCGAACCTACGAACCATAGAGTGCCTTTACTTTTCGCTATCTTCAAAGCCATGATAGCTGTTAGCCTTGGATGGAAGTGGTTTAAGTTTGCTGGAGTGCTTTCACTGGGTTTTATGGGAATAGCTCGGCCAGGCGAGCCCTTAGCAGCCTTGAGGAGAGATTTAATCCTTCCAAGAGATATGCTCAGTACAGACTCCAGTTTAGCTTACCTAAAAATCCAAAAGCCAAAGACGAGGTTTCGTGGAGGCGGCAGAACACAACACCTAGCCGTCCACAATGCCGAGTTTGTTTTCCTTTTAGACGCAGTCTTTGCGTCCCTGCACCCGGAAGATAGGCTGTTAGAATGTTCTCCGAGTGCTTTCAGGCGACGTTGGGACGCGATTCTCCAAGCCTTACAGATTGGTAAAGAAAGTGGGCTTACACCTGGCGGAGTGCGAGGTGGAGGTTGTGTCCACGCATTCCAAACTGGAGTGAGCCTCCCAACCTTACTGTGGAGGATGCGCATTCGCCATTTACAGACGCTTGAAAGCTACTTGCAGGAAGTTATAGCCTCTACTGTGATCAGTGAGCTTCGACCTCAAGCTCGACAGAAGGTGATGTGTGCTGCTGCGTTAGCGCCTGTCCTGATACGTTGCCTTTCAGTTCGCAAACCTTTTGCTTTACCAGAGACCTAGTGCTAGCGCATAGCCGTGCGCAAGCCTTCAGCTTTGGGCCTGCCAAGATAGTGGATGAAGATTCAGCAAACGCTACACTGGAACCTCCTTTTGACTGTGAAGTCATGTGCTCCAGCTGCGCGTTTTGGCAGCTGCAACTTCTTCACCAAGATCCACACAACTTGTTGAGTCAGGCAGCAAAAAGGCAGCTTTTGCGAGTGCAGCCCTTGAAACGTGGTGACCCAAACATATATATATATGTGTGTGTGTGTGTGTGTGTGCGTGTTTGCGTATATATAGATGCACACACACGCACACACACACACACTTCCATGGCCACATTGGTAACAGGTCCCTAGACTCAGTGTCAGGAGTGGGAACCAGCCCTGGCTTCGAGCTGAATGGGATCAACCACAATCTGCTGCGAGCAGGGAGCCAGTCCTGTGGAGCAAACGCATAGGCCAGTTGTGAGTGAAAGCTCTGCTGTGACTTCAGTCTCTTCCAGGAGCAACCTCACAGCAGCAACAGCAGCTATCGCAGCAACTCAGCGTAAGTCAAGGGGTCTCAGCTTCTTTCGTCACCTCCCTTGCAGAGTGAGACTTCCTGCCCCTACTGCCAATATCTGGTAAGGACCCCTACCTGAGACTTCGCCCAGCTCGTTGGCACGATCCCACATGGGTCAGGAGCGAACGGGAACCCAGAAAAGTGTGGGCCTTAGAGCAAGTTGGCGTTTTCATAGATAGGATTTGACACATACAACTGTCTCAACCGAAGGTGTCCGAACAGCTGCAGTCCTACCAAATCGATCAGATTTCGGAGAGCCTGCACCAGGACAGAGACAATCCCAGGCCAGAAAAGATGAGGGAACAACATGAAACACAAAAGGCCAGAAATGTGGTACGATCGCCTCGCAGATACACCAGGAGCTCCACACATTTCTGGAAGTCTTCGCTATTCGCCTCGAATCGCGGGAGGCTTGCTGGATATTGGTAGGTCTGCGCACTGCTGTCACGAGAAACAAGTCAATGCTGTTGAGGCCGCCCTCTCTGATGCAGCTGCAGAAATCCGGAAGTCTTCCGAATTCGTGCTTTGCTTTGCCAATGTATTGCTACATGGGTGTGATCAGTTCTAGGTCCAGTTGCCTGATTACGATTTGCATCACTGGTTAGAGAGACAATGCTCTGAGGTCATATCCGTCGCTCGGACTTTTTTCCAGCATGTCTTGCCTCGCACGGGTTTTCTTTCAGAAGAATGTCACTGATGTCTGAGGATATGCAAAAGAGATTCGATACCTTCCTTGAGCAGGTTGGGCCTGGTTGGGCCCAGTGGGGCTTTACATTGACAGCTGTCCAGCTGTCCAGCTGTCACAACTGGCGGCTGAGGAAGGGGAGAGCGCAGCGAAGGCGGGTGCAGCTGATTGGCACAGGGTGCGGTGATCCAAGTCCTGCTGAGGTAATGGGGCAAAGGCGTGCCAAATTAGAGGAGGACAGCAAAAGCTGCCTGTTTTCACCATTTGTCGTTTGAACCATGAGAGTGAGACATGCGAGCTGCCTGAAATGTGAGCTGCCTTTGAGGCAGGAGCTGCGGCCCAGAGGCTATTGCAGGAGCTGCCAGTGGACTTCCCAGCGAGATTTCAGCAGGCGACGAAGCAAGACAGATGCTGCTGGATGCTGCTGGCGTCGTGTTGCACCCAAGAATTAAGCACTGCTACGCCAAGCAAGTTGGAGACCATGGATTGCAGCATTTTGATGTCTCCCAAATTTGCAGGTTGAAAGCCAAGTGCTTCAAATGCCTCTTGGCCGAAGTGATCACATCAAGAAGTTTTGGAACCTAAATGTCCAAACGAGACGGGCACAGCTTGACCAGCTTGTGACACCAACTGATCAGGTCATCTAAAGACTTCAACGGCCAACGGCTGTCGCAACTTGGCAACGACTGTGAGTTCCTCTCCTGGGCAAAGGGCAGCAGAGATCCAGACACTCTAATTTCAATGTTAATCTTGCACAAGTGTTGCAGAGGGTACCGGATTGCGAGGAACCTGTGTCACAACAGCCCCAAGAAAGAAGAGAAGAATTTGGACAGCTCACTTGAACAGATGAGGTGGTAGCCTCAGTGGCATGTAGATGCAAAGTGCGAGAAAGTACAAACAGAATCCCAGAACACATGGTGGCTTTTGGTTCCTTGAAAGACGTGGCCTGCAAACATGAAGGATACAACATGATATAAACACAGCGAAAACAAATGCGCGGACACCATTGGACACCTGGAACTTGGCAAAAATTGAGTTCAGCTGAGGTTGGCTATTCAGCTGCAAGGCTTAAGCAAAGGGTTCAAAAGCCTTGAAGAGCGTTTCAGTGCGATGCAGTCCCGTCTCTCCCGGAATGAAAAGACATCCCAGCAAGCTCTGGCGCAGGCCGCAACACATGCTGAAGCACTTCTTGTAGAAGTTGTTTTGATTTTTTTGGGCGGTGGGAGACCGTATGGAATCTGTTTTCTTGCTGTTTTTTTTTGGTATTCGCAATTGGCAGGCAAGACATTTGGAGACAATGATCTCCGGTCTGCCAACCAGAGTCGAGGAGAACTTCCATTTTAAAGTCTTGCGCGTTAGTGTGGTCATTTGTTCAGCGTTTCAGTACGAAGTGGGTGGATGCCTGATCCAGTAGTTAGTTCCCCTACTCATGGCCCATAAGTTGGTGGATGGCTTTGGGCCCACATTTCTTCTTGGACTTACATTTGCCATCATCTGCCCAAGATGGCGAATCGAGGGCCAGATCTCATTCCAAAACCTGCGGCGCCAAGTAAAGGAGATGTCCAAGACTCTGGCCGCTGCTTCCCTGAGCGCTGCTGGGCCCGGTGAATGCTGTGGACCCCATGCGGTAACATGCGGTAACTGGATGTACACTGATTCAGTGATGCAGTCGCTATGTCATCTATGTTCGCATGCATATATGTAAGCACTTGCATATGTACATATGTGTATACGTGAGTATATGTATTTCGGGCAACCCCCCTGGACCCTAGCAAAAACATATTCAGACCGACAATGGGACATACTGTACTCGAGTATAAAATCTTGGGGTGCTAAGACTTTGCTGATATGATGACATATCCCATGTGTACACATCCATCAAGATATGAGTTGTTCCCTGAGGTTTCAGCTGAAGACTTTGAAGAGCTTCAAACAAAGGTCTTCAACTTGGAGCATCGCTTGGGGAAGGACCACTTGGTGTCACCAGTCACCATAGGCCTGGTAAATCTGGGAAGTCGTTGGGATATTTTTTGGGTGCTTAGCGGTCCAGAGGTAGTCACCTGAAAGATCCAAATCTCTGGCATGGATTGGACCAGAGGTGATGGGTGCAACCCTCTTGCAGATCTTGCAGATGTGGCTTCCGCAGACTCCAAAGATGAGCCAGCGGAGAGGAGTGAACTGGAGTGAACCGAAGTACAAAGGCACAGAGAGAGAGAGAGAGAGAGAGAGAGAATAGTGGCATAATCCAGTTTCGTCACACATGTCCAAATGACAGATCACAATGGTCTTGCATGGTCGCGAGGAGAAAGGTCGCAAGCTTCAGACAAGGTGATACTGGCTCAGTTGATATTGGGGTTGGCTCGTAATCCCACAGCAGATTCTTGAGCAACATTCAAACAGATGCGGAATGAAACACATAGGGGGATTGATGGGTTTGCGGCTTGAAGAAATTTGAAGACCTTCACCCATCGATCTCTCCATGTCCAGGTTACGGCCAGGATGGCGAGGATGGCCCGATGGAAGGCCTTCATTTTGGAGATGGAACTGTGGAGCCTCAGCCAGCACTGCCAGCACTGCCAGCACTGCCCCCGGGTCACGGCAGACCTGAGGAGAGCAGCGACAAAGTCAGGGAGGACCAGCTGCTTCGCTCTCCCAAGCGAAGTCAGGAGAACCTGTGAGATTCTGTGAGATGTTAATGACGTTAATATACGTTAATGATGGTACTCGTAAGTCATGACCGCACAGCTGGAACATCAGATGGTGTTACCGGAGCTGTTTCAGGCAAGTCCCAGTGCGGCAACATCCAGCAGGCCGTGCCACGTTGGCAGATTTAACTGTGTGTCAGGTCGATAGGTGTGGATCCTCTTGCTCCCATCAGGTCAGGCAAAGAGTCTTTGAATTTACTGTAATTGCACCCATCTTTCAATGACATCGGTTGTGTGAAAAAATCTGCAGTAGCTGGGAGGATCTCCAGAAGTACTGAAGATCCCGCCTGGGATCGCTTGGCCAACCTCATCTCACCTTAAGCTATGGCGCTCCAGTGATGGTGTGAAGATGCACTTCCAAAGAGCCCAAGCAATGCCAGACGTGCAAAGCGGATCTGCTTGCCAAAGAATTTCCGGCAAAGCCGGGCAAGCTACATCTTATTGGGAGAGATGGAAAAATACATCTATAAGTTTACCTGCGGAAGGTCTTACTAAATCTTACTGGCAGATGACTTTAAAGAGCTTCGTGGGATTTCGTGGGTCTTGGTGTTTCTGTCCTGGGCAGGCTATGACTGCCACAGACCCCCCATTAAGGGCTTCAAGCGTGTGGAGAACGATGTCAAGAGCACCTTGTCGTGTGGCAAGGCCTTGCCATTCAATCAGCTTGCTGTTGATTGATGATTATATGGGGCTGTAATCTTGGGGATTATCACAATCCGTTGCATTTTGTCGCCAAGGCATTTGGGCAGCCTGTGGTCCCGTTCCGCTCTCAGCCCCTGTCATGAACTCTTTGGACTGGATGAAGACGATAGTCAACCCATGTCAATCAAAACTGCCATAGCAGCTTGCCCCGCACAGTGGTTGTCTTGCACTTTGTGCTTTTCTCTTGGTGAGTCAGAGTGGAACGTTTCAAGAGATGACGCAATGCCCACAAGGAAAAGACCCTACTACTTCAGGCCATGATGCCAATACCTTGATTTGAGGAAGTCTTTGGCCGAGGGGCTCCACAGTTTGCAACTCTGTTGGCTCAAAAAAAAAGTTCAGCGTAACAGGCCGGCACTGTGCAGCTGCCGATTCCCGTGACGAAGTGGTTGGCAGCATCCTTAGAAGCCCCAATCAAATTGTGACTGGCTGCACGTGGGCAGATAGGCCCGGACGCAGTGAATATGAACAAAAGAGGTGGCCGTAGATTCACAAATATTGAAATGAATGTCCAGCCAACCCGCCTCCCTCAAACACCCTGGAACATGTCATGTGGAAGCAGGTCTGTTTTGGTGTGATTCTCTTGAGTTTCTTTGTCAGTGTGCTGAGGCCACATCGATTGGTGGGCTGGCTGGACGACATTTGATCAGTAACATGGCAGGTGCCTCAGGGAGCGTCCAGCAGGTGAGTGCGTCTCAAGGAAGGACCACTACTAAACCACTGCTAAGGTCAAGACGGCACAACGAGCCACCCAGCCCGGCAATCCTTGGGACAAGGTGTGGCAGTGAGGGCAGATTGAGATGAACAACATGGAAAAAAAACGTGAGAACCATTCAGCAGAATTGCAACGGTGCCGCTTAGTCCCAAGATTGCTTGTCGGAGATGATCCCTGCACGAACCTTTCACCAGCCTGTATGATGAACTGATGAAAATATCAAGAAACGAAATCTAGTCATGGACGAGCCACGTTTTAACTCTTTTTAATTGAAGGCCATGGCTGAAGACAGTTTTGGCCAGACACTCGGGACATCTCGGGAATGAACGGGTTGACTTCGAATGGGGGTTGGCATCTTCCAGTCTGGGCACTAAGAATCACAATTTCCCCTAAATATCACGAAGGCTAGCGGTAGCTAGCTGGAGTTTACTCTTGCTTCAGCAAGGGAGGGGCAAGCCCCCCCCTCCTCCCCAAGCTCCCGGGGCATTTTGGAGCGATCTTGGAAGCAGGTGGTCACGGGCTCAAATCCTGCCAGGGGCGTGCTGAGCTCTTGACGATATCAAAGCCCCATCATGTTTCCAAGTCATATGAACCTTAGCTTTCGTGCACCTGGGCCTCAAGTCTTCAGTACCGATTCTTTATAAACAGCTGGGTGACGATGGTGGTTGAGTTCCCAATTCGCCAGCCGTTATTTGCAGGGTGCCCGTGGGTTTCCATCATTTTCCATCGAGCTCATGTCTTAATGTAAGTGGCTCTAAGGCATCTACTCCAAACTTTATCAATGTGCCCAGTCCCCCGCCAGTCTCGCGACAAGCCCTCAGCCGGGCAGCTGAAGCCAAAAACATCCTGCACTTGCTGATTAAAAACGCTGCTGGCCTTCACACAGTCACACAGTCACAGAAATAGCCAGCAGTTTGTTGATCTCATGGTATTTTTTCAAAAGGATCTCATGTACGTGCCTTTTTGAGGCGATCTCGGGATCGGGAGTGCCATCTCTCGAATTCCGATTTCCAGAGATTCTTCAACAGGACGCTGCCACATTGAGGCAGAAGCCATCAGAAGCCCCAGACACAGTATAGGAGGGCTTATTCATTAGCGCATGCAAATCAATTCGGCCAATTCGGTTTACTTTATGGAGGGTAGACGATCCGATTGCATTCAACAGATTTCAACAGCATATTCATAGTGTTGGGTTTGATACACAGACATCAGACACTTCCACCATGGTTATAAGAAGTCAAAACTCGCCTACCACCGTTGGACACAGATCCTGTCCCTAAGCAGGGCAGTAGAGCATGACCTGCACCATTTCTTCAGGGGATTTGGCTGACTGATAGCTTAGTTCCCGTAGGAAGGATGGGCCAAATGCCACAGACGTCAATTACAGCCTTCGGATTTCATCACATGTCTTAGATGAGTATTGGGCTCCAGTAGTCTCCAAGTCAGCCTCCAGTGGCACTGGCCCAAGACCTCCCCTTCCCATGCTTTCCGCGATCATCTGCGATCAAAAAATTGTTCAAACGAAGACTTGAGTGCGCTTCTGGTGCAGAAGGCACTTGGCGCCTTGAGCTTCCTGGTTTTGAAAATCTGCTCAGGACCATCCATCCCCACAAGCGGATGGATGATGTGGTCCCATTGAGTGTAGTTCACTGGTTCACCACAACCATGAGGCTGCGATGCCAGCATCTCTGCCAAAATGACAGAACGTGTGCTTGAATGATGTCACATAGTCAAATCTAAAACATAACAGATTGCTCAATGTGACACAAACACCGCACACGCACACGCACACAAAGGCAGCCCCTGTCCATCCAAGACACGCATGCCAAAACACACGGCTTTATGTTTCAAGTTTGAATAAGATGCTCCAGTTGAACGTTCAGGGGACGGATGCTCATTCGAAAATGAGCAACATTATATATATAATTAACTATTTATTGTTATTGAATGTTATTGATATTTATTGATGATGACTAGATGTCAGCAAGACATACCAAGACACTTCGCCGTTTTGCCCCAGTTCCTGGAGCGACACGCAAGCCGTTGGGTTGGACCAGGTCAAGGAGGGGAAAGCATTGTGCTCTCCAGGGGGTTGCCTTGTGGCTGCAGCGACAGAGAAGCATTTCGCGGCGGGCTGCAACGAGAGGTAGCGTTCCAAGCACCGCTCCGCACCGCTGAAATTCGGCAAAGTGCCTTGCAATCGCTTGAATTCGCTCCCTCTGGCAAGTTGCTGGGTTGTTTTTGCGCAATGTCCAGGCAACATGCCATGACAATTGATGATAATTGATGGCCTTCCAGCTGCAGCGGCTGTCACCATCAAGTATGTGAGTCAGTGACGGCGGAAGATCTGCCTTGCCTATGTTGCCCCCAGATCCCACGGGGGTCATGGCAGTTGCTTGAAGGTCAAGCCGCCAAGCCAGAGAATCTAAGCCGTCCACACTGCTGGTGCAGTCCCGTCCTGTAGTGGTGAACCGCCACGTTGAATAGGAAGGCAGAAGCAACATGCAACACACATCTCGGGATAGGTTCTAGATGGTTCTAGAATCTAAGAAACAATCCTATGGATTTCGAATGGGTTTGGCACTTTTCAGACTTCAATGCCTTTATTTTTCATGTCTAAAGTTGTGGGATGACAAATTTCATGCTTGCGCTGCCTCACAGATGGGCTTTGCGAAGACGGCCCGTGGCCAGCATCCGTGTCTCCCCTTGGTGTCTGAAAATGGGAGGTTTACCCCCAAATGATCATTATATATATATATATGTAGAGAGAGTATAGCTAGGGATAATGAGTCTAATGATGATTGACCAGTGGATTTAGGGATGCGCTATCATTCCCAATTTTCAGACAAGAACCACTGTCATAACTCATGATTCCTTTGGCACGAAGCTGGCATTAAAGATTTTTCTTACATTGTTCCTGCATGCATCCACAAACGCGCTTCATGACTTCTCTTAGCTGCGTCTCGGACAAAAATGCAGGAGACCTGGCCAGGGTCAGGGTCACCGGGTTGACTGGGTCACCTCGCCTCCTAAGCACCATGTTGTAGCTGATGAACGGAAGGTGTCACACCAGACATGGAGCTCTACAGTTTGTTCATGTTTGTTCTATACAAAGAGTTTACGCAACGGACTTGACATTGAAAGGCAAAGCATCCAACTGATTGGCACTGGGTTTTGGGTTTCCTGGGTGCTTTTCTCCCACAGGTGCAATCTGCATTTTACTGCCTGTATTGCTCAGCCGTTCTTGGCTTGCGAGGTTTTAGTCATGATGTGCATGAGCCCAATTGTTTCAACATATAGATACAGACACACGCACACAAATTATATAGTTAAATATTATATAATGTACTAAGAGTATAGATATAAATACTGTAATACAAATATAAATGTAAATAACTCAATATATAAATATAAGTAACTAAATAATAAATACAAATAAACGCGTACTATATTATACATACATACATACATACATACATACGTACATACGTACATACGTACATACGTACATACGTACATACGTACATACGTACCTACGTACCTACGTACCTACGTACCTACGTACCTACGTACCTACGTACCTACGTACCTACGTACCTACGTACCTACGTACCTACGTACCTACGTACCTACGTACCTACGTACCTAC
>Ga0126342_10020706_pt1 | contig 11034 bp, 9 predicted proteins | sample Cyp1metagenome_FD_92528 | JGI IMG/M metagenome (GOLD analysis project Ga0126342, IMG submission 92528) | Coral microbial communities from Lord Howe Island, Old Settlement Bay, Australia - Cyphastrea 1 metagenome | ecosystem: Host-associated > Invertebrates > Cnidaria > Coral ...
GCAAAAGACACGGTGAAGAGAATACCTACGGCAATCTGTGGGACTAACCCGAGAGATTAAACCGACAGTCCTAATCAAGGGTCGACATAGCCGATTGCATCAAATCAAGCATTCATGTCAGGGTCGACCCTACAGATCCTGTCTCCATTGTTTTCCGCGGCGATCTGATTGGAGATGCCGTTGCCACACGGCATGCGACCTCTAGCCGTATCCGGACGAATCTGATAGACAAAAAACGGGGTGATTGTAACACGGGGGGGGGGCAGGACGGCGCAAAAATGCGCGGCCATTGCTTGGTCATGGTGCGAACAATACCACGCTGATATGGAATTACTGTTTGGGGTCTACGGGGGTGTAATTTGGTTGATATTATATTCTATGCGTTATGATTTTGCATTGTTTACTGAGTAAACTTTACTCAATCTAAAGTCAAGCCAAGAATATGATTAAATTATATAAGTTTGGACGTAAGCAGAGTTGGCTCCTTCTGAGCGTGAAGCACCAGCAATTGCCAAAGGTTCGCCAACCTGGCATGACCTAACAGTTGCTTTAAGCTTCCAGGGGTTAGTAGGTGCCAACAGAGCTTTCAAGGGACCTGAGTTGGCACTTACTCAGGAGAGGTTTTGAATGGTTTTGTCTTGAAGTCCTGGCCCTTGAGAGAACTTGGCAATCCATCCTGCTGGCAAGGAAGTTTCTCCTCGCTATCTGGATGAAATGTTTCGGTCTCTGGCATTTGCTCCAGGAACTTCTGATATCTTGATGCGGGGAAGCTGAAAAGTGATTCAACAGTATGTTCGCATACGATCATCGCCGGTGGATGATACTTTCTGTGGTTGCCCGTTTCCTTCAAATCTCTTCATTTGCAAGGCAGTCTGAGTGTTTGTGTCGGCCTCTGTTGCAACGGCGCCCTTCCGAAAGATCTTAGATTATCGATGGTTTTCTACCACTATACTTTTTAGTTTTGGCTGTGGGTAGAACAAGTGTCCTGAGATGAGGAAAGAGATTGGGCGCCCAAAATATTGCGAAGGGTGTAGGTGAAAGGAGAGATGATATAGTAGTTTGATTTGGGGACCAGGCTGGCTCAAACTTAAGAGCCCTGCGTCCTTGGAGCCATGGAGGGAAAGAAGAGAAGATCTGTGCACAGGCACTATCCAGACAAAAGACACTTTATGGCCAAGTGAAGAAATAATATAGCAATTTATGATCTTATGAACTAATTAATATGTCGAGTCATATGTAATAATATGAAATGAATTGAAATGATACTAAGCATGCAGGTCTTGTTGTGGTCTCTTGTATTGCCTTGCCACAGGGTGGTTGGCCTCCTTGCCTGTGCAGCTGTCGTGCTGATAGGAGCTCCACCTGCTTTGGCCTTGGTGTGTCTTGAGACAAGCGCTTCCTTGGCATGTCAGCTTTGGAAGATTTTTGAAGTCTCTACTAGTTGAGAGTGGCGTTCTTATCTATTTATATTCTGTACAGATACTGTTTCTCGTGGTTTCAGGAAAATGCAATTGCTTATAGCCCACACACTTGCACTTCAAGAAACCTTGGCTCTCAACAGGTTCGTGTCAAATGGTACAATGTTATATAGTTATATACATACAATACAGCACATACAATAAGATAATATGATATGTACATACACAAGATAATATGTATATGTAAAAATTCCTGCAGTAAAACCCTATGTAAAGTATACGTCATGACGACTGTGCTTATAGCCTTGGTTCAAAAGTGCTGAGAGCTTAGCGGCAGGTTTGGCTCACCCCATTGTTATAGTAACATTGTGGCTGACCTGATAAAATACAGGTTATCAGCCGTACTCTCACCACTTTGCCATGGGGACCCCAACCGACCTCACACTCGCCATCCCAGGGTCAGGTCCACCCGTTGCTGTGCCAGACACAGCTGGAGGTGACTCCGAGCCGATGGATGAGAACACGATCTATCAGCCGGTGGTTGCATACTTCACGTTCATACAAAACAACCGCTCAGATTACCAGCGGGAACACACTGCAAGTAATGAGGGCAGCTGAACAAAGGAAACTTCAGATCATGCATGGAGTGGTTGACGCCATCAAAAATGATTGGTCAAACAAGCTCGCCAGACAGGAACAAGAGCACGAGCAAAGGTTGCAGGGTGTAGAAGCAAAGGCAATAGCTGCAATAGCTGAAGAACCAAAACGAGGTGATGAACTTGAGGTCAGGTTGAACCAGGCTCAAGCGAAACATGATGTCAGGGTTGAGGAGTTCAAGGCAGAGGCAAACGCCAAGCATGACCAAAAGATTGTAGAGGAAAGGCAACGTATCACAAACGAATTCGAAGCCTCCTATGCATAAACAGTATGCTACTAGGAATGCCATAACTGCTGCAAAGAAACAATGTGATGATCAAGTTGCTATCGAGCAAGCCCGTTTCATTCAGTTGAAAGTAGAATTTGAAAACTACAAGCGGGAGATGTCAGACAAAATCACTGAAGCCGCGGCACAGAATCTTAGCTTTCAGGACCAGATCGATGACTTGCAGGAACAGCTGAACCAATGTTGCCAAAGCGCAGTCAGCACCGTTGCCGAAAGCATTCGTCTCGATTGCAAACCCAGCCACCAGTGCTGGTGTGCCCACTTACAACATTGCAACTCCGAGAGCACCCGAAGCATCCGCAGCGAAAGCCGACAATGAGCCGATTATCGAGATCAAGTCACCTGGAGTGTTGGCACAAGAGGCCAAGGCGAGATTAGATGAGTTGCTCAAAGGTAGCGCTCCCATCGAGCCAGCTGTCGGAAACGACAAACCTCATCTGCCGACCATGTCAGGTTTCAGGACTCCGACTCAGCCGATCAAGACTCCCCCAAATGATTCCCCAAAGAGTGTTGGCAAACAACAACAGATGATGGGAGCTTCAGATCTTATCGAATTGGTGAAAGCCTTAACCCAAAGGGATGAGAAGGATAAAGAAAAGACTAAGGAAGCCGAAGTCATCAAGTTGAACAACATGCCAGCCCCAGAGTCATATAGGAATTGGAAAAACAATGTAAGGGATGAAGTCAAGAGCTGTTCTGATCGTCCGGATGAAGCTTGGGCATGGCTGAACGAGGTGAATGACCAGTCTTGCACCCGTGAAAAGCTTGAGCAGAAGCTTCAAGATCCCGGGAAGTTTCTCACGCTGGATTCGGATACAAAGTTTTCAGCAGCGCTCACACGCTCAGCCGGCGGAGATCTTGCCACCAGGATCCTGAACTACAAAGAGCAGCAATCCCAAAAAGGTATCCAAGTTAGGGGACGATATGTATTGCTCATGTTCGAGGACTACTTCAAAACATCAGAAGAAGCGGGTAGTCTTTACAGGGTTGAAGATCTTCTGGGTGTTGTCAAGGTAGGTGACACGGTCCAGGCCTTGAGAAGATTTGTCAACAAGTGGGATGCTACCCTAGCAGGTATGGCCACTACCCCCGAAGATGCTGTACTAAGGGACATTCTCCTGAGGCAGATCCGTCCTAGCCAGTTGCTGAAGTATGACATTGAAGTGTTTGATCGTGCATCTGAAAAGGCCTATGAGGAGTCGTACAGTTTTCTTCACCAGTCCATGAAGAACCTGATTGACAGGGAACGACTGAGGGAAAACCGTAATCGCATTGCTGAGAAGAAGAAGGCCGGTGGTCCAAAGGACACAAAAGCTGCACCCGCCAAAGGTGATGGTCGTGGCAATCCCAACAGAAAGGGCTCCCCAAGTCGAGGCAGGTCTCAGGATAGGAGCAAAGGTGACAAAGTTTGCTATAAGTTCCAAAAGGGCCAATGCGATAAGGGGCAGAAGTGTCCATTCAAACATGTAAAGGATGACAAAGCACGCACCCAGTCACCCAAAAGAAATAGAACTCGCTCACCCTCAAAAGGCAAGAAGGATGATAAGAGGAAGAACATGTCAAAAGAAGAGATGGCAAAGACCCCATGCATTTACCACGCTCAGGGACAATGCAGACGAGGTGACAAGTGCTTCTACAAGCATGATGACAAAGCCGCTGCCGCCACCAAGGACACCAAGAGGACAAACTCTCCAGCACCAAAGAAGAAGGGGAAGGAATCCAATGCTGCCCCATGTCTGATCGATCCTCATACAAAGTTTGCATGTATTGCAAAGAAACAACCGAGGGTAACCCCGAGCTCTGATGGATCTAGTGTCAGCATGAAGCGTGTTCGGCTCCGAAAGAATCCTCAAGTGTTCGAAGTGAAAGCAGTAGGTCGTCAAGTCCCCGTCAGACATCGTCCGAGAGAGTTCACTACCGTGTGCAGAACACCCGATGGCGTTCCAGTCTCGTCCAAGGTCGAACAACATGATGCACAGGTGAGAGCACGTCAGCTCCAGGAAACTGTGAAGCTTCATGATTCCGATGTTGCACCAAGTTGTGGGTTTTGTTGTTGGAATGAAGACACATGTGATATCACGTGCAGGGAATGCAGATTCGTTAGCGGTCCCAAAGCACTCAGAGATGTTGGACGGTTTCCACCGATTGCCACAGCTGCGCCAAAGGCCGGTGTGAGTTGGCTTGTTGACTCAGGCAGGGAATCCGTCCTCGTCTCCAAAGGTATGCTGAAGGACGTAAGCGCCCAGAACTGCAGAGCAGCCGAGCATCCGATCTCGTTGGTCACAGCAAACGGATCAACTGAGGCAACTGAAGTCGCAGACGTCAAGTTGTCCGCACTTCCGGATCTTGTGCAGCCGTACGTGTTAGATCAAACCCCAGCTGTGCTTTCCGTAGGAACAAGATGTGTAGATCAAGGCTACGGCAAGCCAATCTTAGTTCGCCCTAACGACAAAGTTGTCCAGCTCAAGATCGAAGGTCATGTCCCGGTTTTGGATGACACTTGCAAGGTCTTCACAAAGGAACAGTTTCAGAAGGACAAACACCTGAAGAAGTTGTTCGCTATGCCGACCTCGCAGTCGAGCTCCAAAGCCAAGCATTGACCAGTTGGACGAGTGGACGATGCCCAGCAGGAATATATCCGAAGTCGCAAGACTGAGGATCTTCTGGCCGAAGCATCAATATACACATTCCCGAAAAACCCATTTTGCAGGACGTGCCAACGGGCACGAATGATGGCTCCACAGGCTCGTCGAAAAGGTGGTCAGAAACGTATTGAAACCGAAGTGTTTGGTGACCACATCATAGGCGATCATGTCATCATCAAGAAGAATGCAGAAGAGGGTTTCAAAGGAGAACAGGTGGCATTGGTGTTGAAAGATTTGCACACTCAATACAGGTATGTCTATGCAAGTCAAACAAAGACGCACAAAGCAGTATGGATGGTTTGAATCATTTCATTGGGTCATAAGATGATGTTCAAGTTGTGTACACTGACAACTCGCCAGAGTTGATTAGGGCCATCAAAGACTTGGGATGCAGACATCAGACCTCAATTGAATATGTTGATTCATCAAAGTCATTCGCTGAGCGTGAAGTTCGCCAGATGTTGGAAGGTGCCCGGAGTAACGTGCTTCAGTCAGGGCTTCCATTGAAGATGTGGCCCCTTGCCATGCAGCATCACGCAACTGCAATCAATGCCAGCCCCCAGCTTGACGGCAGTGACTCACCATGGCAGCTCAGGTTTGGTGAAGAGTTCCCTGCAATGCACATCCCGTTTGGTGCCAAAGTGTTGTTCTGGAATAGCCCCAAAAGGGCCGACAACACCGCAGGTAAGCTTTCCCCAACATCGAATGAAGGATTGTTCCTTGGGTGTTACATCCAACCAGGTCATGATTGGAAGGGTGAATACTTAGTTGCCAAGTTGGAAGCGGCTGATTATCATGTCAACTCACAATTCAAAGAACGAAAAGGTTGGAATTGCCGTCTGAGGGTTTCATCTTTCCTTTGAAAGCTCTGATTGACTCCAAGTCACCCACAGCAGATCGTCTTGAGGACCAGGTGATTCCGTCGACTCCCAGTGCAGCGCCTCTTGAATCCAGCATGCATCCGCCACAGGATGATCTAGAGTATGAACCCGGAACTCCTCTACCAGCCGACAGTGATGTGGAGCCGGACGCACCAGAGGAACCCGTGTTCCCAGATCTTGTCTTGACCCCCAAAGGAGAAGTAATTCCAGATGGTTTGCATTGGGATGGTCACCGGATTGTACGTAACTACAAAGGTTCAAAACGTCCGGAAGGCATCGGTTCAGAATTGTGGAAGATGCTGGGATCGAATGAGCGCAAGAAGATCATTGAGGAGGAAGACGCGAAGGCACTTGCAGAGGCTCAGGGGGGCAAGTCAGCGCCATCAGGCCTAAAGAGCAAGAGGAAGAAATCTTCCATAGCTCAGCTTGAAGCAACTCAAAACTCTCCTGCCACAGCCAAGCTCGTAGGTGACAAGTGGGAAATCATTCCGCCTGCGTCTCCAAAGTTTTCCGTGCCAGCAATGCCAAAAGTAGCTGCGCCTGCCGTAGAAGAACATCGGCCAAAGCTTCGTGAGCTTGTCAAAGAGAAGATCAAGGAACTTGAGTTCAAAGTAGCACTCGAGCCCTTCGCATCCGTTGCTAGGCTAGTCTCAAAAGATGAAATAGCCCGCAATCCCAAGGCCAAAGCCGCTCTTGACAAAGAATGGGAAAACCTTCGAAACAGAGGTGTTTGGGATGAGAAGCGCGTCCGTGAATGCCGCGACATTGTAGCTGAGGCTCGTCGTGAAGGCAAAACGGTTCACTTGGGACGGATCTTCGAAGCATGTTACGAAAAGGGATCCGATCTCCCAGAGTCAGATCCCGGCCGTAAGTTCAAAGGCAGGATCGACGGTGTTTCAAGGTAATAATGTGCGAGATGAAAACTCGGACCATGCACTCTTCAATGAGTTAGGCTCCTCTCCGGCTTCTATGGAAGTAGCCAAGCTGTTAGACGCCTTTGGTAGCCACCCGATTTCTCGAAGCAGCAAGCTGATGCAATCCAAGCCTACAAGCCCTCTTTACAGGGGTGCCCACATGGTTGTCATTGCCTCGGAACAGGTGGCCAAAGGATTGGGAAAAGAAATGCTGGCAGCCAATAGTACCAATGCTGCTGGCCCTATATGGTCATCCTGACAGTGGGGGCATTCGGGAGCAACATCTCAACGGCCGTGTGGCTAAACAGGGTTGGAAACAGATTTTACCTGACATTTGGCATTCAATTTTTCATCATCAAGAGCTCAACTGTCTTTTGGGAGTCGTGTATGTCGATGACTTCAAAATGGCAGGGCCATCAGCAAATATGGAAAAGGCATGGGCAAGCATCAAGGCTGCAGTGAACATTGGCGATCCTGCAGAGCCATATGATCGGTACTTCGGCTGTACGCACCGGGAATTTGAAGACATCCGGTTGCTCATCGGCACACCCATTTGCATTCGCCTTTGATGCCAAGAAGTCCGCAGCAGCACAACACCGAACTCAGGACTGGTGGGAGCACGATGAAAGCAATCAAGCATGGATTCGACATCATGTCGAGCCCCGAAAACGATTGTACCAGCTGGGTGATGAGGGGGTAGAGAGTAGTTGTCAAAATTCAAGCCGTATTACTTTCTTTGACAAAAAGGTCACACTCAAAAGTCCTAGCATCACCGACGGGAACCATCAGGGGGGCTATGATGTTTACACTGGTGATTGGAAAACTTCAAGCAATCAAACAAATGAATTTTGGACTGGAAAAAGAGTTTTCTGTTATGGACAGGACGGACCAGACAAGTTCAAGCAGTTTGCAAGGGCAAGCAAAGCCAGACCAGGACCCCATCGCGACAAACATGAAGCAAAGAAGGAAGCGAAAGCCGCCAAGTTCAGAGGGTTGGATCAAGCCGTGAAGTCAAAAGCTGGCGTCATGGCCAAGCCCGTGAATCTTGTGAGGTATGATCTGAGTAACTTCCTGGAGTCCTGTGTAGAAAATGAGTGCAATCTTGCAAGGTCAGTCCATCGTCCTTGAAAGAGGTGCCAACACCTTTCACCGATGCCGGCATAGCAAGGCCAACACTCAGTGAGGACGAAAAGCTTGGCAAGCTCCAACCAGTAGCAAGCAAAATCTTGATGCACGAATGGCCAGATTTGACTTGTTCAGAGCTACCCAGAGTTTAGCCTCAAGAGTGACCAAATGGTCCGTAGAATGCGATGTCGCCTTACATCGGTTGGTAGCGTACATTACTTGTACAAAGCACCACTTCCTAGAGGGGTTCATTGGGGATGCATTCGACCAATGCCAGTTGTGGCTCTTCGCAGACGCCGATCATGCCGGAGAACGCGGCAGCAAGAGCACATCCGGTAGTGCAATAGTGTTGGTTGGCCCCAATACCTCCTACCCCTTGAACGCATTTAGTAAGAAACAAACGGTTGTAGCGATTTCCTCAACCGAGGCCGAAGTAGTTGCCGCAAACCACAGTATGAGAGCTGAGGGCACATTCCAATGCTGGCCCTTTTCGAGCAGCTTAACTTGTTTAAGAAGCTTCAGGGCAAACCAGCTCGCGATACCGCGAAGCTCGATGCTGACACCGTGTTCACCAGGATTGACCCCGAAATTGATGACATCCGTAATGGAAATGTTGACGCGGGTTGTAGTGTTGCGGACATCAACTCACTCAAGGCTAGTTTCCCTGAATTCTATCAAGTCAAGTTCATGGAGGACAACCAAGCCACTATCACGGTTATGTCCACTGGTTCATCAGCATCCATGAGACACATGAACAAAACCCAAAACATCAGCTTCAAATGGTTGAAACAGCAGTTTGAATGTAAACAGTTTGATCTTCTCAACGTTGGTACAAATTTCCAAGTTGCAGACGTTCTCACAAAAGCCTTCGCCCGACCAGCCCTTTGTCAACATGCCATCAATCTCAGTGGCATTGGCCCGACAAAGGTGGAAGAAGCAGCTCGCAATCTACCAAGGTGCCAAAGTTAGCTTCTGCTGCCGGGAATCAGGGGGGCCCAGAAAGTAAATTTGCGCCCAGAATGTTGATCGAGTTCTGTTGTTCAGAAGACTCAAAGCTTAGCGCCCAAAGAAAGTCTAGTCAAGATTGCCATTGCGTCAGAGTAACCGAAAAAGATATGGTACTACTGATAGCTGTCGGCAACGACTAGCCTCCCAAGTCAAAGATTTCAGACATGACTTTGCTGATGGCGCTTTGATCTTGTATGCATCATTGCCATGTGTAGGAGGAAGTCCATGGGGAAACGTGAATGGCCTTACGGTCGAGGGTCATGATAGAATCAAGGAACAACAGAAACAGTTTACCAAGTTTTTCAAGTCTTTTGTCAGACTTGTGGATGAAGTTTATGATGAACGAACCTTGATAGCTTTCGAACTTTCAAACAATTGCAAATATTGGAGATGGCCGATGGTTAGAAAGTTTCTCATAGAACGTTTCATGTCCGTGCACCATTTTGATGGATGTATGTTGGGAGTTCTTGGAAACAACGGTCAGCCCATGAAGAAAACTTGGACCATTGCTGGAAACTTCAAAGAACTTTTCAAACTTGATTCCTTTCGTTGTGACGGTTCACATGAGCATGATCAAAGTCGAGGGAAAGCATTAAAGCTGTCTGAGAATTACACCTTCAAGTTGACTGACATGCTTCATGAATGCTTTCGGGTAGCTGCGAAGGGCCAAGCATCCAAAAGGAATGCCTGTAGTGCCAAACTCGCCTGTCCTGTCAAAATGGCTGACTCGCGATTCGCAGCAAACCCGGCCAGCCGTGAGGCTGAGCTCGAAGCTATACGTCAGAGGAACAAGGATTGGTGGGCCGATTTTCATGGAAAGCTCCTTTATGCACTGGTGGTCCGCAACCAAGGTGAGGGCACTCTGTCCAAGGATTTTGTCGAAGGCTTGATGAACGAATGGTCGCCTGTGTCGGCAATCCGATTCTTTGGCAACAACAGAGATCCCTTGGCTACTGATGTCCTGAAGTTCGGCGTCTTGCCCCAGGAGAGCGCCTTAGAAAAGGTCAACCCGCAAGAGGCAACTCTGAGCCATGTCACCTGGATTCTCGTCAGTGACTCTTGTTGTGCTCTGATCACAGGTCGCCGGCATACGCTGCGCAAGTATGACCTGGCAGAGCACTTCAAGGAGCGAAAGCCTGGCTATGTCACGGAGTTTATCCACGAGATGATGTGGGGGAAGACTTTGCGCCACTTGGTGAAGAGGGGGATCGAGCTTGCGAAAGATGCCCGTACCCGGTACGGGGAAGATGCAAGGATCAACCTCCACCTTGCCTGGTTTGGCAACGAACTTGTTGGAGAGGATGGCATCGCCCAAAACCCCAATTGGCCGTATGATGGTCCAAACGGCCAGTGGCCAACCATCTTGGCAGACTCCGAGCGGCACTTGACCTGGTTTGTGGAGAAGGCTCGTGAGTTGGGGTTGCAAACGGCCGGTCTCACGACCGCGCCCTGGTCTGCAGATTATGGCATCCATCCAATCTTCGATGAGTTCTTCAAGGCGTTGGAGCCCAAGTTCAAAGACCTCACCAGATGCTCGCGAGGGCAGTCCGACCCCAGGTTCCCATGGCTCCCGGCGACGGGATATGCGGACGACCTCGAGTTTAAGGACAACTGGCACTTTGTGAACAGTGACGAAAACCGAGTTCGATTGGCGTTCTATTGGACAGCTACAATGTTCAGTTTGGACCGCGCATGGAACGCCTGGTTGGAGCTCCGAGAGCTTAGCGGCAGGTTTGGTGCACCCCATTGTTATAGTAACATTGTGGCTGCTGACCTGATAAAATGCAGTCTGTACGATTATATGATATTATTTGATATACTTATATCTATATACATCTAAATATCCATATATCTATATATCTAAATATCTATACATCTGTATATCTATATATCTAAATGTATATATATATGGATAGATATATACATACATATTGATTTATAATATATAGATACATATAAAAATATATAGAGATAAATATATAGATATATCTATATTTTTAAAAGTAAATATCTATATTTACATATATATATAGATAGATATATATATAGATATATGTATATAGATATATATATAGATATATATAAATATATACAGGTATA
>Ga0126342_10020707_pt1 | contig 11033 bp, 10 predicted proteins | sample Cyp1metagenome_FD_92528 | JGI IMG/M metagenome (GOLD analysis project Ga0126342, IMG submission 92528) | Coral microbial communities from Lord Howe Island, Old Settlement Bay, Australia - Cyphastrea 1 metagenome | ecosystem: Host-associated > Invertebrates > Cnidaria > Coral ...
CAGTAAAACCTGATCTCGCAGGGGATTTAATAAAGAGAGCTAGAATCACAAAAGGGATTTTGTGAATAATTCTGGCTTCACAAGCTCAAGTTTGTGAAGGGTTCTGTTTTTCTGGCCTTTTTCCAGGCCACCCTTCACACAGTCCAGTTTGTGAAGGATTTTGCCCTCACAAACTCAACTTTGTGAAAGATTCTGCCTTCACAAAGTCAAGTTTGTGAAGGATTTTGCCCTCACAAAGTCCAGTTTGTGAAGGATTCTGCCTTCACAAACTCAACTTTGTGAAGGATTCTGCCTTCACAAAGTCCAGTTTGTGAAGGATTCTGCTTCACAAACTCCAGTTTGTGAAGAATTCTGCCTTCACAAAGTCAAGTTTGTGAAGGATTGTGCCTTCACAAAGTCCAGTTTGTGAAGGATTCTGCCTTCACAAAGTCAAGTTTGTGTAGGATTGTGCCTTCACAAAGTCAAGTTTGTGAAGGATTCTGCCTTCACAAAGTCCAGTTTGTGAAGGATTCTGCCTTCACAAACTCAACTTTGTGAAGGATTCTGCCTTCACAAAGTCCAGTTTGTGAAGGATTCTGCCTTCACAAAGTCCAGTTTGTGAAGGATTCTGCCTTCACAAAGTCCAGTTTGTGAAGGATTGTGCCTTCACAACCTCAAGTTTGTGAAGGATGCTGCCTTCACAAAGTCAAGTTTTTGAAGGATTCTGCCTTCAGAAAGTCAAGTTTGTGAAGGATTCTGCCTTCACAACCTCAAGTTTGTGAAGGATGCTGCCTTCACAAAGTCAAGTTTTTGAAGGATTCTGCCTTCAGAAAGTCAAGTTTGTGAAGGATTCTGCCTTCACAAAGTTCAGTTTGTGAAGGATTCTGCCTTCACACAGTCAAGTTTGTGTAGGATTCTGCCTTCGCAAACTCCAGTTTGTGAAAAATTCTGCCTTCACAAAGTCCAGTTTGTGAAGGATTTTGCCCTCACAAACTCAACTTTGTGAAGGATTCTGCCTTCACAATCTCAACTTTGTGAAGGATTCTGCCTTCACAAAGTCAAGTTTGTGAAGGATTCTGCCTTCACAAACTCCAGTTTGTGAAGAATTCTGCCTTCACAAAGTCAAGTTTGTGAAGGATTCTGCCTTCACAAAGTCAAGTTTGTGAAGGATTTTGCCTTCACAAAGTCAAGTTTGTGAAGAATTCTGTCTTCAGAAAGTCAAGTTTGTGAAGGATTCTGCCTTCACGAAGTCAAGTCAGAATTCAAAAGTCCAAGGGCTGGTCGATGCTGAAGCCATGCATGAAAGTCCAGGATGGCTTCACGAGTGGGAAGTCCAAGAAGAGCACCGACATGAAGCAAGGCAATGGACCCACAAGTGTGATCATCTTGTTGGGTGAACAAATGTCCTGGCTCAATCGCCCAGTCCAAAGACAGCTCGGCAGAGATGAGAGCAGCTAAGTGGGTGGCGGCATAGGTGGCCTGTCCAGGAAGTCCATCACAGTATTGCCACCGGAGATGATCAACATAAAGTTGTCCCCACAGCCAAGCCCAGTGACTGGCGTGCGGAAAGATGCAGAAGATTCGATCATCAGATTTGGAAAATGCTGCACCCAAAGCCAAGGTGGAGGCAGGAAATCCATTCAAGAGGTGCGAGGCAGTGATGGGGAAGATCACCAAGGGCCTCAAAAGGTCAGGGATGTGCTGGATGAATCTCTGTAAAGTCCAAGAGATGTGATCATCATGGAGTCCTTCTGGCAGGGCTTGAAATCCAGCAGCCCGAATAGTGAAGGAAGGTGGCAAAGAGGTGGGATCCAAGGTTCGAAGATTCAATGATTTCCAGACACGGAAGTCAGCACCGTAGACCTTGCCCTCAATGTCAACCAGAAAGTTCACCTCATTGATGCCCATCGGTCGAAGAGCCTCAAACAGAAATTGTCCAGCCCTCAGGAAAACCATGTGGAATTCACTCCCATGTTGAAGTCCAACTGCAAAAGTGCCAGGAGGAGTTGGTCTGGATCTGGCACCGTTCTCACTCAAGAGTTGGTAAGGGCCACTCATGGAATCCAAGATGGTCCGCAGTGACAGTCGATGCCCATCAATTGAAAGCCCTCCTTCTTCATTCCAACCAAGGCAAATGCGTTGAGCATTCAGGAGTTGAGCAACCGTGCATGCCGTGGGGCTGGAAATCACCAGAAGCTCTCCTTCAGGATCATGAAGCTGGAGTGATTGTGGAATCGGGCCTCATCGCGTCCCCCATCCAAATGGTCTGGATCTACGCGCACTTGCGCAACAACTATGCCAAGGCCAATGATCTGGCGGCATTGCCCTCTCCACTGGAATGGCTTCGCTCCTATCAGTTTGAGCTTTTGCGCCAATCTCATGGACTTTTGGGAACAGCAGCACAACAGCACAAGACTTTCCCTCGGAGTCATGGCATACTCCACAATGTTCGGCATCCCCAACAAAAGTCCAAGTTGTTTGGGGTGCAGGTAACGAGGGTTGTGGTGCACCATGGACTGAACAAAACATCCTCGAAGTCGACGTTGTCGCATTGAACTTTGGCTGAATGCGGCTGACCGGCAGCTGCACGGGCAGGCCATGAGAGCATTCCTGTAAGAGTGCAAAAAACTGTTGGCAATGTCATAGAACTGAAGGACTCGCTTGTCATGCCCAAAATCCAAGTTGGCAAATGCTTGCATCTCGAAGTCATGCAGCTGCAGGTCAGTTTCTTCAACATCAGACCAAGAGCCCCAACAGCGAAACACATCACCCACTGTCGCAAAGGGGCTAGAACTTGGCCAAGGGTGCAATCCATAGGAGTTCCAGGACTTGGGAATGAGGAGCGCCCACCAACGTGCTCGACGGCAAGGCCACTGCTCTTTGAGGTCCAAGTTGATGGTGAGCACGTCCCATGACATTGCGGTTGCAAGCAACTGGATGCCCGCATTGAGGGTGTGCACCCGCCGCTGGAACACTCCAAAATTGCTGACTGGGCTTGGAGTAAGAAAATGATTTTAAGTCCATGAAAGAAAACTTGGAACCTATCATCTTTTGATCCTAATCCAAATCCCTGGCTTGAATGGGGCTGGCAAGGAAATCCAAATGTCACAGTACCAGGGGCTTCACCAAACTTCCAATGAATCACTTTCGCACTGTCAGGATCCGTAAGATCCAACTGGAGTACTTCCCCATGGCCTGATCTCAAATGACGACATGAAAGCTCATTGCGATCCACTGAAAGAAAAGGAGTTGCTCCAAGAAACGAGGCACCGACTCCCATCCCTCTTACTCCAGCACATAGCTCGAGAAGCTTTGGAGAAAGATCACTTGGGCAATCAGCATGAGAGAACCAACAAGAGGTCAGGCCAGTGCTAAGATACAGAAGTCATCCGAGCCCTGCACCTCAAAGTCAGAGAGACTGAGCAATCCACGTGGCAATTCCTTGCCGACGATCATGATGGGCGCTTCACTGGGGATGCGCTTGCCGATTGAGACAAAATGAGGAGATAGATACCACCCCAGTGAAAGATGAGTCATGCTGGGAGGAACCGAAGATCATTGAATCCATGGCTCACGTAAAGATGTCACGATCTTCAGTGACAAAACAACAAGTTTACCACTGGTAGGCCTCGGGCCGAAACTTAAAAGCTTCTGTGTGTAAAAGCGTCTGTGTGTGTAAACCCTTCTGTGCGTAAAAAGTGTCTGTGGTAAAAGCGTCTGTGTGCAAAAACTTTTGTGTGTAAAAGTGTTTGTGTAAAGGCGTCTGTTTGTGGAAAAAAAAAAATATCTGCTCAAGAGCGTCTGTGTGTAAAAGTGTCTGTGTTACATCTTCACATCCTTCATTTTCATCCTTTCTCTTTCCTTCCCTCACTCTCTTTCCACCACCCTGTCTCCTTCATACAGCCTCTCCCTTGCAATGTTTATCTTCGTACTTCTGTTCTGTATCAGTACAAATGCTCCAATGCGTCTCTTCAGCGTTCATCTTAACATCTTGACATCTTGCCTCTTTCATCTTTCTGATGATGAGCCGCTACATTTTCCATCGTTATTATTGCCTTTTCTTCTACTTATCACGTACTTCTTACATACATATTACATGTCAGGACATGTCAAGACACCAAATTGCATTCAAGTCTGAACCAAAAACACAGAAGAAACACGGTGAACTGAACAACTGAATGGCACTGAATATGCTCTGGTTTTTTTTGGCCCCGCATTTCCGTCCAAATCGACGGAAGTCAGTCTTGCAAATAGTTCATATATTGCCGGCAAAGTTCCAGGCAGTTCCCACCTTCTTGACACCGTTTCAACAGAAAATGGAAAAGTGGGAGGCGTATGCGACCGTCGTCGAGATATGGCAAAATGTCTCCTTCGCACTTAGGCCCATGGAAGTGCACCAAAACAGCTGTCGGGTTCCGCGGCCAATAGGCTTTCCAGTTGAAGAGATACGGCAAATATGATGGTCCTCGGTCTCCTTGGTAGAAGGTTCTCAAGGCACCTTGATCGCCAGGACCGATTGGCCATGTGATATCACCGCTTGTCACGATAAAATTCAAAAACGAAGGGTATGATCTCCGCATTGACTGTACATTCCAAAGCATGACTCCAGCATTCGCAGCTACTTTTTCCATTTCGCTTTCAGCTGACATTGCAAAAAACATTGGAATCCCTTCTTGCCCAGGTTTTGCGAATACCTGCTGTTCATATGGCAAATCCTTCATCTTCTTGAACTGTTTATCAGTGGCGCCCAATAGCTTGGGCCAGGTGACGTCATTTTGAAACAAAATATCGATGTCCGCATAGAATAGAAATGGATCCAAAAGGCCCAAAATGGGTATGTCGATTCGGAGAAATGTTCCCACCATAGCATCGACATCAGACAAAAGGTGACTAGGTTTCTTGTCGCCGGAAAACCTGTTGTTCGATCCTTCCCATTGCGATATCATGGCCTTTATGTGAGGCACCCATGATGGCGTGTGGTAAATGAGACGTACCCCTGCAGCGACCAACTCGGCTGCGAATTTCGACGTGGGAGATGCAGTTGTCACTCCGATTGCCACCAATGATGTCTTTGCAAACGCACTTTTGATAGCAACTTTGGCCATGTGCGCAGATGAATCCTGTGTTTGTCCTTCCCTTGGTTGAATACAAAACAACCATTTGATTTTTTTCCTGAACAGTTCGGTTCTCCATTTTTTTTTGGGCGCCAATTGTTTGGTCTCTTGTAGCCTCAAACTGCCGCCATTGTAGTGAATGCTGCGTTTCTGGATGCGCAAACGCTGTTGCATCAAAAAACCTGAAAAAGTAGACACCGAATTGCCAACAAACATGTTTGCATTCATGCCCAATAAAGAACTCACCGCTGGCCAAAACATTTTGTGATGTCCCAAACGTGGTGTCCATTCATTGAAAATCGTCTCTGCAAGCATTTCATGTGTAATGATTGTATAGATGTTGAACAAATTGTCACCGACAAATGGCGCACTGCTCTGTCCGCGCCATTGTTCCAACGTTCTTTTCGTGGAAACTGTAGTTGCCAAATACAACGGGATGCTTGGCGTAATGCCTTCAGATAACAACACATTCCCAACTTCAAACGTGTTGTTCATGCAATTTGGCGGACCTCAGGGCCACCGTGATAATTTTGACAAATCAATTACAGTACGTTCAACCGTCACCCAAAAGAAATTACAATACAATCAAAAAAAAAACGTCAAAACAAAATGGACACCTGCCTGAAGCGTTCAAGGTCAACTCGCAAAATATCCGCCAATCTGGTTCCATTCGCAAATGTAATACATTGAAGGCCGTGTCGTTCGGAAACGAAGTAAAACCCATTTGCCGAGTTTTTTCTCTGGCGCCAGCACCATACAACGTCATTCGTTCTTCAATTTTCTGTTTGGTTTTTTGTATATCTTGTTTGAATTCGACCTTGTCCCAAATTTTCCAAAACAACTCCCACTCAACACCGGGTTCAACTATTGGAAATTTGGACAGGACATCACAACTCAAATGAGCAATGGACGGTTGGTACAACCACAAATTGTTCCGGAGAGATTCAAACTGTTCGGCATTTTCAATGCGCAACCTTTTCCTTAGACTCCTTGCCAAATCAAAATCGTTTTGGTCCAGAATCGAAATTGCGGGCATTCGAGTCTGCCCGCACCAAAATTTGCGTTGAACCCCAGGTGGCCCGTCACAAGCATTGTCCCTGAAAAAAGAATCTGCAAATTGAGACAACTTGGAGTTTTCCATTTCCCACAAATCCCACACGTGGCCGTTGTTTGAAATAAAAACCACTTGAGCGCCCAATTCTGATCCAACCATCAAAGCTTTCACGGCTTGCATCTCTTGTTCTGCAAACCCTGCGCATGGTTCAAACTCCAACAAGACCGGGGAATTGGTGGCCAATCGCAATTTTGCAGGCGCTTCCAATCCCGAAAGCATGCCCTGGGGATGTTCATGGGACGTTCCAGAATTTGGGTACGACAGGATTTGAAGGCTCCACCAGATTTTTGGCAACATACAAATCAGCAAAATCAGCACCATCCAGGTCTTGCATGTACAGCGCCATACTCCCAAAATCCGGAGCCGCCAGCAAAAACATGTCATCGTTGGGGCTTTGTTACGGTTGAACTGAAACACTGCGGGGCCAAAGTCAAATAGTAACCACATCGACAATGTACTGTACCCCCTACTGTAAAAACGATTCGCATTGGTGTAACGTGACCTCTTCACACACGTGATGGTTCCACTGGTTCCAATTTCCGTCGTTTGAATGAAAAGAGGGGGCCTTCCGGGTCAACCCACAAAAGGATCACTTTCAACATCACGGTCCTGCAAACGCCCCCTCTTCGGGGCGCTCGGGCCAAGTCCGTCGCGCAATGCCCTTATTCCCTGGTGGGATGAAAAAAGAGTGATCCCTGCATGTATGCAATCCCATCTCTCAAGTTGGCCATAACCCAAAGTGGTGAAAAAGCTGTCGGAAAGGTTGCTTTGGCTGGAACTGGTTCTTACCATCTGGCCCTCGGCCACCCAAGAGCTATAGTTTCAAAAACGGACATCCTCCGTCATCTTGTTTTCCCGTTCAAAACTGCCGGGACTCATTTGCACATGCGCCACCACACGCTTGAGCCTTCTAGCTACCTTTTCTATTTTTTGGAACAGGGTTACAATTTGTTCAACACATATTTGACTTATTGCTACGGGAAAATTGATGGGAATAACACTTCAACATATTCTTTGCCGCTTTCTAATCACAGCACCCGTCAAAACCTGGAAGCATGAGTGTCCATGTTGAAAACCTTAAAAAAAAAAACAAGCGCAGAACCCCGTGCATGGCTGAACAGGAGAACATGGACACACGAACAAAAAAATAGGGTTGTCTTGCACTGAGTTTTGGTACCTCTTGAAACAAATACTTTCAGAAGCATTCTGCCGTATGCCTTGTGGTGCCTGCCCACCCGAAAACAAAAACATTACGCGTGCAGAAATGCTTCCTCGAAATTGGGCTTGGGCTTGCACATCTCAAAACGGCTCGTGCTGTGCAAGAAATGCACAAAACCTTTTCAGTTTCTACGAGCTAGCGCAACTATCAAATTCAATTGTGAAAAGTTCCTACCGGCGAGAAACATCCAAGCTGGCTCAGGCCAAAATGGCCGGGTGACACTTGCCCGTGCTCTTGTCCACAACAAAAGCAAGGCTGGAAAAGGAGAGCGTGCGAATTTGCTCTGCAAGCGTCCATCTGCGCAGGACCTGCCAATGAGGAAATGTGACATGTCAAAACAAGTTGGTGTGGAATGCTTCGTTGCATTTAGCACTGGTGGAAAGAGATTGCCAATCACTGGTAACAACACAAACCGGCGCAAAACAAACTTGTCGGAAACCAATTCTTTCACAGCTGTCTGAGAAAAATGAAAAAAGCGTTTGGCAACTGAGATTGTTTTGCTCCAAAGTGCCAAACCCAGACCATTCACCCAATCAGCGGCACTCCAAGGCTCTGGGTGAACTCTCTCGCTCACTTAGCCCAAACACAATCATCCACTGCAAATTTGGTCCAGTTGCAAATTTGGTCCAGTGGCAAAACGTTTTAAATGGCAAATGAAAAAAACAAGCGTGATACAAATCCTTCCCCTATAAAGGCGCCATGTGGCCTAACATGGACTGGTTCCAGTCCCTAGGATATCAACCGCACGCTTGTCACATATGCTCACTACGCTTTGGGCAAATCCTCTTTGAGGACCTCACGCAACAGCTCAAGTTCCACATCGAGCTTCGCCTGCTCTTCCTGGCTCTGGGATGCTTGCTTGGCGGTGGCGACCTGTTCAAGGCGCCTTTTCACTGCAGTGGTCAAATTCTTGTCCACCTGGCAGCTGACAGGCGCCACTTGGCGCCACCCATAGCTCACCTGCTGCACCTGCTCGCCCAGCACTGCCCCAAAGGGAATGTACAAAAGATCTCCGCCCTGCAAGGTTGTGGTGTAGAGCGAGCACTCCCCCACAAATTCCTCCAGCGCTGAGGCACTCATGTTGCGGAAGAATGCTCCCTGCCTGGCAACGCCGATGGTTCCAGCAACTCCTTTCCTCTGCATGTAGCCGAGCAGCTGCAAGCCCTCCGTCAGAACCAATCGGCGGGTGCCTTCAAGAGTAAGGCGAAAGACAGCCAATCCAGCACTCTCTGTGCTGACTTTGTCGTAGCCAACATCAATCCCGAACAAAGTGAGTGCAGCGGCCTGCTTGCTCAAAGCTGGCAAGCCCGTAACATCCCGGAGGGCACCCGGATATTTTTTGAGAAGGTCTGCCAACTTGTCTTGAAGCTTGAAATCCATCTCTTGGGCACTGATTGGCTTGCTGGCCCTCATGCCCTTGTTCTCCTTTCTGCCGATGTCAAAAGCAACCTTGAAGGATTCAAAGTCAGGCTTGCAAGCGGCAGATGCTTCGCCAACCCACGCAGGGCAACTGAGGACCCACGGACGCGAGAAGTCCAAAGTCTCAGGCAAGTTGTCAACGGAAAACCGTTGAACTTGCTGAGCCAAAGCCACTCCTTGGTCAAAGAGGGGCAATGCGGTAGAAGTCTTCTCTTGTGCCTTTGCCTTCGCTGACTGAGCTGCCACTTTCTCCTGCTGCCTTCGCAGCTGATCTTTGGCACCTTTCAAACTTTTCTCTGCTTTGAGAGCTGCCGCTGTCAACTGGCTCAGTGGCGCCTTGGCATCAGCAAGCGCAGCATTAATGTCCTCGCAGTGTGGCAGCCGGCTTGCACAAATTTACTGAAACCAACAAGCTGGAAAGTATAATGCAAGCTTATGGGCGTCATATAATATGTTCTGGGATAATGTGGGAACCCATGTATTTCCTCGAACCAAAATTATCAACGCAACAATGCACCCCTGAAGGCGGTCGGAATGGGAAGCTTTGATCATAAAGCCTATTTTTGTTATTACTACCTGTGAATGGGTACCTATAGCGTATAGTCCTATAGCGTTAAACTTTTTGCTGTTCTATTTGAGGAACAAACCCGGTGGGGAAAAACGGAACCCCTGTCCCGCAACTGCTTCGGCTGGCGGCAGGTGTGGTACTTCTCAATAATCTGCGACAAACTCGCCACAGGGTTGAGCTTGGCAAACCCTTCGCAAGGAGGGCAGGCGCCCATCTCAACAGGACCAGACGCGCCATCACTCGAACTAGAAAACCTTGCAACAAACTGCTTCACCTTCTCATCATCGTCGTTGTCAAACACCAAAGCCATGGCCTTCACAGCACAATAGTGACAGGCTCATGGGCTTGGGGAACGGGATCCAAAGTGCGACGAACTGTTTCGAGCTTCAGAAATTTGCGTACCCGATTTACACGGTGCCTGACCAAGAGCATGTGTCAAAAATACTTTTTTGGCAAAGATGTTCCCAATGTTCCCCATTCAGATGGCCTGATCCCGGCAGCGACATTCCGTGCCAACTTTTTCAGCCATGGAGCGGTTCCCCAAAGCACTACCTTAGCAAACAGACACTATAGCCCCAACCACAACAAGTGATTTGTACGGTTTTAAATCCTAAATGGACGAGATGGGTGTGTATAAACAAAAGGGAATCCTCATCATCCAAAACGAAGCAACATCAAAAGGGAACCTTTGTTCACTAATTTGTTGCGATTCGAGGTACTGGTTTCATGGTGCTTGCTCCAAAACACCCAAGGTGTACAACAACTCTTTGTGCTTTGTGGCGCTTTAAAATCCGAGCAATGCATTTGTATCGCCACAAAATGCTTGACAACGGGTTTTCCAACACATAGAATTGGCCTTTCGACCGATGGAACTCAAGCATGTACGCCACCCTCCGGGCAATCCGGTTGTGAAGTGCCACCAAAGGAATCGATGGATCTCCGCCTGGTCGAAAATGAGCTCTCTTGGTTGACCCTCGAGACCTCAGTTAGAGCGGCTTGTGTTTGGAGACCCTTGGATCCAAGCAGGTTTGCTTGGGGCAGGGTCGATACATACAATAGCCTGGTAAATTGACTAGTATATCAATAATATAAACCAGCTTCCAACCTATGGGTACCAACATGGGAACAAAAGGCATTGCCAGAGATATGGATGGTCTTGCTGGGTTTTGAGGATTTTATTCTGCTAGCATGGGGGCCCCCAAACACTCCATTTTTTGTGGATGAAATTACGGAGAACTATTCGCTATAGCGGCCCAAGCACAAGTACACCCAAGAATTGCAAGGAATGCCGTACCAGGCACACCCAGCATCTACCAGGCGCCTTGCCTGGTAGAGAACCATCAACATTCCAAAAGCTGTTGTGATGTCAAGTTTCCTGCTGTATGTACTTGTGTGATCTTTAGGGCCCCCCTCCCTATCCCCCTACTATCTGTATATGTATAAATATATATATATAAATATGTATTTTTATAGAAATATGTATTTAAGTATATATCTTATTAATTTTTAAGAGTTATGCTCTATCGGTCAGCCGGGGACCCTAAAATTAGGTACGACTTAGGTGGTCGGTACGGGGACGTACGGTGGGTACGCATAGTGGGGATGGGTACGGTGGGTTGG
>Ga0126342_10020708_pt1 | contig 11033 bp, 10 predicted proteins | sample Cyp1metagenome_FD_92528 | JGI IMG/M metagenome (GOLD analysis project Ga0126342, IMG submission 92528) | Coral microbial communities from Lord Howe Island, Old Settlement Bay, Australia - Cyphastrea 1 metagenome | ecosystem: Host-associated > Invertebrates > Cnidaria > Coral ...
CCAGTAACAACCAATAACAACCAATAACAACCAATAACAACCAATAACAACCAATAACAACCAATAACAACCAATAACAACCAATAACAACCAATAACAACCAGTAAAAACCAATAACAACCAATAACAACCAGTAACAACCAATAACAACCAATAACAACCAGTAACAACCAATAACAACGGATAACAACCAATAACAACCAATAACAACGAATAACAACGAATAACAACGAATAACAACGAACAACAACCAATAACAACGAATAACAAAGAATAACAACCAATAACAGAATAGCAACCAATAACAACCAATAGCAACCAATAACAACCAATAACAACCAATAACAACCAATAACAACCAATAACACCCAATAACAACCAGTAACAACCAATAACAACTAATAACAACCAGTAACAACCAATAACAGCGAATAACAATCAGTAACAACCAATAACAACCAACAACAACCAGTAACAACCAATAACAACGGATAACAACCAGTAACAACCAATAACAACCAATAACAACGAATAACAAAGAATAACAACCAATAACAACCAATAACAACCAATAACAACCAGTAACAACCAATAACAACCAATAACAACCAATAACACCCAATAACAACCAATAGCAACCAATAGCAACCAATAACCTTAATTTCAACGACCACTTTGCAGATGTCCCTATGCCAGCCCTCTGTGCTTTCCAGAACCTGTAAAGGTCCTGTTGCAGAGGGAAGCTCCTTTGCGGCATTTCCGAAACGAGACTCTGCTAGAGGCAGCCGACGCGACCGTGCCATGTAGATCCGTTTGCTTGATCTTTGGGACAGTCCTGTCACTGAGAGATACAACATCATACAACGGCATACAACCCTGACATTGTCGGACATTTATAGATTGTCATCAATCGTCATCGGTCTACTTGTGGGAGGCAGTTGAAAGGGGCAACGTTCTCCTACTGCGGGCTTTGTTAGTGCAGATGCGTATGGAGCTCAGCAATTGGATGCATTTCACTTTGGTTCATTTTGTATATCCAAAGTTTGGATATCCCTGACTCGACGCTTACGTGTCACTTTCACCCTGTCAGCCTTTCCGAACTGTGTCCATTCTTTGTCAGATTATTTGGCAACAATCGAACCAGAACAATATATATATATATATATAATTATACATATATATATATTCAAATTCAACCGATTGAAAAATTCAACCGATTGAAGCGCTCAAGGCATCTTCTCTCACACGGCCTTCCTGATGGAATCCGCTGCCAAGGCTTTGTACATCTTTGGGAAGCCTAGTTAACTAGTTTGTACATCTTCTCATGACTTGAACGACTAGTGTAACTAGCGGTTCATTTGCTCTTGGGCCTAGCAATGCAGTTCACCTAGACTTCACACACACACACAACACCACATATATCAACACACGGCAATGTATTGATGTATTGTATTGACATATATTGAATACACATAAGCGCCGCCGTATCTACTGTACGTTCCAAGATCTCAGCTTTTCCATGTCGTAGAGCTTGCGGGCCGTGTTTGTAGTTCAAACATCCTTCACATTCGATTCTGTTGTATAATCTGTATAATAGACAGCAATCCGAAGGTTTGGGCAAACAATGAAAAGGCCACACCATGCTTTAAGAATCTTTAAGACTTCTCGGCTTGGCATTGGCTCTCTTTTGATCAAGGCTTGAGGCTGGAATATGTTGGACTAAGCACCTTCAGGCATTGACTCCTCGTGGAGCAGACGGAAATACGCCTGGGAACAGAAGGAACTCAAATCATCAAAGTTCATCAAAGATGCTCCTCGTGGAGCCACTCCATGTTTTGCCCCTCAGCGGCTTTTCCAAGGCCACTACACCTGGCGTGTGCCTTCCCAGACCGAGAGGCTCCAGTTTTTTTTCGCTCTTCACCAGACTAGGATTTTGCAAAACATGAATTAAGGGATAGACTGATGATCGACGAATGGAAACTTGTAGCTGTGCTTGGAGATTCAACATATCATGCATACAAGTAGAATTGATGCAACTTTTCAAAGGAAGGATGCTTCAACAGAAAACGCTGGCATTCCTGAGCACGAGGCATTAGTGACTGTTTTGGTCAAGCACAGCGCAGACTTGCAGCCCTGCCTCGCTTGCATCCGTTGCTCTAGATGACCGTATACAGCATGGTACAGCATGGTACAGCATGGTACAGCATGGTACAGCATGGTACAGCATGGTACAGCCAGAAATCAAGAACGCGTTGCAGCAAAACAGGAATCTGGAGAATGATGATGGCATGACGCCCCTGGACACCGAAATTGCAAGTCATGTGACAGTTCACCTCAAATGATTTCCACAAATACATTTGATTACATTTGTGTATGCAGTACTATTATATATATATATATCTATAACATTCATTATATTTATACGACATATACATACATTATTGTCATTATTGTTGTTAGTACTGTTATCACTACTATTAGTTTTCATCTATGTATGTATCTTTTTACTTGTTGGTTTGTTCATTTATTTGATTTCATTCATTTTATTTATTCATTTGTGGATGATTATTGGTATTGCCATGTTAATTATATAACTAGTATTACAGTACTTATTGTTGCAGTGATTACTATGATCATTATATTAATCATTATATATTATAGTATATTGTAGTCATTGAGTCATTCTTTTTATTATGGTTTGATTCATCTTGTTGGCGAGTCGTTTGGCCTCGGTTTTTCTGCGCATCTCACGAATGAACTTGCCCTCTCCGTGGCTTTGCGAAGGACTGCTGCGTTGCGACATCAAATGTCACAGCGTGGCGCGTGCTGAAAAATATCAGTGGGGGCCAAGCGAAACACAAGAAGTACGAGGCAAGCTTGCAGGGATGGCAGAGAAATTCAAGGATCTCAGGTATGGCATTTTCAGCAAAGACAAGAAAGGCGCAAGGAAGGCTATGCCACGCTGCTGCGAAACTGGCGTTCTGTCAACTTGTCCTGATTGGATCTTGATTTCAACAAGACCAGCTTTATGAGTTACTCTCGCTCCAAGTGACATACTGAGAGATGCCATTATTGCTGTCGCAGGATTTGCTATCTCATCTCTGGGTTGAGAATGTTGAGAAAATGATATGCTGTTCCTCATTATAACATCATTTCCCAGTGGTAAATTCAGAGTGACCGTGCAATGTGGGATCACAGGAATAGCAGTACTAGGACCTTTATGAAGGGCCACATACTGTCACACATCCCAGATTTTTTCTGAGACAGGCCGAGTACCGTTCCTTACGGTCTGCAATTTCTTCCAACTGCCTCTTCTTGATCCGGAATGTGCACTTGCGGCAGGTTGGGCAGAACAGATCACTGACTGATGTGTAGTGCACGTTGAGCAGCGGAGTGGATTCTCCACGTGCCATGGAGTTTTTTCTAGCCACAACCTGCTAACCATCCATTTCTGGCTTTATGAGGGACAGGATGTTCAGTGGTACACTATCCCTATAGTACCTATAGGAAAGGTTTTGAAAGAGTCAAAGCTAACTTGATTGTGTGATTGTTAAAGATTGCTGGAGCCATCTGTTGTCATCTTCAGGAAGATGATGTGAAAAAGAGCAAGGTTGACCTGGGGGAAATGCTCCATCTTGCAGTCAGTTCGTCATGCCCTGAGTAGAGTCCAGGCCAGAAACCAGACGTGACTTGAGACGGTAGAGACGTGAGATTTTTTGGCGATACTGAGGGCTGGGGTTGGAGAAGACATTGTGCACTATTTGGTCGATCAGGCTAACGGCATCAGCCATGGCGGGCCATTTCGAGTGAATGCAAGTAACCTGCTGAAATGCCTGTTGTGCAGCTGATGGATCTGCAAGTAATGCTGAGCAATCCCTTGGCAGGGGGCCGATGTCAACTCTATCAGAGAGCCGCCCTCGGACTTCTGGAATTGATTCGGAAATGATGCCAAAATTTGGATATTGTTGCTGCTTTTGAATCTTATAAGGATGGCTTCAGCGTGCTGGATGCGTGTTTGGCACGGAATGGTGTCAGCGAAAGCGTGCTGGGGAAGCATGCAAAGCTGTGCAAGTACCAGGACAAACAAATGTTGCTGTAAGGATGTCCAATGTGGCTTTGGATGTGAGGTTGCTGCAGAGACAAGCTTCAAGAACTCTTGACTTTTGTGACTTTTGTCCCACCCTGACGCTTTTTTCATGGCAGGACTATTCTTTGTGCACTGCTGCAAAGGAAGGCTTGTGATGGTCTCAGCTTGGATCGTGCGGCGCAACTCCGACGATGTGTGGCTTCGAATTCAGCTGAGGGCTGGTCTGGCTCGGTACTTGGCAAACACTGCTAGAAAGGGCAGCAAAGATGGTACAGGCCTTAGCTGCAGGGTGAAGCTGGCAGAAAGATGAGTACATCTCAAGCACATCGAAAGAAATTGTCTGTTTTCTTGTTCACAATTTGAACAGGCACGAGACAAAGAGATGGTGGATTTTTGCCACTACATCTTGCCGCAAGCCGTGGACATGCAGACACTGTCAAGGCAGAACCCCTGGTGATGCGATGTTAAGTCCATCAACAAATTTCATCAACAAATTCATCCGCTGGGAGATCTTCAACAGTTCGTGCATTTGAAGTCTGGATTCCTTTCTTCCAAGGTGTTGTTGAAGGCAAATAGCAACGTGCACGAGCAGACTGACGGTGGCTTCACCGCTCTTGATTTGGCCTGAAGCTTTGATTAGCGTAGCTTCGTCAATGATTTCCAAAACAATGAGAGAAAAATCAGAAGGAGCCCTCACCACTCAGATCAAGCTTGCGTTTAGATTCGATCAATTTGAAGGGTGTCTGAAAATGGGGCCGTATGCCCCCAAATGGCATCTTGAATGAGATGATAGAATGATAAACCATGATAAACCATCAATTTGGGTTTCTTGACCTGGACATGAGCAGGCACTGAAAAACAGACAGCACCAGAGGAAGTATCGAAACATAAAACTCTCGAGGCGCACTAGGAGACACCAAGACACCCGAGGAGACCAGCTCCCACCATCGAAGCTCCACAAAGAGCTTTGCGGGACAGCAAAGCATAGCAGAGAAACATGTAAGAAGATGTAAGAAGTAACATTGAGAAACATTGAGAAACATTGAGAGACATTGAGAAACATTGAGAACCATTGAGAAGCATTGAGAAACATTGAGAAACATTGAGAAACATTGAGAAACATTGAGAAACGTTGATGCAAAAGCCAAATTCAAGCCTAGTGGATCTAGTGGCACTTCAATTACTTTGGAACTGAGCTTCTACTTCAGTCGGAACTGCTCGCATTTGTGAGCGCCAAGCAGCCCTCATAGATCTCTGCTGCTTACGCCATTCTGAAGCCATTTGCCATGACTTGGCCATGATTTGCCATGAACTTTTCCCACGCCTTTTCGGGGAAGCAAGCTCAGAATCTGCATCACCCTAAGCCTTTCGACATCTTTCGACTTTAGGCTTGCGAAAGCCTCGCAAAAGCCAGTCCTGGGTCAGAGGCCGCAAGCTGCTTCCAAGAGGAAACTGGACCGCTACAACTTGATACAACTCGACAACTCTTTTAGACATGGACTTGGAGAGTTGGCTATGTTGGCTTGGGCGTCCAAATTTACTGGCTTCAATGAACACGTGCAAATCTTGCAAGTCTTTGTCTTTGGGCTTTGTAGCGTGTGTAGCGTGAGTAATCATTTTCTTTCTTTTCACTTTTCTCGGGCTTTGCCTATGGCACCTATGGTACTCGTACAGTATGCATTGATGTATGCACTCGTTTGAGACAGAATTTCCAGTGAGTCAAGTCCAGGTGTATTCCAGACTTTGCCGCACTATCGACATCCTGCTGTCCAGGAATTGCAAGCTCAAGGAGAAGCTGCTTTTTTGTTTACATTTTGTCCACTTAAAGCAATATAAGCAAGTCGCGCTTAAGTCATAGCAAGTCGTTTGAGTCTTTTGCCTTGGTTGAGAAAAGGATCACAATTCTTGGATACTTTTGGTGACTTTTGGCCTGAAGGAATTTAGAGGAGAGCAAGAGCTCGACAAAGCCAGACAGCACATTCAAAAGGCAAGCCATGTCACAGGAAATGGCATGGTGTGCGTCCTTTGAGGCATCAGAAAGGGATGAATCAAAGACTTCAGTCAAAATTTAGCCTTCAGGCGGGTGCCAAAGAAGGTGGCGACAAGGCAAGGTCTCAGGAAGTGACATGAAGTGACATGAAGTGACCATGTTGATGTTTTGAAATGGTTTGTCATGTTTTGTGATCTGTCTGCGTGTCCAAGGAAGAACCGAGCAAAGCAGATGTGCGGAAAGTGGCCAAGAAGAGGCAGGTGGATATCAATTGACTCGGACGGACACTCGCAGCAAATTGCGAGGATGACACGCCGGACACGCCGGACACGGGATGGTACGGGATGGCATGGAACAGCATGAAATGACTCTGGAGACACGGGCTGTGCAAAGTTTCACGGACAAAGGCGTGACGAGCAAGACGAGCCCCTGAAGACAGTTGATAGGGAGGTGCACTGACAGCAAGACAGCAAGCTTTTGCATAGGCTGTGCAACTTGTTGTTCTGGTGTGGATTTCGATGGTATGCAATTTCGTAGGCTTTGGCTTGTACAGTGATCACAGTGATTTCTAAATTGTTTAACCTCAAATTGTCTAAGCCACCCGTTTTCAGTTGTGGATGCTGTGGCTTCCTGGATCTTCTTGCTGTAGATACATGTGGTTATCGAGGGGAACACACAGTAGTTTTAAGATGTTTTAAGTGCTGCATGAGTTGTTCAGAGCTTGGCACCACAAAGGGATGTCTCTCTGGCACGCTCTCCATGCTCTCCATGGGTTTTGGATTCGACTTCATCTTGAGAGTGCTGACTGTCCTGTCCTTGCTTTGCATTGCTTCGCTGATCTCAGAGTTTGAAATGAGCATATGATCTGCGTTCGCGATCGTTTGAGTGTGTTGTGCAGTTGTGCGTGTTTGTTGGTTGTGCACGCGCGCACCTCCGATGAAATTTGAACGAGAAATGGATGGAGCAGAGAGCCTTGTTTGTTGAGCAGCCAGTGAACACCTAGCTCGCGTTGTGGGAAATTCGGGCGAACTGACGTGCTGTCCCACAGTTCTGTTGGGAGAATCGGTCTTGTGCGCAGATTGAAACAATTTGAAACAAATGGAATGGACATGATCTCTTGGACAGCAGCCTGTGAAAGTTCGCTGTGCAGGTAAAAGCCAAAGTCGCAGAAGAGGAAAAAAAGACCGAAAGCTACAAGGTCCGTCTATAGAGTCTATACCCTTACCCTTGGACAAGAGTGGATGTGTTTCCAACATGCACTTCCAAATACCTCAAGCCTTGTTCATCCGATCTCAAGATCTAGCTCTGTTGTGAGCAGGTAAACTCTTGTTTCCCGCGCTTGCGAAAGCAGAGCCAGTCACAGGAAGCAGAGAAATTGGCAAAAAAAGTAGCAGAAAGTTGTGAAGTGCTTCAAGCGAGCTGGAGAGGCCCAGACCGACCACTGTCTGGAATATAGTTTGCAGATTGTTTGCAGGATTTGTGTGCACATGTCCTAAACGCAGACATGGCACACACACACATTTTGCACATTTTGCACTTGTATTTGATGAGCGTTGGTCACAACGTAGCTGCGGAAATCATAAAGTCGTGCTTTTGCATTGTATCTCCACTGCTTGGGGACTGGAGGAGTGGAGGCCAGAAGGGTCCATGCAATTGTTTTTGTCCGTTCACAATAGTTCAATCATGTTCAATCTGCCGGTTTGCCATTTGATTATATATGATTATATATGATTATATGATATTTGAATATATTTGATTGGATTCTGCCAATTTTCTTGGCCTGTTCTCGTACTGTACCGTGCTTCACATCCTCAACATTCCTCAACCATGTTCACAGTTAACAGTTATGCAGTTATGCAGTTATGCATTTTCATCGCTGATTCAAAATACCTCCCATCCAACAACCTAGGCATCGCTGATCTTAGCTGACCATAGCTGACCAACATCATAAGCCGAAGAGTCAATTCAAATTTCGCGAGTTGTTAGTGCTTGTTACTCGACTTGTGCAAAGAACATCAAAGATCCACCTGCAAAACCAAACTAGCATGTAGTAGTGCTATGTAGTGCTCGTATGTAGTGGGAATGGAATGATTGCTGCATCAATTGTAAAGATTGATGAAGATATCTTCTCAGGCAGAAAACCCATTCTAGCGCATTTCACAATCCCTTACTAATGTGCGGAGCTGCCCCTTCGCTGCTTCTAGCATCAATTAACGTCTTGTAGTTTGCAGTTTGTGTGACCAGATGTCGACCCATCCGTATACACCATGTGGGAACCAGGGGGAATTTACGCCATGCCACAGCTGGAGTGTAGATGATTCTCACACACCATGAAGCATTTGCAGCACACACGCACACACAAACGAACAGACGTCCAGCCACTCCACAAACCACCCAGTTTTTGTCAGGGTCTTTATGGTTTCTTGAGCTGCAACTTGCGGTCGAAAGGCATCTTTTTTGAGTAACGCAGGGGTCCGGGTCTATGGCATACCAGTCCCTGCTCCACTTTGCTTCGTTTAGACTATGGACTTACTCAACCGCATGGTTCAACCATGACGTACTTTCAGACCTTCATTGCTTTATTCACGCTGTTGCAAGTCTTACAATTCTTGAAAGGTGACGGAGAGAAGCTGCCAGAGTACCTCTCCAGCAAGTGCCCTTGGTGACTCATTGATGACTCATTGATGACTCATTGCGCTGCACTGTGTCTGCTCCCTTTGAATTAACCAAGCTACTGAACAGTACGCCACCATGAGCCAGTTTGCTTTCGATGATTTGGACCTGCCAGATACTACCAGATCCGCATTGATGTGCTTCGCCGGAAGATCCAGGAAAACCTGCTGGGGTGAAGCCCATTGTACTGCACGTCAAAACAAATCTGTAACATCAAATCAGATTCCTTCGATTTCCTTTGCAAGGAGAAAGATCAGCACATCGAGGATGCCTTGAAGAAGATGGACTTCGCGGAAGAGGAGCCTGAGATCTCGCAACGTCGCAGAATTCTTCTTCTGTGAAGCCTGCATTAAGCCTGGCCTCACATTGAAAGGACTACCTCTGGCTCCTCAGAAAGAAAATGCGAGATTTGAGGCGCCTAAGGGAAGCAAGAAGCACTTATTCAGTCCTGACTGCATACTGTGCTTCACTAGAGCAACTCCGAGGTACGCTGACAATTCTCAAGTCCGTCTTGCGCTGCTTACGGTTGCTTTCGGCTCTTGTGTACAGGCTTAAATATCATCCCGACAAAATCAATGACCGTCAGCCCACAGAGGAGGACATTGCTCAGCTTCTGGAAGAGCCCACGCCTAGTATATCTAGTCCGGAGACTGGCAGCTGGGGCTTTCCTTCTTGTTGGCCAGCGGTCTGTGCAAAGAGAACCCAACAACTCAATAAACTAATACCAGCAACAGGAAACTACAAGCAGGATTTTGAAATGTGAGGGTCTATGTTGATGTCGCGTTTTTGATGACGTGGAGATCACCTTAATATCCTTCCACGGCAATGCCGTAGAGCTGGGACTTGATTGTGTCAAACTCTTGCGAAACCCAGTTCCAGAGCTTTCACCAGGACTACAAGTTCTACGAACGTGTCACAAAAGCATATGACGTTTTGTCTACGAAGGAGGCGAACCTGACATGACCTGTGTCGCTGCCCACGGATGGATCCAGGTTTCCTTAGTTTCCTCAGTTTCCTACTCCATTGGATTTTTCTTTGCAGTCATCTACACACTGGCGAAGATAGGTCTAAGGACACTCTCCCATCAGCCCCAGTGCTTGGACCAACTGTAGTGTGGTGCACTGTAAAGTAGTGTAGTTGTAGTTGTAGTGTAAGTGTAATTAGTGTATATAGTGTCTTGTAGTGTAGCCCAGCGTAGCGTAGCGTAGTGTAGTGTAGTTAGATGTAATGAGATGTAATTAGATGTAACTAGATGGAATTAGATGTAAATAGATGTAACTAGGTGTAACATGGTGTAACTAGATGTAGTTAGGGGTATAATTAGATGTAATTTAGTGTAGTGCAGTGTAATTAGTGTAGTGGAATGTATCGTAATATATTTGTATTTGTTGTTGTAGTAGTGGTGTAGTGTAGTGTAGTGTAGTGGTAGTTGTAGTTGTAGTTGTAGTTGTAGTTGTAGTCGTCTATCTGTCTATCTACCTACCTATCTATCTATCCATCCATCCATCCATCTATGTATCTAACTAATCTAACCTACCCTAATCTAATCTAATCTAATCTTATCTATCTTATCTGTCTTATCTATCATATTTATCTTTTCTATCTTATCTATCTTATCTATCTTATCTATCTTATCTATCTTATCTATCTTATCTATTTAATCTATCTAATCTATCTAATCTATCTAATCTATCTGATCTATCTAACCTATCTAGCCTATCTAACCTATCTAACCTATCTAACCTATCTATGTAATCTATCCAATCCATCTAATCTATCTAATCTATCTGATCTATCTAATCTATCTAATCTATCTAATCTATCTAACCTATCTAATCTATCTAATCTATCTAATCTATCTAATCTATCTAATTTATCTAATCTATCTAATCCATCTAATCCATCTAATCGATCTAATCGACCTAATCGATCTAATCGATCTAATCGATCTAATCGATCTAATCGATCTAATCGATCTAATCGATCTAATCGATCTAATCGATCTAATCTATCTAATCTATCTAATCTATCTGATCTATCTAATCTATCTAATCTATCTAATCTATCTAACCCATCTAATTCATCTAATCCATCTAATCTATCTAATCTATCTAGTCTATCTAATCTATCTAGTCTATCTAATCTATCTAGTCTATCTAGTCTATCTAATCTATCTAATCTATCTAATCTATCTAATCTATCTAATCTATCTAATCTATCTAATCTATCTAATCTATCTGATCTATCTGATCTATCTAATCTATCTAATCTATCTAATCTATC
>Ga0126342_10020709_pt1 | contig 11033 bp, 11 predicted proteins | sample Cyp1metagenome_FD_92528 | JGI IMG/M metagenome (GOLD analysis project Ga0126342, IMG submission 92528) | Coral microbial communities from Lord Howe Island, Old Settlement Bay, Australia - Cyphastrea 1 metagenome | ecosystem: Host-associated > Invertebrates > Cnidaria > Coral ...
AGTAGTAGTAGTACTAGTAGTAGTACTAGTAGTAGTACTAGTAGTAGTACTACTAGTAATAGTAGTACTAGTAGTACTAGTAGTAGTAGTAGTACTAGTAGTACTAGTAGTAGTAGTAGTAGTAGTAGTACTAGTACTAGTACTAGTACTAGTACTAGTACTAGTACTAGTACTAGTACTAGTAGTAGTACTAGTAGTAGTACTAGTAGTAGTAGCAGCAGCTGCAGTAGTAGTAGTAGTAGTAGCAGCAGCAGTAGGAGTAGGAGTAGGTAGTAGGTAGTAGGTAGTAGTTTGTAGTTTGTAGTTTGTAGTTCGTAGCTAGTAGCTAGTAGCTAGTAGCTAGTAGCTAGTAGCTAGTAGCTAGTAGTTAGTACTTCGTAGTTAATAGTAAGTAGTCAGTAGTTAGTAGTAGGTGGTGGTGGTGGTGGTCGTAGTAGTCGTAGTCGTAGTCGTAGTCGTAGTCGTAGTCGTAGTCGTAGTCGTAGTCGTAGTCGTAGTCGTAGTCGTAGTAGTAGTCGTAGTAGTAGTAGTAGTAGTAGGTAGTAGTGGTAGTAGTAGTGGTAGTAGTAGTAGTAGTAGGAGTAGTAGGAGTAGTAGGAGGTAGTAGGAGTAGTAGTAGGAGTAGTAGTAGTAGGAGTAGTAGGAGTAGTAGTAGTAGGAGTAGTAGGAGTAGTAGGAGTAGTAGTATGTATGTATTATTGCTATTGTATTCGCGTAACTACAAGTATTACAGATACTGCATTGTCGCAACTGATTTTGGAGACCGGCCTCCCTCTGAGAATCAAACGGTTTTGCACACGTGCCGCTCCTGCAACTTGCAGATCTCATCAAGCACTTCCAATATGAGCATTCCAAACCCTTCCTTTGGTACAATGACCCACACCCGGGAATGGGGAAAATGCGAATGAAAATAATGAAAAAAAGAGGAAGATAATGAAGAGATGCCAAGTCAAGCTCAAAGAACAGGCGAACTGCTGAAACTTTACGATGATGGCCAGTTCCATGAACTTGGACGCCCAAAAAAAGGATACAGAAATCCCTCGACATTCCATGGAGGAATATGTTCTCTCTGTTTTGATCCCAAGGATCAACTTCCACTCACTTGCTTCGCAAAGTCCCAAACAAATCTAAAAGGAAAAATTCCCATGATATGCTCCATCACATGCTCCCAAACAGCGCAGGACTGCATACCCAATCACATTTTTCCGAAGGAACTATATGGAATTGTCACATTTCTCATCAGCAATGGACCATGGATGATAGTCTAATTATCACCATCGAAGTTCTATCTATTATTTGATTAACTGTCTATTCACAGAGGATACTTATATATATAATATGATTAAGTTGATAATCACCAACCATTTCTCTAGTGGATGATAATCTAATCATGAGATGAAACAAGACTGTCATCCATTAGATTAGTTGAATCAGTATGTCAGTATTTCCGAAAATATATGAAAAATCCCCACAATCATGGGAATATCCAAGTTAGTTTATCCATGGCTTATCCAAGTTGAATCCCCATGGCTTGATCCAAGTTGTCTCATCTACTTGAGATAAACCAAGTTGGATAAGCCATGGGACTCCAGCTGCGGAATCCAGCTTTGCTCCTGTGCTGCCAACTTCCTCTCCACCGCTTCTGCGGCGAAGGCGATGAGCTGCGCAGCCGTAGCGGTCGTACCTCAGCTACGACCGGGGCTGCATCCATATGGCTTGTATACGCCTTATATAGGGTCTATATATGGCATAGATTGGCATAGGGCTTCGAAAATAAATGTGATGCACATCCAAATAATGACAATCTGATGAGTAAAACGACCTGGTCAACCATCATTAGGGGGAAAAAAACAGCAACTAGAGAATGAGATATAAAAAATATCAAAATATATTGTTTAGACTTAGAAACTCAAGCTACAGAGGTTCATCACCAGCATGGCTTATCTCCCAGCCGCGGGGCACCTTCCACGCGCCGTTTGGCTCGCTTCCATGGACCTTGGGATGCCGCAACTGCTCTCACTTTGCAGACTGCTGTCACTGCTGTCACCAAAATATGCCACATCTTCCATGAGGGCCTTAAGAAATGTCAGCTGCAATAAGCTCAAGCAGCCAGCTTCACAATTCCTACATCATAATAATATGATATCCTTTCAAATTTCTGACAGGTGCCAACAACTGCGGCTTCCGCATGCTGCCCACAGCCACATCTCTGGGTATCCCGCAGCACTGCTTCCGTGCGGCCATGTCCACGATGGCTTCCGCCTGGGAAGAAGGGCCGCAAAGATGCGGCTCAGCTGGAGCTAAGCCGACCATGGGAAGACATGCGTGTGCTTATAATGATATGCATCATTATGTAATAAGAGCGAATTAGAATATCACAATATGTATCTATATTATATATTATCTACATTATATATATATATATTATTATATTATATTGTATATATTATATTATGTGTATACTATTTGTATATTATTTGTATATTAAATTATTAAATTGTATATAACATGATACAATTCTATAGTCTTGTGAAGAAGTATATAATGTTGTATATTCTTGCAGTGTCAAGAGTAAACATGGATTGCAGATTGAAGAATTCGGAGAAACCAGGATATGATGGAATTGGAGGCTGGACAGCAAGCGAACTGAAGGAAATCCGTCTATGCAAACTGGTCATATGAGGCATAGGTGAGCCTGGCACGACTGGAGGGAATGCACTACACACAATCAGGGCCCTGTTTCCGTAGCCTCCAGGGCTGTGTGATCCCGATGTCGTGCCCATCCTCCAGGAAACCAGCTGATATCAAGACACAACGACGCGAAGTCATCGGTCTCGAGGTCAGGTGTATTTCATTGCTTTTTCTGTGTCAAAATGGCGATCAAAAACCTGGTGCCATGGTGAATATCAAAATCCGCCCTCACTGAAGGCACGCGTTTGCTTGGGGGCACCTTTGTTGCTCTAGAATCCTGTGTTTTTCCACGTTTTTAAAGGGACCTAAAATCGGCTAAGTTGCCAAACTTCAGCTCAACATGGCCCAACAGAGGCCCACCAAACATAGGCCCAACATGGGCCCAACTTGGCCCAACATAGGCCCAACTTGGCCCAACATGGCTCACAACATAGGCCCAAGATGGCCCAACATGGGCCCAAGACGGCCCAACATAGAACCAACATATGCCCAACATACCCCCAACATACCCCAAACAACATGAGTCCTACAAAGGCCCAACATCGAACATATACGGTTTTACCGGTGCAGGCAGTTGTCGTCGCGAAGCGACCAGAATATCTCCTATTCATGGATGTGAATCCCAAAAATATCCTTAAAATTAAAATAATGGTGAAATAATATGGTAATGTAAAAAATAGCTTTTGACCCATCCCCAAATTCAATACCAAGCATGACCGACCCCCCAAAACCGCGCGGAAAAACCTCGCGGGGCGCTGTTACGCACGAAGCACGGGGACTGCCTTAGCAGCATGTCCGCTGTCGCCCCGTAGCAACCGTAGCTTCTTAGAGTTTTGTTCAGCCTTTCAATGGGGATATCATACTTGGATAGACTTGGAGGACCATCCATTTAGTAAGTGGTTAGTAAGTGGAGTTATAACCCCCCTTTCTTATAAATGGGATAATCCCACTGAATGAGGACTTACTAACTGACGATCCGTGGGATGATCCTCTAAGTTTGGGATTCTAAAAATCGTTGTGAGGAAAAGCACGATGTCTGTACTGAAAAGGCTTCTGGAGCTACCAGCAGCATCCAGCAGCAAACCAGTCGCAGATTGGACACACATCCTCTAGAATTATTGGTCGCTGGCCATGCTGTGTACTGAGTTTTAGACAACACCGAAATCCATGCAGTTCTGAAAGCGCGCCAGCTTTCTGCCTGGCTTGGCAACGCTTTCCAAGGTGGTGGAAGGTCTGGCCGAACTTTGTCCACAACATACTTCCTAATAACATCCTGACCAGTTTTCCAAGAAAGGGCAGAGGAAAGTCAACTCAGCTGCGACAAGTCTCCAAGACAACATCGCAAGTTGCTCATGGGACTTCAGAAATGTCCAAACAAAGATGCGTAAGCGGCTCCCCTTACCCTGCTTATCTCTGCCACTCACCATTGAGACTGGCGGAAACGCGCCCTCTACGTGAGCTGTCAGAAGGTTTCAGTGGCAAAATTCGCTGGGATGGAGATGGACAACTGGGTTTGTCCAAAAATAAAAGCTGAGATATTCCCAAATTGCCATTTTGATCAGGAAAATGCTGATGAACTACAGGATTTGCGGATGCCCTTTGGACACACCCAACTGGAGCTCGGTGAGCCAAGCACATTGCAAATGGTGGGCGAATGGTGTGGGCCTCTGCCAAATCGTGGCAACAATCCACAGAGCGGTGGCCCCGGTGATGAGTTGGTCACGCTGCCCCCCCAACGGTGTGCAGAAGGTCTTCCGTAGGGCGGTGAAGTCCAAAGGTGAAGCCAATGAGCACTTGCTGCAGCGACGAATCCCAGGTTGGGACAATGCCAAGTCTTTTGAAACGTTCCAACCCATCTCAAATTGTCTTTCCAAATCTCCAGACCCCAAGATCTCAATCCAAATAGTCCACAATTTTACAGAGTTTAACATACTACGACCAATTTTAATCCATCTGAGCAATGGTTTCCTCATGTTTCCATGGCAAAAAGATGTAAGAAATTGTAATATCTCAGCCATCGGAAGCCAAGGGCCACCAAGCCCACTAAACTCACCTTGGCCCGCAGCAGCTTGTTCCGATCCAGCAGTGCTTGAGACACGTCTTGGCCTCGAGGGTATCGAGCTACAGGCACTTGCGTACCCTATTTATTCCTATTTAATGCCAGAGAAATTCCCCTCTTTGTTGGAGAAAACAAGCATGTATATATAGTGGTTTGTTTAATGTTCAACCTGATCCAACACTCATGATATCTCATGATTATTTACTGCGAATTAAAAGGAGATGAATCAGCACCCCTGGTGTGTCACAACTGGGGCACTGGGCTGTAACGGCCCCAAACATCACGTTTCAGATACGGCCTTCCACTGACCTATCGCGGGGTCGCCAGGCTCCACTTAACTTACTGACTTCAGGCAATATTTCAAGATCATCTGTAAATAGATTGTAAGCGGAGCACACATGCACAATATGTCGAAATATCATCATAGAACATAATGTGTGATATACATGCATGCATGCATGCATATGTATATATATATATGTTATTGATGTATAAAACGTTTCTCCCAGTTTACCATTAGCAAAAGCAACATCCAGAGCCTCTGCGCGGAAGGCTAAACCCAAAGCCTGCAGGTCAGAGCACTGCAGTTGCCGCCCTGCTCTCCCTTCACTTGCTCCAAAACAAAATGAATGTATGAAATAGACACATACCTTTGTATACATACATACATACATACATACATACATACATACATACATACATACATACATACAGACATACATACATACATACATACATACATACATACATATATATATGAATAATAATATGTGAGTCACATAAACTTGAAAAAAAAACATAGGTGAATCATATGTGCAGGGATATTCAAGGATAGGCAAGCTGACAGCTGAGTCCTCTGAGTCCTCGCTTTAGATGCCTCCAAGTCCATGCCTTGCTCCAGGCACGCGCTTCGGAAGGCCTCCACGATCAGATACCCCCAACATGGCAATTTCCATTGGAGTTTCGTGTTCCCAATTTGAGACAAACCCATTTATTTGCCCAACAAACTTAGGTCTGAAGAAAGGGACTTCCCAGGCCAGGAAGTGTGTCCAAGAGGCCATGACTGAGATCCTGCATCCTCTCCCAATTTCACTAGAAATGTGGAAAAAGACAAGGTTTATTGCATTTATATACTGCATGACAAACATTCCAAAAGTGGTGATCTGGTGAGGATTATCCACGGGAAAAGCCATGGGAAAACGCCTCCATGACGATCTGCTCATCCAACTCTGCGCCCTTGGCCACACGCGCCAACACGACCTGCGCGGCATGCACCATGAGGGATCAAGCAAAGTTGGAAAATCTTGGAAATATATGGAAATATGTATATATATATATATACAATATATATATATATATGTATATATATATATATATGTATATATATATATATATGTATGTATGCATATATGGGAACATGCTGAATCAATTTGACAAAAGGATACAAAAGAATCTTTATCAGACATCCGGCCCCAAAGTACAACGCTGGTGTCATTCCATCTCTGGGGATTTGGTTCAGAGGGATGCAACGTGAGCAGGAAAATCATGCCGAAACTTTGCCACAGCGCCCCAACATCAGCATTCCGGTTCACTGAACCGTTTCCGTTCTGGGCAAGCACGCCAAACTGCTGTGCTGTATCAGAAATCTCTCACCAAAACATGCCTCGCATTTCTGCCCATGCCCTAAGTCATTGACATGTTTTCGGCGTCATCCAGTCCAGCTACAGGCTAAAGCAATACTAAAAAGAACCCATCGAAGGCAATGAGCCTAGAGCCAACCTTCTCGGTTCTTTGGGTTCAAGGCAACCTGATGTTCAGTAGTTTGTAATCAAGCTTCTCTGCGGCATGTGCTACTGAAGTGTCTGCAATTTCATGGCGCCACTGGTTGTGCCAATAATACGCAAAGGTTGAGTGCTTCTTGGCGCTTGGGTCAATTTAATTTCGTTTTTTTTCGGGCCAATAATTCCAAAGGATTTGGAGCGAAAAGGCACGTGTGAATCGATTTTTCTTCATCAGGTCCATGAGCACAAGTGCTGGGCGCACCCTCCACAAAACAGACGGGCAAGCGGCAAGAGGTGAAGACTGCAATTCACAAGGGAGTATTGAATCTCTTCAACCATGTCATTCACCATCCACGGTCCATAGGCGGCCCAATCCAAGCTTTCATGGCCAATCCAACTGTCCGCAAGTCATTGACATGTCGGGCAGATCCAGCGAAGCGAAATCATGGCACTGAGTACTTCTGGACAACTTCACTACTTGAAGCTCACTCATTTGGACCCACAAGGGTCTATGTTCACAGTTTCTTACATTGCACAAGTTGGCCGCTCGAGCCAAACTTCGGGATCAACTCCCAGCCGAGGCCCATGCCGCTGAGGCCGCAGCTTCTCGAGCCAGGGTCAAGACCCTCTGGAAAGCTTTGGCACGCAACCGTTCTCGCACCTGGCCCAACCCCCAAAATCTGACGAGTACAATGCACTGTTCAAAGGTCTTAAACGTTGCAAACGTTCATTTTTATGATCACTTTGTAACCATGATATCATGAGATTATGATCTTGTTTTCAGATTATGATGATATTCAATAATATTCTTCATACTGCAACCTGATCATCATACTATCATAGTTGCATGCAGGCGGGCCCTTTGCGCCCCCCCACCGCCACGGTCAGGATGCGAAGATTGAGGATGAAACCTTGAGCTCTGTAAAGGCCTCAGGTTCTGGATGTTCTGGATGTTCTGGGCTTCGGCGAAGCTTCTCAAGGCGCTAAGAATCGGCTCATCTGGTTATCATATAATATTCAAAGGGCTGATAGTATGTGATCATCATTATTACTAATTACTATTGTCATTTAGAGAAAAAGGTATAAACCGATCTCACAATTCCTGCGAGTTCCATGCTGTTGCGGCAACTGTGTCCCTGACGTCCCAAGCAAATCAGCGCACCGGACTGCCGATCGGCAGAAGCGGATGCCCCGCCAGAGCCACGGGCTGCTTTTGCAATTGGGGCTCCTGAATTTCACGGAAAAAATATCACCACACCACTGAAGGCATGTTCAAAGTCTTGGTTCGATCAGCCCTCGGCATGAAAACTGACGGCAGTCCTTTGCTCTTCAGCTCTTCCCTTGACTCCATGAAGACCAGCAACACAGCCTGCCGGAATGTGAATATCAGGTCATCCAATGTGTGTATGTAATCTAAATGTAATTGCAAATAAAAATATAAATGTATCCGCGACTGTAACGGTAACTGTAACAGCAACTGTCACTGTAAATGTAAAGTTAAATGCAAATGTAAACATAAAGTAAATGGTCATGTCATGTCATGTATGCATGCATTTATTTACGTGTGGATGTATGGATGTATGGATGTACTGTTGCTGCGTTGCAGATGGATCGATAGGTGGATGTATAGATAAGATAGATAAGTTGGATTGGATAGACGTCGCACAAGATCGGATAGGATTAGATAAGAGTAGGTATGGATGAGATTAGATGAGATTAGATTAGTTTAGATGAGATTAGATAACATTGCCTAGATAGATATACATCATTTGTTTATAAATACAAACAGAACCTTAAATGACATTATGTGAAATGTGACATAACTTCCTACAGCATAAACATAACAAACCATTCCATTCCATATCGCATCTTCATTGGTACTTGTCTTAGGTGAAAGTTTTGCCTCATTCTTATCATGTAATGCCACCGAAACCCGGCAGCGGCAGCACAGCAGCACCTGCACACGTGGTTTCAGCATTTGAAGGCTCTGATGCCGCAGCTCGCGCGGAGCCTCGGTCTCTGGCGGTCTCCCACAAATCAACGAGATATGACTCGGTACCAACAAAAATATCGGTTAATGATAGTTGATTTCATACATATGTGTCATATGTGTATATATGGTTATATAAGTTATATAGTTTGAAAATGGGTCGATACAATTTTGATATGAAACATATGGTGTCAATCAAATCATCCCAAAGAATGTCTGGTAAGTTATAAGCAAGAAAGTGTCCTAATGTGATAAACCAAACAACACCTACCCTTTTGGGATGGTTTATACCACCCATAAAACTGGTGATTTTGAGATTTTGGGGATGGTTTATGGCAGAAAAAATGGCACTGGGTGCGCCAACTCGCTGAAGGGCACGACACAGTCTGGCCAGCACCCTGTCAAGGGCCTTCAGCGTGATCACCAAGAAAGGTTGACTAAGTGAATCGAAAGCCTCAGATTACAAAGTGAAGCCATTCCTCAAATTATTGACCTTCTCCACCATCAAATAGAGAGATGTGGGGTCGGACTTCCAGAATTTGTTCGGAGCTACCCCTATCGGCCCTTCCGAAATCGATGGCGCCTGAGACGGCCTGACATCAGAGATTTCAAGGTGCCACCAACACGGACAGACAGGAGTCATCTGCAAAGCCAAGTTCCTCAAGACTCAAAATATGCGTGTATATACATATATATAATATATAATATATACATATAATAGATGATTTTCCTAACATCTGGATTTTCTTCTGATTGAAGCGGAATCACGTTTTGGCCGCCAAAGCTTTAAAAAAACCTGTAAGCTAGTCACTGTACGCCATGTTTCTGCGCTACATCAGGGTGCAGCCGTCATTGGGCTGTGAGTCATATGGATTTGCTACACCCAGCCTTGATGCCATTTCTCGGGCTGCGAAAACTTCCTTCAATCTAACTTCTTCCATGCTCAAGTCACAAACGGCTTCAATTGTGGGCAAATCAAACACACCCGTCGAAACTCTAGTAAACATGAGGTAAACACGCAATGCAATAATACCTCCAGGATCAGGACGCATCCAACTTGTCCTTTCCAGAAAACGAGCAGCCATGCGAAGCACAGAGTTTCCGCTCATACCCCGGGGCATTGCCCAATGAAGGAAATGGACGGGCATTCGTTTTGATGAAATGTCATAGCATTTTTGATAGTTCTTATATTTGGGATCTGAGGCTTGACAAACATGTATGTACTTCATATCCTTGGACCCAGTCATGTCAAACTGGATTCCTGTCAGGTCAAGCACAAAGTCTCCGTTCTCGCAAAACGTGGAAAACTCCAGCCAGACATGGTTTCGTGCACCACAATGCACCTCTCGAGAGTGTTGCCAATAGTTCCTGCCAAAATCCTCTGCCAGCGTGAGTTTTCTATATTTATGAGTGACAAAGCCAACACATAGCTTCATGTCCTGGATTTTTTGTCCTCTAAAGACCAAACGGTGTCTGACCCACTTTTAACAGCATTGAAGAGCTCCAAATACAAGTAGGACACTTCGGAGCAATGACCCCCCAGCGCCAGTTTGTAAAACAAACGATGTGCCTCATCTGGGCTGTGGCGGGGCGCCCAATTGTGAGGCCCCAATTTCAAATTTCTGTGAGGAGGCCCTGGAACAAGAAGTTCCTCGTCTTCGCTCTGCTCCACAAATTTCAATTCTCGAATCACCGGGTAACCGTCCCTTTCCACAAATCTCAGCACTGTGTCCTGCGCAAGATCCAACACATCAACATCTTTGATCCTGACCGGTTGAGTGCCACCACCCTTTGGAGGAGATCTCCTACGGCCGCGGGCTGCACAGGCCACTGCGCTACAAATGAAAACCTTAGGTTTGGCCAAAACGAATCAAGGACCACGCTGCACTGCACATCTGAACCCCAAAATCATCTAAGTGAACCCTGGAATTCAATATTTCAGCGAAAATAGTGAACGAAAACCGGAATGTTGCTGGATGTCGTCTATGTTTAGCAAAAGCCTGTCCCTAATTTTGTTCACCAATAAAAAAAAATACACATTAAAAGTGTTGCTGATCGGCTGCAGGGACATCTCTTGCTTGCCCACAGATGCCTCCAAAATGACAGTTCCCAAACTTTGGTGGTCGCACTCCGTTGAGGGTTGATGCACAAGCCACCAATCGCTGCGATGGAGAACCAAAGCACTGCATGCTTCAAGCTGCAAAAGCTTGGGCCAACAGCTTGATGGGCGACATATTAACTGTGACCCGCTCGACCGAAAGAAGTTTGGTCCCCCCAATGGAATGGAGTCATTGCAGATCTGCGAATCTACAAATACATGTATGTATATCGTCGCATATCATGTATATACATACATATATACATACATGACGTTACGTTACATTGCATCACACCACATTACACTACATTAAATTTACATACATACATACATACATACATACATACATGTATATATATATATATATACACACATATACATATATACATATATACATATATACATATATACATA
>Ga0126342_10020710_pt1 | contig 11032 bp, 12 predicted proteins | sample Cyp1metagenome_FD_92528 | JGI IMG/M metagenome (GOLD analysis project Ga0126342, IMG submission 92528) | Coral microbial communities from Lord Howe Island, Old Settlement Bay, Australia - Cyphastrea 1 metagenome | ecosystem: Host-associated > Invertebrates > Cnidaria > Coral ...
CACCCAGGGACTTTTCACCCACAGTCTTTCACCCATATACTTCTCACCCATATACTATTCACCCGCAGACTGTTCAACCATATACCTTTCACCCGTAGACTTTTCACCCAGAGACTCTTCACCCACCGTCTTTCACCCATATATTTCTCACCCATATACTTTTCACCCAAGGCTGTTCAACCATCCCACAGGTACGTACCAACATAAACCCAATGTAGGCCCAACATGGCCCCGACAAGACTCAAAAGCGGCGTATGCATTTGGGCGCCGTTCTTGGCCCAACATAAGCTCAGCATAGGCCCTACATGGCCCCAACATGGCACAAAAAACCAAAGGCTCATTTTTGTCATCGCTCTTAAATCAAGGCTTAAATGATGCCCCCCGTTTTGGACCAACAAGAGCCCAACATGGACCAACATAGGCCCGACCTAGGCTCAACATGGGCCCCACATAGGCCCAACGTGGCTCCCAACATGTCCCAAGAACGGCGTGTCCTTTTAGGCCTTGACACCAGGCCCAAAAAGAACACGCCGTTCTTGGCCCAACATAGGCTCAACATAGTCTCAACATGGGCCCAAAAAGGCCCCGAAACCAAAAGCTTGTTTTCATCATTGACACAGAAATCTTTATACAGCGCAATTCGGTTCACGCACAACTGTTTGTTGCACTTCATGTACAGCCACGTTGCCAAAATTGCAATGCACTCGCTTCCTGCGAAGACCAAATATGCCTTCATGTCCATGACCCCAGCCGGCCTCTGGAAGGACAGCCAGCAGGGCTTTGGCCCGTGGGGCATCGTTTTCGCAAACAGCATTCAGAAGCTCAGAGCAAACGTGTGAATGAACCTGAGATCAAATGTGCTGAAAGACGGATGTCAAGCCCAAGTGAACCCATAGCACAAGAACAAGAATTCAAAAACCTTTAGCCCTGGAAAGCAAAGTGTAGCACGATCGAAAAATGTTTAGTAACCTCAAAGAGCACGAAGCGAAGCTGGCATTAGCAAGAAAGCATGCGAGACAGCCGAATCTTGAAAATTTTCAAATCATTCTGAATCTATTTGCTGACTAAAAGGGAATGAAGCTGAACGCGTTTGAAATAATTTGAAGAAAGAGAAAAAACAGAAACATTGGTAACATAGCACTCTGCGAAGTGGGCAGCACCTCCAGCACCCTGCATCGTGAGTTAGCTTTCAAAGGAACCCAAAGAGTAAGCACTTGCTGTCGCTCAAATAAGGTTGGCTTGACTAAATTTACGTCCTTTAGGTGCCTATGTATGTATATATATATATATTTAATTATATTTATATATATTGGTTAATTTCATTTTACTTATTTATCTGATTTCACAATTCTACATTTATTGCAGCCAGAATTGAGGTCAAACCAAAACGAAACATACCGATGACACTTTCAAGACATGCGCTCACTGAAAAGTTAACTGACAGACTTCATGTCACGTGACTTCACGGCGAACTGCAGGTTCAGCACCACATGCTGCAGCAGCATGAGCTAAGCGTCTGTAGAAGGCCTTCCAGATTGCATCTGGGAAGGGCATGCAAGGTAGAGGGGGAAAAAGGCGCTGCCCTGATCAAACCGTGTTCAACCTCCTTGTGACGGACTGACGCGTGTTTACACCCAGTCCGACCTTGGGTGTTGAATCCTAAAACGCATGTGCGATTCAATGGCTTGAAGAAGCACTTGGCTTCAGGATGCTTCAGATAGCTTTTTCAAATGGTTCGTTTTGGAACTGTGGAGTTGAATGGCCCACACTGCGCGGGTAACTGACCTCACTGCGATGCATGGTCATACGAAGAATTGCTACCGTTTCCTGTAAAACAATTTGTTGTATGTGCGCATCATGTCCATTTTCGAAGTGATCAACAAATTGGTTACTTTGCTTCCTTCTTTCAATTTGTGTTTGGTGAAATTAAGAAACGACACCAATGTGGATTGGTTCCAAAGCAACGAAGATTAAGCAATAATACCCAAAGATCGCATCGCAGAAGAGGAATGAACTTAAACATTTGCCACGCATTGCCACGCCTTTCCATGGCCCTCGAAGGACAAGTGCGTCAATTCATGCAGCAACGTGGCCAAGATGAAGCTGTAGGGGTAGAAGCTACCATGGCCTCGTACAGGGTCTCGTACCTTCACATAGATAGTCCGGTCCTCATTTGTGTATCCTCAGAAGAGACTTTGGCGGATGACCCTCCGGCCTGCCGTGGTGCAACCCTGAACCGCTTAGGAGTTACACAGTTATACATCTATATACAGACTGAGCAAAAAGTTCTGCTTTTCCAACAACTTGTGAAGCCATACGTATCACAGATGGAAAATTACAGTAGATAGACAGCTGCTGGCTACATAGATCAGGTGGATGGATGGACAGAGACAAACAAATGAACAAACATGTATATAGATACATGTGAAGAATGATGGGAGGAGATAGACAAATAACTAAAGATAACTAAAGGACATTTAATTCACAAACTGCTAAGTTACAGGCGAACAGTCTTCACAGCATCATGCCAACCACACTGGTAGCAACACTGTGATGGATCACGTGGAAACAGTTGATCACGATCGGAGCCCACGATGAGTTTCGGTGTGGAACAATGGAAATGCGTGAGCCACTGTGTTTTTACCGGGATGGTGGCGGAGGGGTTGCCAAGGGAAGGTCCATGCTTCCGCGAAAGCGCACAAGACTGTAGCGAGAGCTCAATTGGCGGAAAAATGCAAAAAAAAGTTGAAGGCTGCAAAACTCGTTACGAAGATGAGGTCGGAAAAATGCGCATCGGACTGCAGCGGGACCTTGATTTGCCAAAAAATGAGGCACTTGGGGTGGCGGAAAAGTCCGCATTGTATACTTTGCGTGCCTGTTGGCCAATTTGGCACGACGCCCCTGCTACGCGCGAGATCGCGGGACGCACGTGGAGGTGGCAAAACGCATTGGCACGGCTGTGGGGAGGGAGGTGCCACTCTCGTCGTCAAACGTATTGGAACAGCTGGGGGAAGAGAAGAATTGGGTTACATGAGCTCAAAGAAGAAGTTGAAAGAGGGAGGTATATCTCAGAGCAGAAGCGGGTCAGAGAAGTAGCTGAGAGAAGAGGTACTTCAGAGAAGCTTTGGCTTAGGGACTGGGTAGCTCAATCATTGATTGATTGATTGATTGATGCACGCATGTATGCACACATTCCTTCTTGATTGATTCATTCATTGATGCATTCCTTCAATCAGTCAATGCATCATGCAGTCATCCTTTCACTCACCCGTGCATCCTTCCATTCATTCATTCCTTCAGTCAGTCTGTCAGTCAGTCAGTCAGTCCTTTCATGCATTTTATCCCTTTGAATCATTTCACTCATGCATAGGTTCGTTCACTTCATCCATTAGTCAAAAGAATTAACGCCATTTCCTTTCATTCCATTCCAATCCAATCCATTGCATTCCGTCCCATTCCATTCCACTTATCTCGTGCATTTTATTCATTTCACTCATGTCACTCACTTCACTCATTTCATTCATTTCATGCTGTTTCATTCCATTTTGTTCCAGTTCATTTCATCGCATGTCATTTCAATTCAGCTCAATTTCCAATTCAACTCCAATTCAATTCAAGTCAATACCCATTCCAATTCAATTCAACTCAATTCAACCCAACTCAGCTCAGTTCAATTCAATTCACTTCGTTCATTTCATATCATTTCTTTTCATTCCATTTTGTTCCATTCCCTTCATTTCATTCGTTTCATTTGTTTCATTCATTTCATTCATGTCATTCATTTGATTCATTTGATTAATCTCATTCAGCTCAGTTCAATTCCAATTCAACTCAGTTCGGGTCAAATCAGTTCGATTTGTTTCATTCATTTCACCCAACGCATTTCATTTCAATCATTCCATTTCATTCCATGTTATATCATTATTGTTTCCTTCATATAATTTCGTTTCATTCATTTCATATATATATATATAATAATAATATAATATAATATAATATAATATAATATAATAATATATATATATTATATTATATATTATATATTATATATTATATATTATGTATTATATGTTATATGTTATATATTATATATTATATGTTATATATTATATTATATTATATTATGTTATGTTATATTATATTACAATATCATATTATAGTATATTATATTATAATATAATATAATATAATTTCATTCATTCCTTTCATTTCTTTCATTTCATTTCATTTCATGTCATGTCATTTCATTTCATTAATTTATTTCATTGTGTAATTTCATTTCATTCATTTAATTCACTTCATTCAAGCCTTTCTTTTCATTCATAGATCTGCTGATTCATTGGTTCAGTGTTTTTGAATCACTGCGTCATTGATTGATTAAGTCATTGGTATTTAGATTCTTTGATTTTGGCTTATTGATTCATCGTTTCATTCACTCATGCCTTCGTTCTTTCATGTCATTTATTTCATGCCACTTCATTTGACATCTCAACAACCATGTGCTCATTGATTGATTCCTCACAACCTCAATCTTTCATTGTTTCTCAATTTCACAGACATTCCTAATCCAGTGACTTCTTATTAACCATCAAAAATCGTGTACGAAAATGATCGAAACGCGATGCCGTCAAGGGACCGACATGTTCGTCCAGGACGTGCAGCTCACAGAGGCGAAGCAGTTCCCAGCCAAAGCGGCGAGCTGCCGGCCATGCGTCTCGAAGTGCTCGACGCAACACCCGACGGACCTCCCGATCTCCTTTCCTTGGGACGTTGCGGGACTTTGCGGGCATTTACCGATGGTGACTGTGACTATGTGACATTGCACATGGTGACATGACTTGTGCAATCATTATGTGAATTATTGTGAACCGCATATGATCGCATATGTTGTAATTATTGGGACATGTCCTTTGGTGCAGTAACATGTCAGTTGGTGCAGTACCAGAAAAGGTCATCACATCTCATCACATCTCATCACATGTCATGTGTCGTCACGTGTCCTCATGTGTCGTCAGGTGTCGGCGCAGCAGTCCAAATTCACCAACGTCGCTGTTTGGGATGCGGGGAAACAGCTAAGTCATCGTCTCGTAATTCAGAAAAGCAAATAGAATCCACAAGAGGAGGAATCGAGCAGGTCATATCAAATTGCATACTTAATACATGAATAAATATCTACAAAGTGTGTGCCTATGTATGGATTCATGATATTCGTCTGTGCCTTTGTCATTTTTGACTCTATGTGTAAATCACATATCATATTCATGGATGCAATCGCATACATGCTATTCATACAGGACTTTCTCCATGATTGTCCCTGAACAATCCTGAACAGTCATCTGTGCGTATCATTGCGTATCCTCATCATCGTCGGTGTACCGTAAAGCGGCTGAGACCACTAAGACCGAACAGGGTAATACTGGAGAAGTTAATACATTCTGGACATAGGAGAGAAAAGAGAAGAAAAGAGAAGAACGGCAAAATCTCACAATGTCTCACACCCATGACTTGCCAAAGGGAACAAACAAGCTATCTCATCAAGGCACAAACCAAGGCTGGAAATCTTGATGTCATGGGCTTGGCACGACGACATGCCACAAGGAAACTTCCAGGGGAATCCCTGAGCCAAAAGAAATTGCGCACAAGGCAGCAAGAGCAGCAAGTCGCTTCCCGAACGTGCTGAAATGTGATGAAATGTGATGAAAATGTGATGAAATATGCATCAATTTCAAACCTGCCCAGTAAACTCTCATCAGCCGGTTGGTGGGTTCATCCGAGAAAACCGCATTGCCGAGTGCATCGACAGCAACCGCCTCGGGTGCTTGAAAGTGTGGCAAATCCCAAGAAAGTTCTCAGCACCACCAGCTTCATGGCAGTGACAAGTTTTTGGCAAAGATTCCGAACAAGACTGAAACGCGGTCTTTACAAAAATACCTCTTGTTTCTCTACTGGGATGTTCAAACTTATAAACATCAAAGCTGCTGAAACATGGGGAGGAAGCTGCACCTGGAAACAAGTCGCACCGAGAGAACTAACACAAGGAAGAAAAGACATGCCTCCTGAGATTATGATGCGCTTGTAAACGTACATCAGTATGACTGACTCGCAAGTCATCTTTTGCTGACACTAATAGATTTATTTATTATAAAAAAATAGACGTCAGATTGACATCCTTTGGGCATACTAAGTCCGGCGCACGAGTTTGTACACCTGATGCAACAATCTTTGGGCTGCCAACAGAAAGCCTCAGTGTGAGGCGTGCCAAGACAGTAGGAGACACCCCAACCACTTTACCAAACCACACGAACAACTATGTTTGCTCTGAGTTTGAAAATCTTGTAAATTTCTAGGTAACTTGCAAACTGAACTTCAAAGAAACACCATCCGAGGTCTTAACGTATCACCGTTGGATGAAATAGAGTACATGACCTACGCAGAGACGCAGGGTAATTGGGCCTATCCTATCAACCTCCTGCCTACCAAAAAAACAAAATTAAAAAATGCATAAAAATGCAGGGACAAGTCAGACAAGTCGGACAAGTCGGACAAGTCGGACAAGTCGGACAACGCAAAGGGAGGCCCATCGGAGTCAAGCAAGTCCCAGATACATCACCACAGGCTGTAGCACCACAGATCAGTGGCATTGTGGAACTGGCAAACAAGTGGCTAACAGCTAACAGCCTGTAACAGCCTGTAACAGCCTGTAACAGCCCACAAGAATGAGACGTAAGACCCAGGCCAACCCTGTTTTGTTCGGGTCCGCCACAAATAGCCGTCCCCTGGGCAGAGCATGAACTGAACCACTTTTTGGCTAATCTCAGAGTCGAACTGGACTTCCTCGTCGGAACTTGAGCTTCAATGCACTTGGGAGAAACTTCGCAGTCAGCGATTACATCAGTCTACATGACTGTTCCAAACATGTTGAAACTGAGATTTGGATCAATTTGGAACATACACCATGCCCAGAGAGGGCCTGTGATCATCAATGGCAATTCCCTGTGGGAAGACTAGCCTTGGCCACCAAACTCCAAGCAAAGCAACTCCACCAGAATTTCATAGAATTTCCTTGTCCGTCTGGGTCCACCTACGGGCTTTGTTGCCGATCTGTCCACGTGTTTTCCATGTCGTTTTTCGCAAACTGGACAAGAATAATCTTGGCCAACAAGCATCAACAAGCGCTTGGATATGGAAAACCAATGGGTTGCGGCACCCTCTACATGGCATGCCAAGCTTATCAGGTATATCTTGAGTTTGGCAAACATCTTGATCTCTGCCCTCATCCCAGCTGATCGGAAAGCTGAGAATGCAGCTCTGAAGAAATCAGCGTCTTCATAGCCTTCATTTTTCATTCACAAATTACACAGCCGTATGGTACGCTGTATTCGCTGCTTATCGTGAACTACCTGGGCAAGAGACAAGCCAAGTCTCGGTCAGCAATTCTGAATGTCCCAGTCTGCCCGACCTGCCCAGTTGCTGTAGCTGGCGATCCATCAGAAGGTAGCTTCAAGTAGGCCACGTCTCAGTTGAACAGATTTGGAAAGAGCATGTCTGTCAACACTTGCTGTAGCATGCTCGCTGTATATAGATAGTCTGTTGAGATTTCGAAGATCTGCTTGTTCAACAATTTTTACATCTCTTGTCTTCAATGATTCCCGTGGCAGCACCACTCTCCGTGTCACCCGTGTGTCAATTGGGTTAGCTGGGGGTTTGAGGAGCTTAGCCATTAGCGGTCCCAATTTCTTGATCTTCCACTAGCCGTCATCGAGGGCATGACTGGGATGACTGGGCATGACCTGTCTCTTGGATGCACTGAGGTAGTGTCGTCCAGTTGCTGGAGATGAAACTACCAGAAACTTTTGAGATTCGCCAAAGCCAAAAGCACCTGCCCAGCTGTCCTCCGATTCTCTAAAAACGTGACTTTGAAATAAATACAAACTAACATGAAATTATTCACGGTTCAAGACCGGGGACACGGGAAACCAATGGATTTCTCATTCAACACAGGGGGCTTGGATTTAAACTTGCAGGCTGCAACAAAGTCATGTGAGCTGGATTAATTTTCCATCTGCCTGGTATGCTGAGTGCAAAAAAGCACCAGGTCTGAAATCTCAAGGAATTCCTGGTATTCCTCATCAAACCTGGTGGCCAGGAGATTTCAGAAGCAAAGGTCTTTTGACACAGCCATAGGCCCAAGCAAAGACTGTGCGAACTACGTTTGTGGAACTTTCCATTCCAACATTTCAGTCTAGTTAGTCTAGTTCACTGTAGTTCAGTATACTTCTGTATATTTCAGAAAATCATTTCTGTGTGACTCTGATGCACTTGGGCCCGTGCTTCGCTTTCGAATGTAAGGCCGGGTATGGTATCACCTCAGAAACTGAAGGTACTGACTGATATTGTTTTGCTCTTCTTGGACTTCCTCTTGACCATGCCCTGCTCTCCATTCTATTTCTGACCAACACATGCATACAATTTGGTATACTTTGGTATACTTTAAACATCTTTAAACTTTAGTATTGCGTTCTATTGCGTTCATACCTTTCAGATCCTTTCAGCATATCCAATCTCACCGCGGCACGGCCAGGGCCGAGAGGGAGCACCTGCATGGTCTCTCTCTGAGCCAACATGCGACACCAGTGACACCAATGCGACCCCGGACTTCGCTACAGCGGTGTGCGCCGTGCAGCACATGCCACGGGTTGGTCAATGAGAGGTGTCGTAAGCCACGTGCACGAAACATCCCAAACCGACATGAGTTGAAGCTGAAGAAGCTGTCCAACAATAAGTATTGCTACGTTGTGCCATTTGAGCGTCAAACAGACCAGGCTTTGTGGTCCTCAACACTTAGTCTCGATGCTTTTCAGTGCACTGAAGAATGATGCAGTCTTTATCTTCATGTAGGATGTTCTCATTAAATTATAGAGTAGCGCCGCGGACCATGCAGTGCCATGCAGTCTGCATTTTAAAACTCCCCGCTGGGCCCGCTGGTCTTCCTTTTTCAGACAGTGGCTGCCACAAGATTAGCCCAACTGCTTCGCAGCTTGGCATCTTGAGGGATGCTTGCGGTCACTACTTATCACATGTCACCACAAAGCATGTCACTTCGCGACGCTTTGCGAATCACTGGTGGGCAAACTGTCTAGGCAAGGCCTGGCTTGGTTGCAAATCCATGCAAATCGTTTACTTCACTGGCAGAGTGCTTCCTTTCTGCTTCGTTGCAAAAGAGCGATGTTATCTAAGCTCTGCCAGTCTATGCCATGCTATGCCATAATATGCCATACTATGCTACTCTACAGTCATCGCATTAGCTGAGTGTTGACACTTTGGTCAACTCCGGGCATTTCAAGTTTCTTTGAGAAACAAAGAACGTATCTAGACTTGTCAGCGAGCCGTTCTCCTGAGTTCCTTGGCCACACGGTGGAAGCCAAGTTTCCAAGCGATGACAGTCAGGAAAGAAAGCAATCTCCACACATCACACAGACCAAACACATATCAAAAGAGAATAAGAACGATATATAACCATATTGTATATATATATATATATATATATCCCTTATTGCTTTTCACTGCTTTTCACCATCTTTCATCTTTCTTTTCAGTGTCTTCAGTCTCTTCGCTATCTGACTTCTGTTGTCTGTCACTTCATGCAGGAAGGCATCCAAGTTTTTCTGCGGCACCCGGAGCCTCCTGAAGCCGCTGGTTATGGGGCAGCTCTGGGCTGACGGCTAGCATTGGGAGCACTGGTGTATCAACAACTTTGAGGCAAACAGTGAACTTAAAATTGTTCGGACATGTTCGAATCTGATTGTCGTCATACATTTATATTATGTACAGTATATCCGATGTCTATTCGTGTCTGTGGTTTTGTGGTCCTCTGTTGTGTGTTCCTCAGTGTGGGCCATCCCTGACATTGCAACTAAGTACAAGTGGGTACCTGTAGCTGCTTATCATCACCAGCAAACCTAAAGGTGCTACTGTTGATAACAGCAGTACATTCCTAGAATTCCCCTCTGTTGTGATATCAAATAATATATATACTTATTTGCAAGTTGATAATACAATGAAAAATATTTAATCGTCATCTAATACAAGTATATACAAGCAACATAGACAAGTAACAAGTACATAACAACATGTAGCAACTAGACTCCTAGACATGGTTGTGTTTCAAATTTATACAATCCTCATCTCCACCACTGAGGTGGAGACCGTACCCATCGACTCTGCGACCGTGGACCACAAACGTGTCAACATCGAAGTACACACATACAACATAAAATCAGAAACATACAAACAACATCTAGAATCTATATGCCTTCGTCATCCTTCCTCCGTGTCTACGTATAATTATGATTATATATATAATCATGTATCTTAGTGTAGTGTAGGATAGCATTGTGTTGTGTTTTGCGACGTACAGTGTGTATGGGCTGTATGTAGACAAGTATGATCAAGTAATCAAGTATGTGTTCGCATGTGTCAAAGCACAAGAGAGTCGAAAGCCAGGCACGCGCACGTCTGTAAGATCATGAGGTTGGTGATGGCCTGAAAGGGCTGTGAATCGGGATATGCAAAGCCAGCAGAAACCACTCTGCAACCAAAACTGAAACATGAAACGTGAAACGTCCCATACGTCCCATATACGTCCCATATACGTCCCATATACGTCCCATATACGTCCCATATACGTCCCATATACGTCCCATATACGTCCCATATACGTCCCATATACGTCCCAGACGTCCCACACGTCCCACACGTCCCATACGTCCCATACGTCCCATACGTCCCATACGTCCCATACCTCCCACAAGTCCCATACCTCCCACAAGTCCCACACGTCCCACACGTCCCATACGTCCCACACGTCCCATACGTCCCATACCTCCCACAAGTCCCACACGTCCCATACGTCCCACACGTCCCATACGTCCCATACGTCCCATACCTCCCATACGTCCCATACGTCCCACACGTCCCATACCTCCCACAAGTCCCATACCTCCCACAAGTCCCACACGTCCCACACGTCCCA
>Ga0126342_10020711_pt1 | contig 11031 bp, 4 predicted proteins | sample Cyp1metagenome_FD_92528 | JGI IMG/M metagenome (GOLD analysis project Ga0126342, IMG submission 92528) | Coral microbial communities from Lord Howe Island, Old Settlement Bay, Australia - Cyphastrea 1 metagenome | ecosystem: Host-associated > Invertebrates > Cnidaria > Coral ...
TCTCCGATCTCAGGAGGATGTCTAAAACCTTTACACCCAGGTTTGTTTGCTGCCTTTGCAGCCGAGACTCCAATGGATCACCCAGTGTGCACCGCGACGGCCACAGAGCAAACACAAAGCTGCAGATAATCTGGTGGAATGGGCAGGTTCTTACAAGATTGAACTTAAAGAATCCCAATAGTAACAGAGATTTATGTATGAACCATGTTTATATCTTCTAAGGGGGTGTCTCCAGGAGGGGTCAGTTTATCATGGGGTGTCATGGGGCCTCATGGGGTCTCACCAATGGTCTATGTTGCCACACCCCGGTAGCTATGAGGTCCCGGAGTCAATCGGGAGCGTTAGGGTATATATATATATACACCTGTATTTGTTGGGGGTGCATGGTGCATCCACTTAAAAAAATCGGCCGGTTTTGTCATTTTGTGACCAATGTTTGCTGGTTCAGATGCATCATGGTGTTGACTACATCACCCTTGTCTTGGTCATATTCTTTTCTTAAGCACATCCTACTTTTGCTTCTGCGGGTCTAGATTTGTTCTTTTTCACATCCTTTCGTAAGGTCAAACTTTAGGGTAAGATCAAGTCAAGTCAGCAACTTATTCACCAGCCGATTTGAACGGTGACCAAGACCCTTCTTGTTTTTTTTGGGTATGGTAATACGAACTGGCATTTTGGAGATTTCGATCTGACCCAACAATGGAAATCCCATTAATAGGTCCCAGGTGTGGGATGGTTTCAGATCTTCCAAAATGACCAGCTGTTCGTGGGTCCATTTCTACCCCAATGACTTAAGACCCTGGCAGTTCATTTCGCAGGGTCCTGTAACCTCACCATATTTGCGAAAGAGGGGTCTGAACATAGGGTACCCCCAAATTATCCCAAATTTCATGACCTAACGATGGCATAAAGGGGAAAAGATGGGCTTGTCGATTGATAATTTGGAACCCCCAAGAATCCAGTTGTGTTTTTTGTCTTTGAGGCCTCGAAAAATGAGAAAAAAAAAAAAAAACAAACACATCAAAAAGCAATGGAAAACCCCAAAAAATAAGGTGGTATATGGGTACATCCAGTGGTTTTTCAGCCTCAATGGTGACAATTCCTTACCTCTGGCAGGGCAGCAGCAATTTCTCGCCTTTCAAGGCGAGGTGCTTGCTGGGAGTTGAATTGACTTGGCCAAGTCGGAAGAGTTTTTGGCCATCCATGATAAAAATCATGGAACATCGATAAAGACTATATCTAAAAATCTGTGAAAACAATGGAACATCGATAAAAATCAATAACAAAAACATGCAAAACATCGATGAAACCCATGGAAACATCGGTGAAAACTATGAACAACCAACGAAATGGTAGTATTTTCATGTATTTTCGGTATAGACCACGCTTCAGTAACCGGAGGATGACTCATTGTGATATCGGCGATGACCATCCGGGTTTTGGCCTTGGCCCAAACAGACCTTGAATGGTGGTATACTGGGCTATATATAATATCATATATATATATATCAGGGTTTCCATAAATGGAAATACACCAATAGCTGGATGGCTTATAATGGAACATCTATCTATATATGGATGATTTGCGGGTTTCCCCATTTTATGAGATCTCTATATATATATAATTATATATTATTATATATTAGACATCACAGAATACTCATGGGGATAGAATGTTGCCACGTCATCCTGGAATGATGGGATTTGTCGGGGTAGCTATTCCAACATGGCCAAAATTTTAAGGTTGGTGAATTACTTCAGCCAGATATATAATTATACCATTTGTCAGGGGTATTTTCACATTATTCGAGGTGAAATGCACAAATTATTGGCAAACAATATGAGTCATACCTCCATTTCTTCTGTTTTGTCGAGCAAAAGCTCTCAAGTCTTGAGTACTGCATCGGGTGAACAGATCTACATTGGAAGATCTTGGAAGGTTTGCCAATACAGAAGCCGGGAGGAGGTGCTCGGAAAATCATCGAACTATTGGTGAAATCTGTGAAATCCCTGCAACGCCCACCAAGCTGTTTCAAGCAACTCCTGCTGAGCCACTGCAACGCCAAATTGGTGATTTTCCTACTGGGGGTATGCGTGTGTATATGTGTATCCATTTTTGGACAAACTTATTGCCTCATCAGGCATGAGCTGAACAGGTTCCGATTCCTAGCTATGTTCACTTCTTGATGAGGCTCAGGGTCTTTTGTATTGGTGAACGATCCTTTGGAAGTTTCGCAAACTTGGGGGACCCCCAGTTCTCATCCATTTTTTATAGGAATTTCCATGAAATAAACCATCCAGCGATAAAGGGAGTATCCCCATTTAACTCACTACAAGGTGGTGCCGGGGCACCCCCTCAGATGGTTGGATCAGAGAGTGTGCGCAATGTGCGCAATGTGGTGATGAAATTCGTGGAAGATCATCCAATTGGTTCGATATGATATTCTATATATATTAGTTATCATATAATAGATAATTTAGTATCTAGTTACAAGTTATAATTATGATCCAACTAGTTTATTAAAGAATATATGTCTATCTATTAAATACTGGTATATTATTAAATAATAAATACATAATCATGGATAACTATTAATAATATATAGTTATTATCTGAGTAAGTTACAACGACCTCACTTTTCTCCCTCACTGGAAACGATTGTTAATCAGGGGAATTATCCCAATATGGCCTTAATTCAGGTTAGTGAAATATTATAATTTACCCATATATATATACACTATTATATAAATACTGGTAGATGTCGCAAAGCCATTTGTGAAATTGGAGTTATGCGTATACCAACTTAGTCATGAATCGCGGCACTACTACTAGGATGACTATGGCTGGAGCCCCATCACAAGGAACCCCATGCCTGGATTATTCCCTTGCTATTGAACATGGCACATGAAAATGGATGATTTACCTATTAAGCATGGGGTGTTTCCAGTTTGCAACCTAGTACATTACCAACTGATGTACAATCTGTTCATCAGCGTCTGCTCAGGTAGAGAATGTCCCCATCGTTTCTATTAACCTCCGCCAATCAAACGTGCTGGCTGGAAAAGCCCCTACAAATGAAGGAGTATTATAGCTTGGAAAATCATCGAACTAAATTGTGTTTTTTTCCAGCCATGTTTGATTATGAGGGGCTATATCCAAGTATTTAGCCCAACCATAGTTGTAGGAGATATTTCTTTGGGCATGTAAGCATAGTGTATCATAGTTTTTTCAGTGCACGTTTCCGAAAATAGGCGTACCCCAAATGGATGATTTATAAACGGAAATCCCAGTAAAATGGATGATTTGTGGGTACCCCTATGACTTCTGGGTTGAACGATCCTTCCGTCGATCCGTCTCTGCAGGAGCGCTGGGGCACGATCTCCAATGGAACATCATGTCCCACGCCCGAAAAGGCCACGATCCGGAGGGATCTTGGAAGGGTTGATGGTTTCCAAACAAGATAAAGTATTGTTATGTTTTGTTATATATACATATACATATAGATGATCATCCTCAAGTAGACTGAATATTGATTTTTCAAAGATATTTCCATTTTAGTTGGTGTTCACAACATAAAGTGCTGTAATCAAAGCTATGGAAAATCACAAATTCTTATTATATAGTCAAAGCCAAGCATTAAGCAGTACGAGTATGACTTACCACCGGTAATCAAACATGACAATTGAACATCTAGTATAAATGGAGATTTACTGGGAGAATAAACAATTCATTGGATTTTGCTTTGCCACGTTTGATTACCGGAGGGTGTGTATAGTGTATGTATGAGGTACGGTCAAAACTCTGGCATACTACTTATGCAAGGAGAGTTCTTTGGTGTCTGGAAAATGCACAAAACATTGTGTAGCGATATGGCCCCCCGAAAAGCGATACCTATAATTGTGCATAATGTCCACATCTGAAGTTGTTTTGCACAAAGTTACGTACATGCAAGAGGCTAAATAAGCGATATCTCTAGGGATACCTTAGCAAGACCCATTTGTTTAAAAAGTAGCCCCAGACCAGACCACAAATAGATCTTTTCTTTCTTTTCTCCCTCTTCTTCCCTTCCTGTGCCTTTACTCCTTTCCTTTTCTCTCCCTTTCCTCTTCCCTTCCTCTTCTTTTCCTTTTCCTTTCCTCTTCCTTTCCTCTTCATTTCCTTTCCTCTTCTTCTCCTCTTCCTTTCCTTTTCTTTTCCTCTTCCCAGTCCTTTTCCTTCCTCTTCCCGATCCTTTTCCATTCCTCTTCCCGATCCTTTTCCATTCCTCTTCCCAATCCTTGTCCTTTCCTCTTCCTTTCTTTTTCTTTTCCTCTTCCCAATCATTTCCCTTTCCCTTTTCCTTATCCTTTTCCCTTTCCTTTTCCTTTCCTCTTCCGTTCCTCTTCCGTTCCTCTTCCTTGCCTCTTTTTGCAAAACCATCGATAGCGATAGGGCCCCCCAAAAGCGATACCAAATTTTCGGGAACCAAGCGAAAACAATGAGTTTTGACAACGGCTCATGCATATATATATAATGATTACAGTAATTATTATTATTATATATATATATACACACTCACCTCTGGTATTTCAACATAGCTGTGGAAAATGGCCTTCTTGTATGCGCAATCATCGAACTAAATGGGTCATTTTCCATGGCTGTGATAAATTAGGAGTAGCTCATTATACATATTTGTTTCAACTTATTGCTACTTGCTACACATTTTGAAAGATATGGTTTCTAATCTTTGCATTCAATCCCGTCCCCTGTTGATATTAAACACCACCATGGAAACCATGAGAAAAAATATAGACTGTGCACATATTTGGGACCATGCAATGGGGATGTTCAATATTACAGGAATAGGATTATTAATGGTGCTATAATCCGCAAGAACAATTGGAGCAAAAACTAGTGTTATTGGCAATGATTAGTGTCGAAATAATCATATAACCGGCAATAAGTTGTAGTGCTATCAGTATTAATACACAAAACAATGAATACTTGGTCATTAATATGCTTTATTGGTACTCAATTCCCTGGTATAAGTATGTATAAATATCAAGGTCTATCAACCACTGTATACAATATTACTGGCCAATTAATGGATAATGAATGTGGTAAAACCATGTAAAGCCTATGATCGTTCATCTGGATCATCAAACTCTCACGACCTCACGTTGCGAAGTAGTGACGATGATGATAAGACGAGGAATCATTCCCCGAAATGGCCTGGGAATTCAATTATCTGAATGTTCCCAGACCCAGGTGAAAGAGGCAGCAATCCCGGCAATCCCATCCCCCTCATATTCAACACCTCCATTGCATGGTCCGATGTGGAAATTCCCTACTTTTGACCATGGTTTCGTTTGGGGGTGTTTGATAGACACGGGGGAAGGGAGTAAGTGACTCCATGGTAACATGTCACCAGACATGGTGAACTCGCCCCGCGAGTTCCATGGCGCAGTTCTCCAGCAAAGCCGCGGTTGGCATTTTTGTGTTGCCAACTAATCCTTGGATCGTCGAATTTCCCTTTGTTTACTGGGATATGCTACCCTCTGGTAATTTCACAGCGGAACATCAGAATTTCGAGTAGAAAATTTCCCCGAACATTCAGTGGAGGTCTTCATGGGAAAATCAATGAACAAAACATTTTTGATTACCATAAGATGCTGCACCCCAGAAAGAAAAGTTGGTTTATAAAGCCCCATTTTTTGTAGTTGGATGTATTCCCAACAAGAATCCGGTCATGAAATTGCAGTTATGCTTACCAACTTTGCTATAGCTCAGCTATAAATCCCATTCAACCACCATTTCTGTTGGCGAAATCACCATTTTCCTATGGTTCAGTCACCGGCAGTCATGACGCCATGCTTGGTCATCTTGGTCGCAGGAACATCCAAAGGCCGAGATGGTGGAGAAGGTGTGGATTTTCCACATCTGAAATCCTGGGTCTTCCACCCTTTGGTTATCAGCCGAGTCGCTGGAAAATCCACCTTAAACTTACCCTCTGGTAATTTAACGTAGCTATTGAAAATGACCATTAATAGTGGATTTTCCCATTAAAAATGGTGATTTTCCAGTTCGCTATGTTAAATTACCAGAGGGTACTGGTGCTAAACATAGGCAATGGATGGCAATGGATGGGAATGGGATGATTTCTGATGATGATTACTAGTGAGCCAGTGGATCATTCCCGAAAATTCCCTGCGTTTAGCACCAGTAAGTAATGGGGAACTCGATAGAGTTCCAATGGCCAAGTTTGGTAAAACGCGAGGCTATCAGTGTCTGTAGGTAGTTTGATGTCCGTCAAAATTTGGCAACATCAAAGGCCTTCCCGAAAATCGGGTGGCTGATAACACCAGAGGTTTTATGACTGTATTGGTCCACAAACATGGGACATTTAACTAGTTGTAAAAGAATGTGGGAATTAATCAGCAAAAGTGAATCATTGTGGGGATGGTGCAACAGTGCAAATGTATAACAAACTAATTATATATAGATATAGATAGGGACCTCACGTCGTGACCTGACTGATGGCAAATGGCCTTATTTCAGGGTACTTGTCATAATTTGCCCAGATTAAAAGTATATAATATTTTACCAGGAAAAAACTAGTGCAGGGCTTCACCAGCTCCAGTTTGAACAACCAGGAACGGGGAGAGAACTTCAACCAGGGTGCCAAAATGCGTGACCATGCGTGACCTAAACTTCACATGACGCAGCAACACTGTTGCACTTTTTGCCTGCTATCTATGTCGGCTATGTGAGCCATTAAACATGCCGATGTTCCCATCTCATGAAATACTGGCAACGGTTTCCCAATCCTATGGGGCCGATCATAATCCCCAGTTAATTAAATAGTATAAGTTATAAGTCTCTATGGGTAATCAACCAATCTATTTTGTTGCGAGGGGCTGTCAGATCACCTTGGTCGATCTTTCGCCACCTTGCTCGGTGATTGCCCCAAGATGGTTTCAGCAATAGTAAGGTCCTTAAATTGACCATATTTTGATGGGTGCTATAAATAACCATGAACAATATATATTATAATTATTATATATATATACATCGTTTTTTTAAGAACATATGGCTGGTTGAATATTAAATTACTTTACGAACATTATCAGATTTATCGATTTTTTGGTGACCCTTTGGGAGAGTTCAGCCCCGGTGAATTGAACTGCTCATTGTTTTTAAAGCAGCAAAAGAAATAAATTTGAGGGAAGGACATCTTGGAACCACCCATATTCTCATAATTTTCTCACATATTCTCCTCATTTTGGGTGAACGAAACATGGCTATTTTGAGACGGTGTGTGAAAAACAAAATCATGCAGACCCCGCACGCCATAGATTCGTTGTTCGTGGCTTAGCACCAAGATGCACCTATCATCCCCAAAATGATTATAGTTTTTTGGGCAAGGTCTGGCAATATACCGCAATTGCTGAAAAGTTGGTAACATGTATCAATAGACATACCATGACATCCCCTCCAGATCCCTCCAGTAATTCAACCTAGCAACGTAAAATGATGATCCCATATGTGCCCATTAAAAGTATGAATTTTCCATGTGAAATAACCAGCAGGTAGCCGGGTAGCTAATGAAACATGGCAGGGGAAATTTGAATATTTGGCCGATGCACAATTCATGAAACTAAATGGTGGATTTCCAGCCGCCGTCTTGGACTGCCAGAGGGGGGATTATTTTTACAGTGTTCAAATTCCCTATTGGTTGATGATTATATGAAGTTAATTCCCTACATTTTTTACTAACCAATGTATGGGGTAAAACAATGCCATAAACCACCCATTTGGGAATGGTTGGAATCCCACCTATAAAAATGGTGATGACTGGGGGATGGTTTATGGCATTGTTTTTTCGCCACATTATATGTTTTACTACCCAACATTGGGGATTCTCATGATTGGGGTAGTAAACAATATATTTAATGGTAATTCCCTTTGTGTTTCACTAGCCAATATGATATATTGGGGATTCTCATGATTTATTCAAATCCTACGGTGGATGGTTGCGGAGTCCTGCACCAGTTGAAAACGATGGTTTATCTCCTTATAATCCCATTATTTACAGTGTTTCATAGTTACTAACAGTTGCCGACTGGTGCACCACCAAAAGGATGCTTGAGTTGAAACCCTATGAATAATGGGCTAAACCACCTATCCAGTAATCGAACATGGCTAGCTGGAAAATCCCTATTTATAGATAAATGTCCCAGGGCCAAACCTCCATTTACTTCGGGGATTCTCTAGCTTGCCATGTTTGGCTACCGGAGGGTACCGCCAGGCTGGCGCGCCAGCCACCAATGGGACACCCGAGAAGAACGGGACGCCCGAGAAGGCGGAGGGGGCGAGTCGTCGACCTTTGGGTCCCATGGATTTTTGGACTGGGGACTTTGCGAAGTGGAACATCACCATGAAATCATAGGTAACGATATGGTAAATGGATCATCACCGTCAATATAATTAGGTAAATCAAATGGATTTCTCCGGGCCAGTTTCCCCTTCCCAAAGTGTGAATTTACCAGTATCCCTTTAAAATATATCCCAATATCAAATACCAAGCTCCAGTTTTCACCCAGAAACCATCGTTTAGATCTTAGATCTATTTATATACTTTGGGAAGCCGAAGGATTTGATGTGAATGTGATGAATCAAATATGGCTAGCTGATGTTAGCTGGAAAACAACGCTGTTGAATGGGGCTGACATGTTGGATTGTTTTAGAGGGTGACCCATGGCGAATGGTTGGTTAACCAGCAACCTTTTTGAGGATATCAGAGTCGGTCCAACTAAAATCAACTAAAGTGGTACCCTAGGGTAAAGAAAGGTAATTAGATATGGAAACCCACGGTTTCCTTGGGAAAAATCATCTATATGTATGGTGGCTTTCCACATCTATGTAAACGTTTACAGTGGGGTAATCCAGAGGGTGATCCCAGTTACACAAACATAAAGGGCTTGAATTGAACCAAAATCGGAAGATCACATGGCTGGCCGGAGAATGCTCACTTTGAACATATGGGGATCCCAGTCGTCACCATGGGTTTCAATCCTAAGTCTACTAAGTCATGGTCATCCATGACTCGGATGATTTGGGGGTACCTCCCATGACGAAACCTCCATGTATAGAAAATACCCTCTGGTAATTTAACATAGCTATTGAAAATGGCCATTTATAGTGGATTTTCCCATGGGAAAGGTGGTAATCTTTGGCCGGAGATGAGGAATTGACAGCCGAATCTTAGCGAAGATCTACTCCTGGTGGAGTCTAGTGCCCGATACATTTTCCTCATGAAACTTGGTCATCTTCGTGTTTTCGGGGCATGCCGCATTTAAAAGACCACCAAAAATTGACGCAACACCTCCTGGCTCTGGAAGACTGATGAAGATTGCATACATAGTTGTCCAAAATTCCTCAAGGAATTGGGATTTCACCATCTACCATTTGGTAAACTGACAGTTTTTTAGAGAAAAACATAATTTTAAGAGCACAATCAACTGTTTCTATGGGCCATGGATTCAATAGCAAACTATTAAATTATCAGAGGGTAAATAATGGTAAATCTAAAATTGTAGTACCTGAAGGACAATTTGATATCTAGATTCCGTCCAATGTATATTTTAATGTTTTTTTTTTTAATATCCAACCTAGGTTCTCCAGGTATAATATCTTATGTTAGGGGATATCATTATATCACCGTTAATGGGGATACAGTGAATAATCTGGGAAGCCCAAGCAATAAACCTCCATTGCTGGGTTTCAAATCACCATTTGAAACACAAAAAATGCCCCCTATCCTTACGAAGTATACTAGTTGGTTGAACACGGTTTCCGGAATCATCCGGATGGCGAAGTTCATCATCCCTAACCCAGGTAGAAAAAACAGTAGCTTCCGACTTCATAACCAACCCTCATTTCTCAATTTATATGATGGTTACAACTTTTACAACCGTCATAAACCCTAGTTTAAACCATGTTAAACCCTAGTTTAAACCATGTTAATCCCCTAGTTAAACCATGTTAGACCATGTTAAACCCTTAGTCAAACCATGTTAGACCCTCATGTTTTCATAACGCTTGAGGCGCCTTCCGATCCCTTCGCAGCCGGCCTGCCCATGGGACCGCTCTTTCCGATCGCTGAGAAGGCGAGGTTTCAGCGTTTCAGCCCCGGGGGATCCCAAAAAAACAGTGCCATCCCCAACTGAAGGCAGTGATGACAGTGATCCAATTAGAAACTGTCTGTTATCTCTTTTTTTGAGGTAAAACATGATGGGGGGAATGTCATATTTTTGGGGATATATAACTTGGGGATTTTGGGTTTTTTTCTGGTTTTGGTACTTTGTGACCTGGTTTTGGGACAAACTACTTCCGCTTCACGTTGCACCATATGAAAAGGTCTGCGAGGGAAGATGCATTTTGAGGCCTGTCTGTGTCTATCTGTGTCTGTTTCCATCCTGAGGGGACTTGAACGTTACAAATGCTGAGCATTTTCTATTGTCTAACTGTCTACCATGCAGAATGTTGAAGTCATATTTTTTTTGCACATTGCGAACCGAAGTGAACGGGGTTTCCAAATGAACACAGATGAAGTTACAGAAATAGAGAATCTACCAGTTGTGAAGTATAGAAGCGGGTTCGGTGGTTATATTCCAAATGTCAGATACACATTTGGCACAGTGGGTCTATCGGAGTCTATCTGTTGGTGCAGTTCTACCTCCCCTCCAGCCCTCATGACATTCGATGTTTGATGATGATTGATTGGGTGCAGATAGCTCATTGTGTCAAACATCAACTTCCAATTTTTCCCCAGTCATGTAGTCATGTTTGTTGATTTATAAACCCATTGACTATAGATATAATTATCCCCCAAAAAAACAACCTTTAAGCTTAAGGCAAATGTGCGTCAACTTAGTGCAAACGGGGGCCTCAACTTGCACACACACACACCATCTTTGAAAGGTCAAAGATTCTTTAGCCGAATCTTGGGTCCCCAAGTGACTCACAAGTGACGTCAGGAACAAGCTTCA
>Ga0126342_10020712_pt1 | contig 11031 bp, 12 predicted proteins | sample Cyp1metagenome_FD_92528 | JGI IMG/M metagenome (GOLD analysis project Ga0126342, IMG submission 92528) | Coral microbial communities from Lord Howe Island, Old Settlement Bay, Australia - Cyphastrea 1 metagenome | ecosystem: Host-associated > Invertebrates > Cnidaria > Coral ...
ATCTATCTACATCTATCTACATCTATCTACATCTATCTACATCTATCTACATCTATCTACATCTATCTACATCTATCTACATCTATCTACATCTATCTACATCTATCTACATCTATCTACATTCAGCCAGCGTGTTGTTCTCACGCTACAATGCCGAATTCACCATGCTGCAGGCTCATATTGCCACTGCTCCAAAGGAGCGCAAGGACTGCACTTCTGTGCTGATGGCTGATTTTGTTTGCCGATGTTTCTTGATTTTGTTAGCACATTCTCTCAAAAAGGCATCATGTTTGCTGCAATTACTGGAGACAGATGAAACAGGCACCCTTGCCGTTTAATGTCTCCGGCATGATTCCAGTCCCACTACTGAAGGCTGGGTCCATGTTTCGATCATGTCGAAAGCCATACCTACTGTAGATCTGCAATGTCGCAACAATATTTGGTTTTTGCAACTGTTATGGTGTGTATAATTTTAAAAAAATGTTTAATACATTAATACATTTTAATACTGTTTGCCGTTTGCCTATTTGTTTCTTCATATTGGTTGGATTGGTGCACACAAGAGCCTTTGGCCTCTGGCGAAGCCGTGTGCATAGGCCTTCCATAGGCTCCGAGTTGGCTCGGCTTCACCCGCCATGCGCCAGATCCGGACTCCCAGCCAGAACGAGCTCTATGCGTGCCAAGTGAAGCTGTCCGTGCCAGGACAAAACTTGGAGGACACCGAGTCACCACTGCCCTGCAACAGTAATATCCTGTAACATCATGTAACAATGTAACTGGTCTAGATTGGTTTGGCAACAATTTAAAAAAGCATTTGAGCACATGAAGCATATTGAAGAATGTCTGCATAGCGTGCATGTCTGTCCAAACCACTTTGTTGTGGGCATGTGCATGCACGTTGTTGTGGCTAATGCGCTAATTGCATCCAAGGCCGTGCCCAAAACCGGGCCACTTGGTTTCCAAAGTCGGGCCAGGACCCTGCCGTCAAGTTTGTCCAGGCGTTTCCGGATTTGGCATCGACAGCACCTGAGAAGCGTCAAGGTTGAAAAATGTTGAAAGCATGTAAGGATCATTATGGATCATTATACTTCACAATTTTTCATCTTCATCTTGCTGCCAAGGTCGAACACGCTGTGTAACAAGATCGCCGCCAAAGGCATGCGGAAGATCACAAAGGTGCGGCTGTGCTGGAGATCATGATGGCACAGAAGCACTCCTGCACCATGCCACATTTTCCCACATCTTCCCAGCACATTCATCAATAGCATCAGAGTAAGCAGATCATGGCAGGACAGGTTTCCCTTTGGCAGCTGAGTTGGATCAAGAGACAATCAGATGTCAACTAACAGATACTGACAGATAGTAACAGATACTAACAGATAAAACCCAGAGATAGGGCCAGACAATTCCAGATATCTAGACAAGGACTGCGTTTCGATGCCACTTTTGTTTTTTGCTGGGACAGCCAAGCAAAAGAGTGCACAAGTGGGCCGAAGTGGACAAGCAAATGTAAGGGAATGTTAAGCGATGCTGATTTCAAGATGACTCAGAATGACTCAGATCCACAAGGAAAGTGGTTCAAGTGGAAGAAATCGGAAGAAACTGCCAAACTGTTCCAAGGTTTGCACGTTGCAGTGACCGATCGAAGAGTGACTTTGGCAGTTTCCCCTTTTGAAGTTTCTAATGCTGCGCCATGGCGATGTCCATCATCCGGGTGATGATGTTTGTTATCTTGGCGGCATGCGCAGGTAGCTCAGTTCTGGAGGATGCGTTCAAGAAATGCGGTCGTGGAAGCTTATTTGCTATTCATTTGCTATTCATTTGCTTATTCCTGAACTTATTCCATGTTATTCCTCTTATGTTCATCGCAGCCGAGGTGCTAACGATCCTGGTGTCATTCAGTCACACCTCACAGATTGCAAATCTGGTTCCCAGTCATGTTCACGGAGGTATCTTGGCAATCATTGTCCCCCATCCACCATCTTTTCAACGCGTTTCAACGCGTTTCAACGTGTTTCAACGTGGGCTTTGGACGACGGTCACGCACAAGATCAGGCCACACCCCTTTGGACAGCGGAGTGATGACGCGACTCTTAGAATTTCCAAATTCGATGAAGTCTGTGGAGAGGACACTTGGACACTTGCGATGCTTTGGGCACATTGTTGTGGGAAATGTTCAGAGGTGTGTTTCATAAAGATCAATTGAATAATATATATATATATTATATATAATAACAATAATAATAATATCAATAATAATAATGATAATAAGTATCTATAAGTGGTATATCTGGTATATGGACTTGTGCCTAGTAGCAAGAACAGCTGCACGTGAGGTCCTGTGCATCTTGGCCTAATAAGCATGCTGTGAAGTCTATTGAAATTCCTTCGCAGGAGTCTCCTGGCCTTGGAGAAAAACATTCATGATCTGGATGCCGAGATGAAGGGCAAGGCCTGGATATGGCTCAATACGGCTCATGAAAAGATGGCAATATGTTGAGATGCCAGTTCATACTATCATGGTCATAATTAGTCATAATTAGTCATAATATATAGTGTATATATATATAGTCATATACTTACGTAGTGATAGTATGAGTATTGCAAGATTTGACTCATACTGATGTCTCGCATGCGTTGACAAAACGAGCATGTCGGAAGAGTCCGCTCCCGTCCAGATCCATCAAGTGCCTCAAAAAGGAAAACTTGACAAGGTCCATGTTGAACATGTCTCCATTGCGAACAACCAAAAAAGACTGGTAGACTTAGACTACCGTATGTAGATTAGATAGACTATGCATGTTTGGATAGATTAGAAAGATTCGTAGCAGTTGTGAACTGCAGAAGGAGCCAGCTGCAGCACCTGCTCCATCGGGTGCAGCTGAAAGCCCCAGCAGGAGCCCTGATACCGGCATCTTGGCTACGCGTTGGCTACGCATTGCTTCGAAGTATTTTGAAGTATTTTGAAGTGGATCTGAGATGACAGTGATGATTGTCAGATGATGCGTAGCTGATGCTGATTTTCTGTGAAGTTCCTTTAATGCCTGATTTAATGGCTTTCGCTTGGGAATGAGCAGACACCTCTTTTTGAAAATATCGAAATGGAAACGTCAGAGTCAGATGTGCCTTTCACTGCACGTGAGGCACTGCAAAACGTTGGCGGAGCGACCGTCGTTGTGGAAAGAATGCAGCCTCTCAGCTGGAGTTCGGGGTGAAAGCTTTGATGTAGCTGTAGCTATAGAGAGTACAGAGTTTCAGAAGAGTCATTACTATAATCTTTATAAGTTGTGCAGTTTAAAAACATGTTAAACATATTGAACCATTTAAGACATGAGCTCGTTTTGGTTGGTGTTGCCGCCCCGGCCATTTCTTCAGGATCCTTTGCCTGATGGGAAGCCAGCAGAATGTGATCCCACAGGACAGTCTTGAGGTCTCAAAGCATGGAGTATCAAGGCATTTTATAAACAGTTTAGGAATGCTTCATAAACAGTTTAGTTTCTCAGGGTATGCTCAGGTTACATCAGGCTGTTGGTGCTGTTTGGTGCCGTTTCATACTGTTTCATGTTCCAGTATCAGAAACTTTCAGCAGATTTGAGGAGATTATGCCTGCTGCTCTGCATTGGGCTGGTGTGGCAACTCCAAGCAGCATTGCAGCTGCAAAGGCGTTGGAACTGATGCCAGTTATATGTTCAATGCAGACGACATGATCCGACATGATCCGACATGGTAAAATCTCAAAAGAAAATAAGTTGTGAATTTTTCTGACACTGTAGACGTAGGCTGCATCAGCTACAAGGAACAACCTCAGGCCGCAACTTGGTGAAATTCGGAGGTGTTGGCTCTGTGTTCGCTGTGGTCGTTTCTACCGTTTCCCTATTGCTAGCGAACGCCAGTGAAGCAGGGTGTCTTGCACTGAGGTGAGCTTGCCTCCGATGCCTCCCAAAGATGGACATCAGGGCAAGACCGTTGTAGTTTCTTGTATGGATCTTATGCATGCAATTACAACTGCTATAAATATCAGTTATCCGGTTATCCGTCTGTTTTTTTGACTTTGTTTGGTGATTACATGGCACAGTCACATCTCATGGTATCACCACTGTTCGCTATTTGTCACATCTTTGGTCGCCACACCGAGGTGATCATTCCTTTCAGAGATCGTGAGTCGCACTTGATACTCTTCAAGCTGCCAGACAGAAGCAGTTCCATTGGCAGTTCAAGCTGTTGGTAATGACAGTTGACATCAGTTGACCAGGATAGATTGATGATAGATTGATGATAGGTTGTGAATGCTTTCAAAGGAAACACTGTTTTTTCTTGTCGGGAGATTTGTACACAGCTCAGCTTCTCTCCAAGAATCTTGTCAGAGTGGCATCATATGGATGGTCCATGCATGTCCATGCCCTGAGGCAGTATTGGAGATGGTTTGCAGAACACGGACGCAGTCCCAAAACGGTGAAAAATTGGGTCGTGTACGTGGCAGAGCAGTTTGACTCCGAGACCTTCAATCGTGGCTGGAATTTCAACGGAGCGTTGGCTGTTGCTTCTGCACTTACGACAGCATCTCCCGATATCAAAGCTGACATGGGCATAGACTTTGACTGTGCAGTCATTCAGGAGCGATACATGATACAGCAGACAGAATATGACCATATCAGGAAGGATTCGGTTCAGTTCAGTTCTTACTTGGTAGGAACCGGTTCGGTTCGGTTCGGAGTGTTTGAAAATGGGGTTGAATTCTTGTGGCAGTAGGAATCAGGTTCGGATGTTTTCGGCGTTTTTTTCTTATTTGGAGTAATTAGCAATAGCAGTAGTAGCAGTAGCAGTGGAAGGGAATTTCACCTTCCTCTGAAGCACTTTGGAGTTTTTGCTCGCCTTTTTGTGGGTTGAATCAGAGCAGGGGAGTTCAACTACCTTTTTGGAACCTTTGGAGGCTTTCCTTGCATTTTGGGGGTTGAACTTGGGACCAGTAAAGATACAGTTTAATTGTTGTTTCGTAAAGTTTGATGTCTTTCCTTGCTTGTTAGTGACGAACTGTGCTTTCCAAATCTCAGCAGCAATACTCCAGTTCTATGTTGATGGTAGCGGACGAGTGGTAGTTGGCACGACTGAATTTGCAATTTAGTGGTCGATCCATTCTTAATATTTCTTGTCACAACTTTCACAAGTCTTGGTGGGTCCACCATTTTGAATCCAGTTGCAATGAGAAGCTGTAGTAAAGACCTGCACCGGATTGCACTGGTGCCTGATGTTTCCTACCTTGTGTTTTTATGTGGTTTTTGCGATCTGTGATTGCAGGCTCAAATCATAAACCAGTGAATAGGAACATAAGATAACATAAGCCTATATTCGCTATATTATGGACTTCCGACTGAGTCCATTCCAATCTGCGCAGCGCCTCCAGGATATCGACTATTTGCCGGAAAAGGGCGTTGACTATTCTGACTGCGACGTGCCTATGCAGCTGAGCGCAGAGATAGCACCTGGGATTGAAACATCTCAAGGCCCACTCATCTTGAACCTCAAAACATCTTGAAGATCTTGAACCTAAAGCATCCTTTGCTTAGACGGCACTGGACGTGAGAGTATTTGGTTTGCATCATTTGTCGTCAAAATCTCAATGCTCAATATCGTTTGATGCTGAGAAGCAGAGATAAGGATCGATACAACTGGAAGACCCCCTACATGACAAGTGCTGGTGGAATTGTGAGCATGAGCCGCTCCTCCGAGTTTGGATTTGACAGAAAAACAGACGGCCGAGACAGCCACAGCATGAGATTGGCGACACATCCTGACACATCCTGACACATCCTGACACTTTGTGGCACTAGAGGTCTTAAGCATTGGAGAAAGATCAACGGTTTCGGCAACAACTACTTCGGTTGGGGTGGAGAGGCCTTGGTGGTGAAATTTGACAAAGGTGTTTGTGGAAAGATGTGAAAGAAATCCATGTGCAGCAGAGTTTCACACTGTTTTACAGAGTTTCAAAACACCAATTTCACCAAGGTGAAAAAACACACACATTAAAAGAAACAAAAACACCAATGTGGCCGGTGCTGACTCGGTGGTGCGCAGGATGATGAGTTGCATCACAGGCTGCGCCTCAATGGCTTGCTCTACGGAGATTGTTTCATGGCCAGGTGAGATGTGCACAGAATTCACAGAATCAGATTTGTGTACCATCTCACACGTTCACACGTCACATGCAATGCAATATCTTACAACGTGCATGTCATAGTTATTCATAGACTGTGTAGATCAACAATCTTAAACATTCTTAAACCCGTTTTGATGTTACCAGGAAGTCATTGTGATATGTGATATATTGTGATTGTGCAGAGCTTTGAGATGCTTTGAGGCTATCCGTACTGCGGCAAGAATGATCACAACATGGGAAAGCCGGGCCAGTCCATCAAGCGTCCCAAGAAGGGTTTCGGTCGCTTCAGCGGCAAATATATGCACAGTGCCAACCACACCAAGCGGATCACAGATAGCCGGGCCTACGCCAGAAACTTGGAGCAGCTCAAGGAAATCGGTTCAGGTGGAGGCCGTTGGAAGACGGACGGATTGAACAGTTTGGCATTTAGCATCGTCGACTCTCAAGAGGATCGAGCAGACCAAGACACGCAACATGCTTGAATATATTTGAATATGCTTGATTCGAAAAACTCTTTCTATTTTGTGTTCCACTCTTTGACTTTGCTGAAGAGTTGAAGTCCAACAGATTAGTTGCTTAGTTCATCTTAGTTCATCTTAGTTCAGTTTCCATGATTCGCATGATTTCGCAATTTTTCGGGTACTTGTACATCTTGTACTAGGTATGGCATCACGTACCACCACCTCAAGATCCGCCGAGGGAAGAAGCCTTTCCATGTTAGACGCTTGCTGAAGGTATTTGCATATATTTGCATATGATTTATCCATTTTTTGCCACAAATGTGTACAAAGGAAAGTGGAAAGTGACAGAACTCCGTCATATCTCTTTGGAGTTCCGGACAGCATTTGCCTTGTATCATCCATTCAAATCCCGTTGTTCCATCACGGTGTCAAACTATGTCAAACTATGTCAAACTCGTGACCTCGTGTCAAATGCTTGCAAGCTCTCTGCTCAGAAGACGTTCCAATTGCAATTCCTCCGGGATTCTGCCAAAGCAGCGCGGTTGTGCCAGATGGTTCCTTGTATGAATCTAATAAATTCTAATCATTATTTAATATGTTCAGGACAAATTGAGGCAAATTCCATTGCTTGATGCGCCGAAGACAGTGTCAGAGCTCTTTTCAAGCCCTGGAGCAAATTCCGATATGAAACTTTGGGAGTCAGGTTTGTTTGGGTGTTTTAGACTGTTTTAGACTGTTTTAGACTGTGTTAGTCTGTGTTAGCTGTTTTTATTTGCCCACATCCTGCATGTTGGTCTTTGAGGTTGGGTACTTCAAAAGCTTGGCGATGGCCCGATCCCATGGGACCTTGAGGCATGGCCATGTGCACAGATAGTGACAGATAGTGACGCAATTCTCATCGGAAGCGATCGGAAGCCGAACCCCTAGCGGCGCGGATGAGGATTTGGAAAGTTTGGCCATTGCTCAACTTGATCTAATTCCAACATGCGATGTATTGCAACATTTTTTTCAAGATCACGAAACTGAATTTGAAAAGATTGGATTCCAGGATTGACATGGAAAGAATCAGAAAAAACAGATCGTTCGAGTCACTGCAGTCACTGGAGGCTTTGAGAAGACGCACCGCTTCCTTCGCGGCAGACGGAGAATGCACTGGCGCGAAAAATGCCAATTTCTTGCTGGTCGACAGGCGGGGCATGGTAGGGGCATGGCATGGCGGGGCGAAAGAATGTGTATTCATCCAAGACTGAGAGGAAATGGCCTGATATGGCCTGATGATTTTGAAACCTTTATTGTTCATATTTAATAATTATAAGATATGAGAGATATGAGTTCATTCTAGGTTTTTCACACATGCTATTTTTGGATATTTTTGGGGAGTTCGCTTTGCATCCATGGCTGCCTTCACCATCTCGGATAGATACCCAATTCAGTTTATGGTAGTCTGGTGCATGTGCAAGCGGTTGCTACACTTTGAATTGACTGAGTTGACTGAGTTGACTCTGGCGTAGCAAAGCGTCCAGTATTGAGATGTATTGAGTATTATTGAGTATTATTGAGTTACTAGGTGATGACATGGTGATGATGACATGGTGACACGCAAGATTCATCAGATATCATCCCGCACAGAGTTGATGACATGGCTGAGGCGTCAGCAGGTTGCGAAGATTTTCCACTCCGGCATGGAGCGAATGCTGGTGGTGTACCTGCGATCTTTGGGTAGTGCTATGGAAGATGCACCTCCACTGCAATCAGAACTTTCCTATGAGAATTCTGCCATGTAGTTCTGTCTGGCACACTCGGGCACACTGGCCTGATGGCACAACCTATGACGCGTATGACGCGACATGTGACATGTCACGTGACCATTGCCATCGTTTTTGTCAGCGGAATTTTCACATGTGAAGACTGACTCGTGACAATTCGTGACAACTCGTGACAACTCGTGACAACTCGTGACAACTCGTGACAACTCGTGAATTCGAAGCTGTGAGGCGCTCATCGTGGCAGATCCAAGGCCTGCGGACGAAATCCACCAGGCCCAAAGCAAAGTCACTGCAACTCTTTGTCAGATGTCAGATGTCACCTTTGCATCAGATCATTGCAGTTTCAATGATTGTAAGAACTATACATCTAATTTAAATTACGACTACAAGCTAGAATAATTAAACACTATCTAGATGATCTCTAGATGATCTCTAGATGCCCACGTGATTCAAAAAGCCGCAGTGGCAACATGACTGGCACCATGACGACGTGACGTGGCGATGTGTCGTGTAAGAAATTGTCATCCAGGCTTTCCAGAAGTCTCATGCGTTCGCGGAACCGCCGACTTTCTACTGCGTGTGTACCTCAAAGCTGAAGAAAGGCGGTCCGAGGTCCCAGAGATATCATGTGCATCATGTGCATCATGTGCATCGGGAGCATCATGGAGCATCGAGCGCAGAGTCCATGTCATTCCATGTTGCATGTGTCGATGGAACTTAAGATTGCAAGCCATGCAAGCCACGACACGCCTTAAAATGGCTGAGAGATGCAATGCAAACCCCTGCATTCCCGAAGAATCACACAACTTATCACGAAATTATCACAAAGTGTTGAAATATGTTGAAATCATAATCGATTGCTTCGATTTGCTGCGGGTGTTTCTTCCACGTGCTTCCAAACCTTCAGGTTCCAAGTACAGCGTTCACCAGGGTGACCATTGCAGTGGTGGTGGTTGGGATGCAGTGGATGGCGGAGTGTGGAGAGCTTATGCAAAAGAGAAGCCTGGAATGAAGGCCAAAGATCAGAGTTGAAACATGTTGAAACATGTTGAAACCGATGAGTAGTGGGCCAGTCGGCACTGCTTGTTTCATTTTCTTTTGTTTTTCGACTTTCTAGACACAGCGATTACAATTCCAAAAGAGTTTCCATGCCAACCTGAATTTGAAGGCTGTATTTGTCCTATTTCTCTCGAACTAATTCGAATTCAAATGTTCAGTGCTGCATTGTGAAACAGCTGCGCTGTGAGTGTCTCATCTCGTATCACCTGGTTTCGAGCTTGTTTAAGAGGCCATCACATGGTGCGACAATGAGAAGCATTGGACCCAAATCATGGTGAAAGGCCAGGCTCAGTTAGGCTCAGTTAGGCTCAGTTAGGCTCAGCAAATCTCAAAATATCTCAGATCTTTCAGACTCTTTCAGACTCTTTCAGACTCTTTCGCTGTTGCAACACGGAGGATCCTGCGGGATCCTGTTGCAAGGGCTTGCGAGATAACCATGTCATTGTGACATATTGTGACATATTGCGACATATCACCACGTGCCACATCCTCTGTTTTCTCCTAGAAATCTTCAATCGCAACTTGTTGTGGGTTGCTTTGACCAGGCGCCAGCTGTCCTGAATCCTGGTCTGGTTTGAAGTGGGTTCATGGTGGCACGTTCTACGTGAAAGAAGGATCTTCTTTTTGCACTGGAACGCGCAAGACTGAAGCCGAAGAGACCTCGTTTTCAAAGCTGGTGGCCAAGAAGAATTGCCACTCAGATTCTATGGCTCATCAATGTTCATCAATGTTCATCAATGTTCATCATGATACATCATAATATGACCATATGACATAATATATACGCGGTTTAATTGATCTTAATTGTTGTGCGCATTGTTGTATTGTAATATTATAATTCATGATATATCATGTATGTTCTCAGTTGTCGCATGTGGTCGCAAACTTTTGAGCTGTGTCCGCTCTGTCCACGAAGCTATGTCGATATGTCGACGCACAATGACGCACAGGTGGTGGAGACGGTTTCTCGCACGACATGGGCTTTGATCCCGCGCCATCGCCAGATCCTGTGGCCAGCGTTGGGATTTGTGCCTTGACCACAATGATCACAATGCGATATAATGCGACCAGTCACTGACAGAATCAACATGATTCTTGGGGATCAAGCCTCATTGATTCTAATCCGATACCTCATGATTCAATTCTAATCTTGGAACTTGTTCATTGTTTTTTTTCGCTGCGTGACACTTCCTCTTTGAAGTCCTCGATGTGAAATATCGTGAGCCTATCTGAAACAACCAACTGTCAAAGTCCATAAAACGTCAGAAACATATAAAATTACTTCACTTCGAATGATCCCCACCATGGCATTTATACATTTCTTACTGGCAAATCTTCTGGCATTCTATCTGACATATCTTCTGGCATTCTATCTGGCATATCTTCTGGCATATGTTCTGGCATATCTTCTGGCATATCTTCTGGCATTCTATCTGGCATGTCTTCTGGCATTCTATCTGGCATATGTTCTGGCATATCTTCTGGCATTCTATCTGACATATCTTCTGGCATTCTATCTGGCATATCTTCTGGCATTCTATCTGGCCGTTGAGGTCCGGCAGTGCCCACTGCGATCTGGAAGTCGCGGTTG
>Ga0126342_10020713_pt1 | contig 11030 bp, 7 predicted proteins | sample Cyp1metagenome_FD_92528 | JGI IMG/M metagenome (GOLD analysis project Ga0126342, IMG submission 92528) | Coral microbial communities from Lord Howe Island, Old Settlement Bay, Australia - Cyphastrea 1 metagenome | ecosystem: Host-associated > Invertebrates > Cnidaria > Coral ...
ACAGTTATAAGTACCATCAACCATAGTGACATTGGAGTTATGTTCACCAACTTAGATATCAAACGGGGGCCTCACATTGTAAAATGTCACCCTAAAGTTCTGTGTTCCCTCAGAATGAGATCATTGAACATGTCGGAAAATTCCTTGACTTCCCGATTGAACATGTGGTGAAAAATCCTTTCAGGCTGCCCCCAAGTCGAACATGTGGTGAAAAATGCACGAGATTCCGAAGTGTTTTATAGATAAACCCATTGAAACACCACAAATTTAGGTGTTAATTGTTTAAATATGAAATAGTTCTAGTTTCCGGTATAATCAATATGTTGAACATCATTTGTTTCCTTGGTTGAATCCACAATTTTCGCTGAAAAAGATACCCAACTTCTCTTGTTTTGAAGTTAAATCCGATGTCTTGATCTACTCAAGGCTTGATGCTCTTGAAGCCATGGTTTTTTTTTGATGGTGCTTGGAGGTATAAATTTTGACGCTCAGGTATGGTGGCCAATACGTGAACGACCAAAAGGACGGCTTTGGCTCTTTCAGTGTCCCTGCCGCGGTTTGATGATCTTTTTGCCGAAATCCACTGGAAATCCACTGGAAATCCACTGGAAATGGGGTTCATCCATCTTTTTTGGGACATTTCCAGTGGATTTCCCATGTTTGAATGTTTTATTCTTTGGGAAATCTCTGGGAATAGGTGTTTAACGTTGTTCGGGGGGTCCCGGATCGCACATCCAATGTGTGAAGCCGACAGTTTCATGTCTCTGTTTTGGCGATGACGAATGGGGAACTTACTACAAAGATGAGACTGATGAGAGAAAGCAGGATAGTGGGGATATATTGATAATCTGGTTGGTGGTTTGGAACATGTGTTTTTTGCCATTTCATATATGGGATGTCATCCTTCCCAACTGACGAACTCCATCATTTTTCAAGATGGTTAAAACCACCAACCAGTAATAGGATGGGGGTTCCGGTGGTTTTTGTTGTCCCTAAACCAATCCATTGAGATAAGGGGAAACCTGGAAATTCAAGGAAGATCCCAGTAGATGATGCCTTGGAAGATCCCAGGTTTTTCCCCCAGACTTCTTGCGAAATTGTGGATCAATATGACCCAAATGGGGGAGAAGAATTGGATATGAGCTATGGTCAATACTCATGGTTAATAACCATTAATAGGGGCTAGTCATCCAATGGTTCATCCAATGATTTGGGTGCATCTTTTGACAAGACGGCTCACACGTTCAGTAGATGCTCGTGGGAAGAATTTTGGTGAGATTTTCATGGGATACGCATGGGATCTAAATAAGCAACAATAATACCCTCTGAATCCCATATAAATCCCGTGAAAATCCTATATAAATCAGATATAAATGTCCTATAAAAATAGATATCCCATGAAAATCCTATATAAATCAGATATAAATGTCCTATAAAAATAGAGATCCCATGTAAATCCTATATAAATCAGATATAAATGTCCTAAAAAAATAGATATCCCATGTAAATCCTACATAAATCAGATATAAATGTCCTATAAAAATAGATATCCCAGGTAAATCCTATATAAATCAGATATAAATGTCCTATAAAGATAGATATCCCATGTAAATCCCATATAAATCAGATATAAATGTCCTATAAAAATAGATATCCCATGTAAATCCCATGTAACCTAACCGTTCACCAACTTGCACATCTTGATTTTATGTAGTCCCGAGGTTGGCCCGACGGTCGGAAGTCTGGAAACCTCAGAAGGGGCTGGAGGTTTTTTCGGTCTGTCACAGAGGGACCAGTTGAAACTAACATAGCTATGAAAAAACACATTCTTTAATGGGTAAATCAACTATAAATGGCCATTTTCAATAGCTATGTTTGTTTACCAGAGGGTATATGATGGTAATTAAACAGTTTACCCATCAACAAGGGTTGGGGAAAGATTTTCACCATGGAAAATGGAGGTTTCAATGGGAAAACCATAGGAAAACCATAGGAAAATGGAGGTTTACCCTCTTGTTATGACCAACATAGCGAACTGGAAAGATCCACCATGCTATTCATGGGTAAATCAAGTATTTTGACTGGGCCATTTTCAATAGCTATGTTTGTTTACCAGAGGGTATATGATGGTAATTAAATGGTGCTTGGGATAGCAATCTACAATGGTCTTTAATGCTATACAATGGTAATTATACTCAGACATTAATGGTTTTTGACATGAATTGAACACACAAAAAAACACAACATATGCAGGATTCCAAAAATGATGGTATCTAAAAATGGTTGGTTTCTAATGGAAAATCCCATTAAAATGGATGATTTGGGGGTACGCCTATTTCAGGAAACCACGAAATGGTAAGTGGGATTGGTTGGGTTTGGTTGGGATTAACAATCTATAACCATTAAATACCATTTTCATGTCTGATTTCAAACCAATTAGAATATCATATGGCTGATCTCTGGCCTTCGGAATTCATTCAATTTGTTAAAAAACGAGATACCCTCTGGTAATTTGTTAACAGTTTGCTATTGAAAATGGCCCAGTCGAAAGTTCGTGGATTTACCCATTGATAGCATGGTGGATCTTTCCAGTTCGCTGCTGTTCAATTACCAGAGGGTAAACCTCCATGTTCCTATGGTTTTCCTATGGTTTTCCTATGGTTTTTTGTAGGTTTTTATAGGCCGGGTATCTGCTCAGCAGTGCTGCAAAGAGAACACAGTTTTTCAGGGTGCGGTTGGTTGGATGATCTACCCACTATGTCAACCAACTGGATGGGTAGAAAATTTAATCCTCAAGCGTTATATGCGATATGTTGCAAAGAATTTAGGACTATAAGATTGGATAAAAATTACTAATACAAAAATATTCAGATGATATAAAAAAAAATCTATGATACCCATCCTTTATAATACGAATGTCCCATCATTTACGAAGCAAAACCAGCTCAGGGTATCATTGGCACTGCCAGCCCATCACTCCCAGCACTCCATGGCCTTGGATCGCCCTGCCGGGTGATCCAAAAAGATCGATCGTTAGGTTTTTACCGCATCCCTGGTGGAACTGCTATCCAGAAAGGGCTGCGTTTCAAAACATCTATAAACATCTATAAACCATCCCCAGCCACGGTAGTTGTCTATCAAATCGCTTACTAACTATAGCTACAAATTCTACATAGCTATGGGAGTATCAAATCGCTTACTAACTACTAGCTACAAATTCTACATAGCTATGGAAGCCATGGCCCATGTATGAATCATAAAAAATGTATGGATTTGCCGAACTTCAAAATGTATGGATTTTCCAGTTCGCAAAGCGTTAGTCATAGCCAGAGGCTATCATCTTTTCCATGTTGGATCCTTTTCAGGGTGATATTATGGTCCCATCTCTGGCACGGACGTTTGCAGGTTTGGCCCATGGTGCGGACGTTCATCCTCTAATGATATCAAGATGTCTATCCCATATCATATATCTGGATAAATTATAACGACCTCACTGCCATGGCTGTCCTTTTATCCCTGGTTGGTTGATAAATTGAGGGTGTGTCCCAAATAAACCAACAAAAGGTGAATGATGGTAAATGGCACCGTCTATTTATACGAAAAGGACACCTATGCTCACTGCGACGTGACTGAAAAATGATGGTTACAGGTAGTAGGAATTACTATCCCAGAGGGAGCCTTATTTCAGCCTAGTGAAATACAGTAGTATCATTTACTCAGCTATATCTATATATGTAGATATCCCATAAAATGGTTCTATCTATCCAAAAATAGTGTATCTGTTGGTCATTATCCATGATCACATATGATAGCAAAATATCCATAAAAATGATATCATATCGTTATTCCATGTCATATCATTGTCCCATATTCATATCATATCATATTTGGTTTGATTCCCACAAAATCTCCCCAGGATATCAACAGTTCCCCATGATATCTATCGCGTTCGCAGAATATGTGAAGAATATGTGTATAAAAAAAGAACACATACATACGATTGGAGGTTTACTATTCCCATGAAGTATCTATTCAGATTCATATTTGCATGAACTCTCCAAAATTTGAGGTACGAAGGATTCTGGAAAGACGGTAAGCAGCATGGCCACGGGCACTACACCACGACGGTCGGGGCGTTCCCGTTTTGCGAGTTTTGCGGAAAGAGTCACAAGGTTGCTGAGGTGTACTTTACCCAGTAACAATACTGACATATAGGGATAAAGTGGTTACTCACTTAATCACCATATTCTACCCCACTCATGTGTGTATATATATATATATTTATATACAGACGTAATGTGAGTTCTTTTGATGGGGCTGTATGATTTTTAGAAACTGCAATTGGATTGGTGGACTTCATGGGGATTTTTCATGGTATACGTGCCACTAGTAACTACAGTAATTACTGGAATATAGGATACTAGTTAGAACAGTAACAATAATCCCACTATAATAGTTGTGATATACTGATTTATAGGTTCTTTTGTTGAATATAGTGGGGACAATCATGGGATATACCCTCCAGTAAATTAACATAGACCCTGGCTTTCATCGGGGTTGGATTGGTGATTTTCAGGGTCGAACTGTTAATTTACCAGAGGATAATTAGAATCAACAATGGTGGACTAGAGGATTTTTATTGATGGATATATCTGTATGAAGTACTATGACTGACCTCACATTGCAACGTCGCTCGAATGATGGTGATGAAAAAGGAGAATCATCCCCAAATGGCACAAAAGAATAGATAAGATATGTTTATCTATTTTCTGGTTAGTGAAGTATTATACTTCTGCCAGCATATGAATTTAAGGACACTGTTTACCCCTATACAGTTGATCGAGGTTAATTTCCCGTCTATTAACTAGACTAATCTAGCCATATACAGTTCATGGAGGAACATTTTGGATTTATGAATGTAATTTACCCTATATAAGATGTCTCAATCAATAAATATCATATGGGGATTTCACGGACGGTGATTAGGTCTTATATTGTCTTTGTTTTTTTGATACATTGTCCGTACTTATCAGTATATTCTATATATATATATACATAACATATATATATATACACATAACATATATATATACATATATATAATATATATATATATATATATATATTGTTCATATATATATATATATATTATTCATATATATATATATGTATTACATATATATATATATATATTATTCATATATATATACATATATGTATTACATATATATATCTATATATTATTCATATATATATATATACATATATATATATGCATTATTCAAATTATTCATATATATATATATATTCAAGTATATACGTATATATATATATACATACACATATTATGTATATATATATATATATCTATATACACACATATTATGTGTATATATATATATATATTCACAAATGGTTACTTAGATGAATTCACTGTCTTAAACTATGCAAAAAAATCCTCAAATCCGGCAGGATGGTGTCCGCAAATCTGCTCAATGGGAGGCAGGTCGCAGGTTGAAGGACCCGGGGGCAAAAAATGATGGGATGCGGAGGCGGTTTGACCCGAAATGATGGGAAAAAAATGATGGGATGATGGCAAAATGATGCGAAAATGATGGGAAAAAACAGTTGATTTTTTGTTGTTTCGCAAATTCTTGGATTGGTGAAATTTAAAAAATGAATATGCTTGGCAAGGTCAATCATGAACTCCGAGCAAAAGTTAAAAAGTTCACCAAGTTTCCCAAATGGTTGGATTTGGCACCAACAAAGTTGGAATTTGGAGTACAGTGTTGGAATTATCCCTTCAAAAGAACATGTACCCTCTGGTAAACTAACACATAACTGTCATAACTATCGAAAATCATCATTTAGAATGGGTAAATCAACTATAATCAGCCATTTTCAATAGCTATTTTGACATAACCAGAGGGTACATTCACCCGAATTCTTGGTTTCCGTCGAGGCGTTTTTTCGACTCTGTGGTAGGAGGGTTTTTCCTCAGGATTTCTCTAGCCGCACGAAGTCACCGTGCCGTGGCTTCGTAAGTGGATCATAAGGCCACTCACCACTTAGCCTCTGGTAATTTTTGTTACAGTTTGCTATTGAAAATGGCAATGTTGAAATAGTTATGGACACATCCTATAGTTGACATACCCTAGTGTAGTTGAAAGCCATTAGCCTCTATTGAAAAACAGTTGGCTATTGAAAATGGCAATGTTGAAATCGTTGATTTCCCCATTAAAAAATGGTGGATCTTTCCACAGTCTTCGTTTACCAGAGGGTAACTGGGTGAAGCACCAAGTGGATGGCAGATGTCACTCAACTTGACCAATTTCCTCGTTTTTCTTGGCAGAGTTGATGAACTAAGTCACTAACTCCCTGTTGGTCATAACAGTTTTCAGAGGCCCTGTTGGTTGACTATTTTTTGGGGTTATACAATGTGGGGCCCCCTAGATAGCTAAGTTGGTGAACATAACTCCAATAACTATGGTTTATGGTACTTATAACTATAGTTACTGGGGCTTATAGACCAACTCATAACTAGGGGGCCCCACTTTGTACTACGTATCCAATGTATATATCACTATCACGAAGTGGGAAATCCGGTCTTATGCAGACAGGATTTTTCGTTGGGGACAACGTGGCGATGTAGTGTGACGGTCACACTTCTCAATGAGAAAAAAGACGATTCTGAAAATTCGTCCAGAATCCAGTTGTTCATATCTAGTCTATATCTAGTTATCTAGTTAAAAATCAGACAAACTAGATTAAAGTTATATATCTAGTGATTTCACTAGTTTGGTAATATTATATGACGTTAATCATATATGATATATATATAATCAAGTATGATATACCAAGCTTTATATATCTAGTGATATCCAGAATTGGTTATATCATATTACCCATGGGGCAAACATACAAAAAGAAGTGGAGAATCCCATGGGGAAACCCATGGTTTTTCCATGATCATATTGTCGTCGGTGATATTGCAGAATTGGTTACTGTATAACCCAGGACCCAATGATCTTATATCACCTTATAATACATTATATTTATTGTATGATCAAAAAGATCACCTTATAATACCTTAAAAATATTGTATATGTATAAGCTACCTATTGATCAAACATATCACCTTATATAACCTTATGACACTTATAGAACTTTGTGGTCAACAAAGTGCCTTTATATAACGCCGCCTCACCGGTTTCCCACTGGTTTTCAGGAGGCCGCCGCCAAGAACTGAGATCGCCGGTTCGGGTCGTCTCATCATTAAACGCATTGGAAATGGGCGGGGTTACCCATCATCGCTACAAGGTGGTGCCCCCCAAGTTATAAGTTGGTTTATAATCCCATTAAGTATAGATATATCACCTATAAACCATAGTTATTGGAGTTATAAACCAACTTAGCTATCTAGGGGGCACCACCTTGTAGGTCAATCTTAGATGGGTACCATCTGGTTATGACTAACAGTTCGCCATGGTATAGATGGCACTAATCGAAATAGATGGTTTGCCGAACTTAAAAATGGGGATTTTCCATGGTTATGTTAAATAACCAGACGGGTAGAGTTTCTAGTCCTCCATGTTCAAATTTCCAGTATAGATAGTTGAATATCTACTAATTAACAAGCTAAGAATTCATCATTTTTTGAAGGGTATCTAAGATTGGCAATGTTTTTGGTGAAAGCCTATGATATTAAATTATGGAAATATCCTATAGTTGACCCTACTGTAGTTGAAAGCCATTAGCCTCTATTGAAAAACAGTTGGCTATTGAAAATGGCAATGTTGAAATCGTTGATTTACCTATTAAACATGGTGGATCTTTCCATAGCTATGTTGGTTGACCAGAGGGTAAAACATGGTAAAACCTATTGAAATTATGGAGGTACCCTATAGTTGTGAGACAAAAACCATATCTTTTTGCTGTGACCTGGAAAAAATCATGACAATGATGAGACAAAATCGGCGAAGTTCCGGTGTTTTCCCGGTCTTTTCCCCTGACCAAATCAGTCTGATGGTCCCCCAGGTAGAGACCTGTTTCGTTTCACCCGATTCAACTTCTGGGCAAATTATGGCTACCAGTATGTCTTTCAAGCCATGGTTCACCGAAATTGCAGAGAAAACCACTTAAAATAGTTGTTTTTTCATGAATGTTTGTACACCCTTGGAACATAGATAAATATGCTGTAATAAGGTTTTAAGTTTTAATTGTCTTTGATCTACTATACACTGGAAAAACTGATACCGAACTGACTGATTAAGACGCGGTGACATCCCATAGATGATGGTTGGTATACGTTGATACAGAAGGAATCGGCCCAAAACGTCATAGCAACGCCAAAAAAGAGAGGCAAGGGAGCACCCTAATACTACTAGTGATGAGTTCTGATAGTTTACAGTTCTTTTTGGGTGGGATTAGTATATAAGAATCTGAGAGAATCTAAGAAAATTTGCCCAGATGATTAGCCGACCAAGACTGCCCTGACCTCCCTGGTTCGTTTTGGTGATTTCCTTCTGTCCTTTCCAAGCTGAATCCTTTGGGATGTTGAATCCGGTTGGATTGCCCGTTGTGTTTTGGCGCTTGCGCGCCGCTTGCGGCGCTTTAAAAAGGCAGGGCAAATTTCAAGCCGGTCTTGGTAGAAAAATGTGGCTTGGTCTTATGGCCATCTCGAAGACTTTTTTTGGTGAAATTTAAATGGTGGCTGGATTTCCCATGGTTTTCCCATGGTTTTCCTATGGATTTTCCAATTTCCCATGGTTTTCCTATGGATTTTCCAATCACTTTGAGTTCCACTCGATCTTCTCGGTGGCTGATCTCCAGCCCCCCGGCCCCGTCTGAGCCGCGCCGGGGCGGCTGGGCACGACATCGTGTCGTGACTCGCGACGCATCTCACCGGAGGGGCTTCAGAGCGTTGATGGCCAAGTGGAACCATTGCTAAAGTGGAGCTACAAAATGGGGCCCCCTAGATAGCTAAGTTGGTTTATAACTCCAATAACTATGGTTTATGATACCTATAACTATAGTTAATGGGGTTTATAAACCATCTTATAACTGGGAGGCCCCACCTTGTATGGGCTTTCAATGGGTTTATCAATAGCTTTACTAAAAATCAACATTTGCCTGAAATCTCTGAAAAACATGGTGATGACTGGGGGATGGTGCAAATGGCATTCTGGAAAATTCACATAATGCCATTTAAGGAGAACACACATCTTACCCTTTGGTAATTTGTTAGATAGCTATTGAAAATGGCCATAGAAATAGTTTATTTATCCATTTATCCATGGAGCTATTTTGAAGTGGAGCCATGGGCTTTCAATGGGTTTATCAAAGGCTTTACTGTATCAATGGCCAAAAATAAAGGCCAAAAATGACTCGAAATTTTAGAATTCTAAATGGGTTGGTTTAGCAATGGCTAAAAATTGCCCGAAAAGAAAGATCATTCTGGGTTTATGGCCAATGATATATGACCAACTAGTTGTAGGAGTTATGTTTTTCCACCAACTGTTGGCCGCAACTTTAGGCGTTCATTTTGGATGAGCCAATGTTGTGACCTGAAGAGTCAAGATCATGCAAAAAGCAACGGGACCCGCGCTCGGGAAAAGTTTTCATGTCTGTCAGGAATACTTTCCCTCTGGTAGTTTAACATAGCCATGGAAAATCACAATTTTCAATAGGTAAATCACCTACAAATAGGCAATTCGCCATAGCCATGTTAAATAACCAGAGGCTCTGTTAAGTACAATTGATTAATGGGCAGTTTCATAGGATTTATAAACCAACAAACATCAGGTTTGGGAGCCTTGTATCGTTCCAGGAGGAATGACTGAAGCCATCGTTTTCCGTCACTGGACAATTATATGTGAGGAATCATCCCCGGCCTAACTTGTTGACTATTTTCAGGTGAGTGAATTGCTATGAATTACTATCCTTCGGTCAGAAATAAATATATATATATATTATTAATTATGATTATTAATTAATATGCATTGTCATATGGTTTACAAAATCTGCTTGGTGGTTTGGAACATGGCTTTGGAACATGAATTTATCCTTCCCATTGACTTCCATATTTTTCAGAGGGGTATACCACCAACCAGTTTTTATTCCCAACGCAAAGCTTCAACCAGCAACGATGGAAGCTTCGCGCGCTTTGCGCGCTTTGCGCTCCCCATCCTGGCGCTCTGAAACTCACTCCATACCGAGCCGCCGTGCACGGACCGGAGCTCCAGTGAAAAAAAAATATGGGTCTTGGGTCGAGCTTTCTACTCTGGGAAATTGAAAAAAAAGTGGGAAAAAACATGGAAACATGTTTAAACACCCATTTGAAAAAAAACATGAAAGAAATCTACTTCTAACAATCTGTCGGATTGTTGGTGGCCAAAGGTGAACGCGACCGCGCAAGCGCGCCTTGCGCCTTGCAACGCCAGGTGTAAAGTGGAGGAAGTCCGAGAGATTACACTGGACAAGATCCTTGAGGCTCCCGGGTACCCGCAAATCATTTGGATCATCCATTCCAAAAACAGGGAGTTTCCAGTATAAACCAACCATTTTGGGATACCCCCATTCTAGGAACACCCCATATGATTATTATGATATGTTTAATTATATTTATATCTATAGATACAATATATCAGTGGTTTATGGTAGATTGTAGATTTCTATAGATTATATAAAATTATGTATCTGTTATAATATAATTGTTGGCTTTATGATAATTATCCCACACAGAAGACTCGGGTTGACCATGGGGCCCACCTTGCTTGGTTTTTCCGATGTCCAGAAATGGGACGAACGGCTCGCTTGAATCCTCCGTTTTTATCCTTGTTTTATCATCGTATTGTGGTTAATAATGGTGAACTATAACGATAATAGCGGGTATTAATGGTGAATGGTTATTAATGGTTAGTAATAGTTCATAATAATGGTTATTGATAGTGATTGTTAATCTGGGTAAATTATGGTGACCTCACTGTTCTCCCTCACTCATGGTAAGGGGAATTTTCCGAAGAAGGCCT
>Ga0126342_10020714_pt1 | contig 11030 bp, 13 predicted proteins | sample Cyp1metagenome_FD_92528 | JGI IMG/M metagenome (GOLD analysis project Ga0126342, IMG submission 92528) | Coral microbial communities from Lord Howe Island, Old Settlement Bay, Australia - Cyphastrea 1 metagenome | ecosystem: Host-associated > Invertebrates > Cnidaria > Coral ...
ATTGAAAAAAGAAATTGTCTTCCAGTTTCACAAGGCATTGCACTTCTGCAAGGTTTGGTCCTATGACCACAAACTCAAATCTGAAAATGGCGAAATTTCAAATGAAAACGTTGTACACATTGGCAGCTGCTCAACTCCCCTTTTCAATCAACTCAACCAGCTTCCAAAAATTCTCCAGGGCTTTCAAAGCAAGTGAATAGTCAGGAACTGACCTGACCGAGTTTCGGTACTCCGAGTATTGGAGTCGTGAGGCACTGTCCGATGGATTGCTTTTCGATGGCACTCTGCTGTACCAGTTCCTGGATTGGACCAAAACGTCCATACGCGCATTCAGCAAGAAAAAAACTGTCCAGAATGGGCGAAAAATTTCTCACTAAAGACATCCGAGCACTCTCATTGTCAAGGAACCATAAAATGCTCCTGCCTTCCAGAATCTGGTTCCATGTCGATTTTGCTATAACGACTGGAAAGATCTCGGCCTGGGCAATGACCTGTTTCTTCCCAGACCTCGTCCATAGCTTCACGAAATCACCTGGTATGTGATCTCCCATGAAAAAACTCCTCTGTTTCCAAGGGTCCACAAGTACAGCGCCATGAGTGACTGATTGCAAGGAGTCTTCTACCGCACCATCCGTGAACAACAATACTGGCGGGCATTCTGACCAGGACTGAACCAGTCTTGGTTTGGCTTCCATCAGCAAAGAAAGGGCCTCTGAGACAACGTGGACCAACTCCGGTGTTACGGTAACCGAAGGTCCTTGTCCTCCAAATTTGTGCAGTAGTTGGCAGGCCAATTGAGTTGTCCTGCCGTACGTGTGGCCCGCCGCATAGAGGTCCACCTGTTGCTTCAACTGCAGAAGTCTGGACTCTTTGCTCGTAACTTCTATAGTGGTTCCTCCTGGTGAAGGGAGGGTCACAATGGCTCCCAAAATCTCAAACCGTTTCGAAAATGGCTTTCGCTTTTCATCCCCCATGGAGACGCGCCAACCAAGAAGGCTGAGCACCAATTCCGCTGTTTGCCAAGCTCCATTGGATAGCGGTGCAAGCTCGATCTGACAGAAATCGTCAAAGAAGTTTGTAACCACAAGCCTGAACAAGCGTGTGAGAATCATCCGCAACGCTCTTGCAGCACGGTTGAAACCAATAACTGAAGAAACAGATCCAAATGGAAGGGCTATGGCTTCGAAGTAGTAGACATTGTTGTCCTCGGGATTTGCCACAGCAAGGATCGACGCCCAAGCGTCACAAGGATTCCGTACCAGCTGCTTGTAGGCATGCTTCGACCAGGTCTCTGGATTTAGTCTCGCGCCACTCTGTTGCTATGGATCCAGACGAAACACCGTCTGCACCAGGAATGCGCCACTGATGTGATTCTCTCATGGCTCCAAGGAAAAAGCGAGCCGTTGCACAGATATGGTCAATGCCCTCCAAATCAATCTTCTCGTGACATGTCACCGTGGCATTTACCAAAAACTGAGAAAAATCATCCACTGACCGAATTTTTCCACTTTGGCGCACCCCAAAGCGTCTCGATGGGATCCAATGTTCTAGTAATTTCTTCAGAGGAAAAAGGGCCTCTGACCCAACGCTTGTCTTCCGCTGCCTGCTCTATTGTCTCCTGCCAAACTGCTGCAGCAATTTCAGAATCCTCCAGGACCCGTTTGCACGACCCAACCACTGCACGCTGAGCCCACACTGCAGTCTGTCTCAGCTGCTCAATCCCTAGCACTGCAGGTTTCCACTGCGGAGGAAATTGTCCAGATGGGGATAAATCACCTACCAGTCTGAAGCCACTGCAAAGCTCTTCAAAAAGCAAGGGGTCTACCACACCTGCATCAGCCATCATTTCTCTGAACAGCAAGAGGCGTTTGGTCGCCATGACTGGTTGGATTGACTCGTCCAGCGTTTTGTGCAGTTTCAACTCGTCTTGTTGTAGAGCCTTGGCACGCCCAATATAGTGCTGAAGCATGTCAGCTCTGTGCTTTGCCACTCCAGCAGGGCCTCGTTCCAAAATGAATGCAATGGACTCCATGTTTGACTCATCCAATGGGAGTGGAACATCAAACGGGTGTGTCAGCTGCTGCACACGTTGCACAAACTCCTGAGGGGAAAAATATACCCCATAAATTGCTTTCAGACGGCCACTACCCCCTTTTCCATCACTAACCGGCTGCAGTTCCAGTCGCTTTGCACCCACAGGAATGCCTTGCCATGGAGGTTTTGCATCCTCTGGGATGCTCACTGGCGGATTGTCATCCTCCGCACGTTCAATAGATACCTTCGTCTTGAACTCAGAAAGAAGAAGTGGCCCTTTGGTACTACGTGGCTGTGATTCCGCTGAAATTTTCACTGCATGGTCAACCAGTTCATCCTGCAAATGGATGTCCCCACGTTTTGCCAGTTCATCCAAAAAGGATGCAGCCAACTCATGTGCTAATTTGTTAGGGTATTCGGCTGCTTTGGCCGTATCAAAGGCCCAGTCACCTGATTCAAGCTGCCTTACCTTCCAGGCAGCATGAGTGTGATCGCCAGTGCAACGTTGTTTGAGCCTAGGGGCATCGAAGTTGGCCAGGAAAGCTGTGGATTTCTTATGCTCAGATCCATATTCCCAGGCATCAATGACATGAAAATAGAAACGCTGCAATAATGGTTTGAAAAATGGAGTCTCCCACATCAAGGAGTTCTCAGGGTTCTCCACTGTAAAAAGAACATCACATTAAATTACACGCACGGTCGCCACGCGTCAATACCTCCAAGATACGAGACTTCAAAGAAAAACCAAAAGCAAAACCACAAACACAAGAACATGAAATTGCACTGAAAGTGAGAACTCACGCGCGACTCTGTTTTCTCACAACTGCGATGGGGAATGCGTGGTCACGCCACTGCTGCAAAATGTTTGGATGCCGCCCCACAGCTCGGTCGGCTTTTGTTTTGGCACTGTAAGGGTCCCCAGCGATCATGCTGGGCAAACCATCTGGCTACTGTAGCCTCTTCAAGGAAAAAATTCAAAATCATCCTGCATCACTCTCCAGCAAGACGTAGGGAAAATTTGGCCCATTGCTGCTGGTCCTCAGTATTCGTTCGGCAAGAGAACCATGCAAGGCTGGTTCGGGTCAGGAGGTGAAGCTGCAGCTTCACGACAGGCAGGGCCAGCAGCTAATGGAGCGGGCACCGGTGCTGCATCTGGTTCGTCCCGGGCAAGCTCGATGAGCGTTTGACAAGACTGCAGCAGGAGCATGGTGTCTTGCAACATACTGTATGTATCGCTGTGCAAATCCGTGTCATAGTGAAGACGAAACCAGTCCAGAAATTCATTGAGTGCCCTCAGGGCGGGGCCAAATTTTCCACGATGCTCACGAAAGCGTGGGTCCAGCAGGGCCCCCAGTGGCTGGGGCCATGACGTTGGCGTCTCTGGTGGGAGATCTGGAAAGTGGAGCTTCTCGAGCACCACAAGGGAGTTGGACATGCTGGCCCGAACTTCGAATGCCGCCTTAAGAAAAGGCGGTCTCCCGCAAGCCTCAAGGAGCGGTTTCAGCGCTCCGATAATTGTTTCGAAGGCGCGCACCCTGGGCTCTGGCTCTGGCATGTACATGTACAGCAAGGCCACTGAGATGAACACACTGAAGTTCACTATATCAGGCTGCTGCATAGGGACCCAGGGTAGTGGACGCTCTGTCGAAAGTTTGAGCTTCGAGCTGTTTTGCCAGCGCAGGAAGCTGTCAAGTGGCCGGGTGGGAAATAGGGCCGGGACAGGCCACTTGAAATGAAAAAACCCGAGACCAAAATGAAATAATGGCATGTCAACTTTCCACAACGTCAAGTTCAAGATGCACAGCTGACGTTATTTTACCTGAGAACGTTTGAGAGGAACAAATCAAATTGTTTCATTGTTGGTTTTCACAGGTTCATCCCTGGCAAAATGAAAGCAATAACAAACCCAACCGATATGGAATATTTCAGAGTGTTGTTTTCACAGGTTCATCCCTGGCATGTTATGATGCTCGGATGAGCAAAGGCATGATATTTCCGGTGGCTAAAATTTGGCAACCAAATTTTCCTTGCTTAGTAATTTAATGCACTATCAACGCGTTGACCGTACGCTTTGTCGCATAGCAGCACAAGGTTGGCTGAAAACTCGTACAGGCAGTTTGCTGCTTGCACTTTCACTTTGTTCAGCCCTTTCAGCCATGGGCATCCCAATGGGTGCAGAGCTCCTCAAAGGGTGAGGATTAGGAGCACCTCGCTTCACAAGTTTCCTCTTTATCGGGATGTTCCTGGCCTTGGACGCTGTGCCGCAAGGTGGGCCTAGTGTAACCCTGAAATTCGGCCAAGCCTGATCTCTCTCACAATGAGATCCTGCACCCACTGCTGGGTCAAATCCAGTTGGACAGCCGCTGCTTTCAGTTTGGCGCGTTTCAGGTGGTGATCAACACCTAAGGCCCTTCCACCTTGTGTACGGAACTGAGCACAAACTCCTGCCGTTCCGCGAAAAAGCTCCAAGAGGAAAGGCGGTGCCTTCGCGCCTTCAACTGCTGGACTAGGGTCTTCACCCTTACATGCAAGCGGGGGCTCACCCCCAAAACTGCTGTCAGCTGACATTCGCTGACTTGTAAAAGGAGTTGCAAGTCCTTCGACTGCAAAGTGGGACACAGGTTCGTCCTGGATGATATCCACTGAAGGAAAAATCCCCGGTGCTGCCTTCGCAACAACGGAACCAGAAGCCGGCTTTTCGACTTCGCTTGTACCACTCTTTGGTTGACCTGGCAAGCCATAGTGCTTGCTTAGTCAATTTGCTTTGTCATGGTTGAGGAAATTGTGTGAAGAGGAGAAACAACCTGGACGGCAGCACACATGTCAGCCACGTTTACACTGCTTGTCGTGGCATGATCCAAGGTTGTACCCATAGCAAATCGACTTTCCATCTGAATGCACAGGAGTGCCTCCTCGTAGTTGGGCTGGCATTGGTGTCTTTGACAAACGGCGGCCCTTCTTGTCGAACTTGCCACCTTTCGGTGGTGACCATGGCTTGTTCTTTGGCTTCGGCTGAGGATTGCCAGCAGCCTGTGGTTTGTCCGCTGCTGCATTGGTCTTCGGTTTCTGCATCAGCAGCCACATGATGGCTGGCATCTCCAAAACAGCTTCAACATGGACGTCCAGGGGTAGTTCACCCGATGGCCCAAGCGGCAATCCCGCTCGGGTCTTCTCTGACAGCTTCAGGTGGATCTCCCTGTCTGCAGCTGCAAGTTGGCTCATTGACAACTTCCTGAACCCATCCATTGGCTCCCTTTGTAACTCCGCGAACAACATGCTGACTATCAACTCATGCTTCTCGAAACTCATGAGGTTAGCCAGCTCATATGCGATTCCACGTCTCCGCATGGCGTTCATCACCTCAAGTTCTGATGAAACTTCGCACCTGAGATTGGAGTCAGCCTCAGTTTGTTTTATTGTTCCAGAAGGGTCGGCCTTCCAAACCTTAAGGCTCTGTTGCTCTTTGACATTGTTCACCTCAGATGACCTCGATGTGCAACGAGACCATTCAATGTATCTCAAGCGACCATCGTCTGCACATTGCGCCAGCGCGTTCACTAACGCATGGCTTGGTTCAAGCACACTCTCAATCTTCAAAGGTTGCAGCTTCTTCTCGATCGCAGTGAATCTGGCCGCTATCTCCTGTATGGGGAGCTTCTTCGGCGCATCACTCTCTGTATTGTCTGCTTTGCGTTTCAGCTCAGTTGCAGTCAGGGTGTAAGACTCAAAAAGCAAACGACGTAGCAAAGTTGATTCCGGAGCATTTGAACTGCCCAGGAGAGGCACTGCAACTTTGGTATCAAAATCATCATCAGTTATCTGGCCAGGGTTGGTCGTCACTGAAAAGGCATAACTGCCAAAAGTTGCCCAACCCTTTCTTTGCAGCGCTCATACGTTTCTGTTGAGATCTTGATCTCATCACATCTTGCTTTGAAAACGCTCTGACTGTCAACATATGACATGGCTGGCACTGAAATGCAGACAAAGTGATGTCAAAGAAAAGAAAATGACCCACACAACAAGTTCAACAAAATTTGAAAGTTGATGCAAGTCCTCGCAAGTCACATTCCTATGCTGCGAGATTTTGAGAGTCAACTTGGAAAAGCTTCTTATAGGGAAAACAATAGTTCAACTAGCTCATAGTTGAACCTATTTATTTTTGATGTCAAAGCTGTGTTGTGATGGTTATGGTCTTGCTGGCTTATACTCTCCGAGGACTCAACCTTGAGTGGACACCACGCATCATGATCTCAATCTTCATTGAGTGCTGACACTGAAGTCAGCCCAAAAACTCAAATGATGCACAAGTCCAATCACTGACCTTTGACCTGATGCCTCAACTCATTTCTGCTAGTGACATGTGAACTGTGGCAAAATCTCTGAAACAAAATGTGACAACGGCCGAAGAAGTGAAACCGAAATGTAATCAGACGGCAACAGATTTTCCCTTCGGAAACATTGCAGGTAACGCATTGTTTGGTCATTGCCAGCTGCATGACATGTGCAAGTGAGGAGTCTTATGGCAGTACGGTTCACTGAAAACGGAAAAAAAACTTGCAACATCAAACAAGTCAGAAAGATGAAAGACTTCTCATTCATCTGGGCTGCCAACTTCGTCCTCAATCTTGTCGCTCCACACAAAGCAAGTCATGCAGCCACGTGCTGCAAACGCTGGCACTGTTGCCAACTTTACATAGTTGTCCTTGCATCTACGGCCACATCTAAAAATCATCACACTATCAATGCAGCGCTCAACAAAATGAAGCTTGTGTGACTTGACATGTTTGAAACAATTCTTTCCTGCCAAATCTGAGGGTGGAACCAAGTCTTTGGCGTTCTTCTCGCCGTTCAAAATCGCTTGACGTTCCATGTCATCAGACTGACTGTCTGAGTCTGTTGACGATTCTGCTGAGTCAGGTGCATCACTGACATCACTCACGTCATCAGGCTCAAAAGAAAAAGACTGTTCAAAACCAGTTTCCAAAGTGTGCCGTTTCAATTCATCCAAAGTGGTTTCATCATGAAAACTGCAAGACTGTTGGACTGAATCTGGATCATGAGGGCCCGACTCAACGCCTTCCGTCTCACCAGCTTCCAGGCCAAACAGGGAGGCACTGAAAAATGGTTTTCTGACATTCAAAGATTGATTTGCATTCAAACGAGCAGCTGCAAGTTTCATGGCATCATCCAATGAGTGAGCCCCTGACCAACGCTGAGATCGAGGCAAGTCCCGCTGGAAAATTTCAGCCCGTATTGCAATGAGAAGCGCTTCAATCTGGCGCAACACTGGTGCAGCAGCATCCCTCGAGTACTCCAAGGCGCTCTTGTCCCCAGGGCTCACGTGGTACTGAGTGAAATGTCAACATTTGCCTTTGCAAGCCAAGACAAAATTGTAGCCTTTGCTGAGTGTGTCGCTAACCCATGAATTGACGGAGGTGTCCAAGGCCCGAGCAACTCACGCAGCCAAACACTGGCTTCTGATGAAGTCAGCGGCTGTTGTGTCCACAAACCATCTGCTGTCGGTGCCGGCATCATCGGCTGTTGCAGCGATCCACGCAACTGCATTTCCATCCACTGCAGCAACTGGCAGCAGGCGCACCACCTTCGACCTGCGTTTGTTTGCAGTCTTATGGTGGTACAGGGCTGCTTCCAGAAAGCCTTGTCGTTGTAGACGTCCAGCACAGGTTCCTGAATGCAATGCTGACCATCTGACCACCTGAGTCTGCAGTGTACAAGGAAGCACAGGTATCCAGCAAAAATTGCATCTTGACCATGACCCAAAATTGCAATCCTTTCCAGAATTATCAGCTGCTCCACAGAGAGAGGACACTTCTTTTTCGGAGGGCTTGTTGAAGTTCCAGCTGCAGCACCTTTGACCCGCGCAGAAGAAAGAACCTCATCAACTTTTGCACCAATCAAGCCCTTTGCAAAGCCCACAGCTTCTAAGACTAAGAATCGTCTGCCCTTTGTTGGAGCAGCCTTCATGGCCCGCAATTCACAGAGATATTCATAAGCCATCTCCTCTGTAATAGGGAAAATGCTTTCAGATGCGCCCCAGCTGAAAGACCTCTTCCAACGCCCAAAAGCAAGCAAAGAGGCTGCTCGTGACTTCAAGGTAGCTGCAGCCCTGCTACTGAAAGCATCGTTGATGACCTGCCAAATGTAGTCATCACTCTTGCCATGTTCAATGCACTGCATCAAAAGCCTACCCAGATCAGTGTTGGATGTACTATCCAGCACAATGACCTTCCAACATTGCAAAGCCAAGTTCAAACGATGGTTCTCCGAAGCAGCCCATGACACTTCAGACATGTGGCGTTTGACATTGAACTTATTCAAGCGTGTTGGTTTTGGAACTGTATCTCTCTAGCTGACGTGCACAAACATCAATGAACTCCGTGGACAGGCTCGACATGTCAAAGAAACTCAATCCAGAAAATGTCTCAACGAGCACAAAGGTAAATACCAAAGTCCAGAACTTAATCATCCATGAAATCCCAATTTCGCGAGTTCCTACAAGTGGAAAACAGTTGCTCCCACCACCCACCCTAACTGTTTGAGGCGAGCGCGGTTGAACACGAACATGGTTTGCACACAAACCGAAACATGAGGGACTTACCGAGAGAAGATTTAAAAACGAAGTTGTTGTTTGTGTTGGTTGGAGGTTTCCACAGAAGAAAACCTGGTACCTAAAAAGCCTTAAAGACCGAACCAAGGCCCAAGGCATTAGGTACTAGACAACCAGAAAACAACAACATCAACGGTGGTCACTTCGTTTGAGTTTACCGTTTTTTCTTTTCTTTGGCCTTGCTTACAAGGCACAAAAAAATAAACAAATGTAAGCGCAGCAAATTTTTTGAGCACACTCAAAAAATTATTTAACCCACTTTTCTTTCGATAAAGAATCATCACCTTCGGTGAAGTTGTCCATCAAAACTCGAAGTTGTGAATTGCGACTTGAATTGGACGCTGAATGCTGTGGAAAGTGCTTGAAGATTCTGCCTGGGTCATCTGATCCTACAAGTTGATTTTGCGTGCAGCTCCATAGACCAAACAGATGCATCAAGGATTTCAACCTTGCAATGGAAAGTCTTTTGGCTGAAACGTCTGCTGGATTGATTGTTCCCAAAGCTGCTTTCACTTGCAACAGCTTTTCAACTAGCAAGTTCTGGAGCAGAGTACCCTACAACTCAAATGTCTCAAACGTCCAACACCTCGACGTGACAAAACTCCTCTTGCAGCTGATGAATCCAAGTAGAGATACATGAGAATGCGCACTTGAAGTACCCAACAAAGAATGGTCCTAATGAGGACGGCATCCATGACAGCTGAAGCGGCAGCATATGTTTCCGCTTGACAGTGACACAATCTTCTGAGTCCTTGATGATGAGTACACCAAGCATCCTCCATAGAAATGGCGCCGCCTGACACTGACCGTCTGGTGTTGCGGTCTGCAGCCCAGTCTGCATCACTGAAAGCTTCCAAGGCAGGCTCTTCACATTCATAGTCACGAAGCAAGCCTGAATGCATGCCCTTCCATTTCAAAGAGACATTTTGGTCAGAGTGACCTGCCATGTAGCCAACCAAATGCTTCAAGACCACCATCGCCTTTTGTGTGGGCTTTGATGCACACAAGTTGAGAGATATCGAATCACGTACTGGCACTGTGGTAGATCTGGAGACAAGTACAGCAGGATCCCGATGCAGGATCGATACACTGAAGCATCTTGAGGTTTCAGCTCCTCAATGTTGTCAGGTGTTTCAATTTCACTGTGACCAGGAGAGCGCTTGTTTTGTAATCGCTTTGACAAATAAAGCAACTTGCAAAGTTGACCCAAGTGCTTGAGATGGATTCGAATCACCATCCTTCCATCTTCAAGGAGTTGATGTGTTTTCTTCAAAAACGTCACTTCATCACCTGGCCCACACATGATCTCAATGGAAACTGTGTACTTCGCTTGCAAAGAGGGGAGTTCCTCCAAGACAGTCTTTCTGGCACCCACAATGAGAATGTCATCAATGTGCACCAACATCAAACAATCACCCTTGGCTGAGCGCAGCATAGATGGATAGGCCTCGTTTTCGACCATTTTCAAGCTGCTGTCTGCAAGAAACTTCACCAAATCCTTGTGCCAAAGAAGGCTACCATCACGTTGACCTGGTAGAACTCTGCCAAGGCTGCACGAAATCGAAATTCCACTTGCATTTGTGCACCTAACACGTGCGGGTTGCTCTTGCTCAACTGTCAGAAAAGCATCCTTCACATCGATTGCAAGCATCAAAGTCCCCTGATGTTCTCTCAAAGCCAAAGCAAGAAAACAAAGGGGAAGAATCCTGGTGGCAATGTTGGATGAAGCCGGTGAAAACAAGGCTTCGCGGTCAGGCTGTAACCAAGTGACTGTACTCCCTTGCCACCAATCTTCTCCCTCTCAACCAGATTGCATTGCCAGCTTCGTCTTTCTTCTCTCGCCATGTGCGCACAAAACGTGTGCTCAAACACTTTGCACCTGCAGGCAGGGTGTCCTCAAGAAGGACTTGAAGACCAAACAAACGTTCAATCTCGACTTGGTCTGCAATGCTGCCCAATCTTTGCAGCTCATCACCATTGAGTTCTGGTTCTTGTGGACTGTAAGAGTGACTGAGCTCTTTCATGCGGTTGTTCAACTCAGTAATGGGCTCATATGGATCTTCTTCCAGATTCAACTCATGTTGCAGCATGACGTCAAAGTCCTGCTCTTCCAGAGTGACATCAGGTTCAATGTCCAAATGTTCGATTTGGCGCAACTGTCCAAGCAAATTGACTGGATCATCACCATGCTTGGCAACCTTGTTGGGAGGCTTATTCCTTTTTCAAACCGCCACGTGTCGCCTAATTTTGCGCTACGCATATCGCGCGAAAAGTAAACTTAAAATAATGCAGAACGAAGATGGTGGAATGCAAAACACTCGGACACGCCTTTTCTTTTCGAGCAAATGGGGATCCATCCAAAGTGTGC
>Ga0126342_10020715_pt1 | contig 11030 bp, 8 predicted proteins | sample Cyp1metagenome_FD_92528 | JGI IMG/M metagenome (GOLD analysis project Ga0126342, IMG submission 92528) | Coral microbial communities from Lord Howe Island, Old Settlement Bay, Australia - Cyphastrea 1 metagenome | ecosystem: Host-associated > Invertebrates > Cnidaria > Coral ...
CCGACAGAGAACACTGTGCGTCGAGGGTCGCGGTTGAGCAGGAGGAGGAGGAGAGGAGAGGAGGAGAGGAGCAGGCAACTGACATAAAATCTAACAACCCTCACCTGGCAGGTGGGGAAAAACTCGTTTCCTAAAGAGATCGTCAACCACTTTAAGCCCAAAAAACACTTTCAAATGGGCCTATAATTTATGTTATATATAGTTAAAGGAGTTATAGGTCTATTTATATATAACATTTTATAACTGTTGAGGGCTTGACCGATCTTGTCCTGGGTTGTTGAAAAAACATCGGTCATGTATACATGTATATATATATATACACCCTCCAGTAATCAAATGGTGGCAATGGAAAATCCTCCAGTATTTGCACCCTTTAGTATTACCCAATAGTATTACCATATATGTATATATACCCTATAAATTCATTTATTACCCTATAGTAAATGAAGGTTTTCAAACATCAACGCCTTCGGGTTCTGAGATCCCAGCACTTGGCGCGGATCTCAGAAACTCCAAGACCTGGTTAGACCGTTAGACCCGCGGCGTAGAAAAAACAGAGGGAACAACAACGAAACCACCAACCAGTGGTGGTTTTTGAACAATAAGAATAGCTGGTTGGTGGTATACCATGGTTGAGCCCTACCCCTCTGAAAAATGATGGAGTGAAAGTCAGTTGGGATGATGACATTCCCAATATATGGAAAATAAAAGTGTTCCAAACCACCAACCAGAGAATGGTGATTTGAAGCATCCCAAAATGGTGGTTATAGTGTTTATAGTGCATGTTCAGTGTATTTTAGCAAGATTTACCAGTAGAAACTAGTAACGTTAGGCGTTGACACATATTTTCCTGGGAGTCTACATATTGTGGATGGTTCCAATTTAAATATTGCACCAGTTGATAAGTATTGATAAGTGGTTTAACAATTTATCCCATTATTTACAGGGTTTCACCCATCGTTTGGTGGTGCAGGATTTTTTGTTCCAAGATCCCGAACTGTTCGCAAGTTTCAACCCCAATCTGTTGGACAGGTCCGCTGCGGTCACTGCAGCTCGGCCGTGAAGCCATGATGGCCAAATCCTTGCCCTGGTCCTGGTTGTACAACCTTTGAAAAAAAACAGCCTGAACAAAAATCACCATTCAAATCCATATATATATATAAATGTATATATATATATGTATACATATATCCATAACTATCTCTATATGTATAATATAAGTGTATATATCTAAATATGATAATATGTATACAGTATACATAACATTACATAACTATGTGTAACCAAAGAAACATGGCTTAAACCCAAGGAAAATCAACAGGAGACAGCCGGTTCTCCCCCGTCACCTTGTTCCAGGATGCACGAGCTGCTCGGTCTGTGGGGATGCCAGCATTGAAACATGCCACCTGTTGTACAACGTGGAGCCCCCAAAGGATAGCTAAGTTGGTGCAAATAACTACAATAACTATGGTTTATAGGTGATATATCTATAGTTAATGGGATTATAACCCATGTATAACTATGGTTTATGATATTTCTAGTGCTTAAATCATCAGGTAAACACTAAAACATACTAAAACCGTTCTCAACAAGATGCCGCACATTGTACTTGATTATGATGGGTTAAACTCAGCTATGTGTATATTCCCATGTGTAGGTATTCTGGTTGGTGGTATACCTACCCCTCTGAAAAATATGAGTCAGTTGGGATTATTATTCCCAATATATGGAAAAATAAAAAATGGTCCAAACCACCAACTAGCTATGGTTTATGATATGTGTAACGAACTAGTTAATGGAGTTTACAAACAAACATCGCTGGGGGGGGGCACATTGTATACTTATTATTATATAATGGAGTCATAGAGGACTGAGATGGACTTAGTAACCGTAGGGTTATTAAATGTTATGAACCAGGGCGCTGTCAGGCGGGACTGCATTGCCACGACGCATCATGTTGTCCTTACAAGGTGGTGTGCCCCAGTGAGCAATTCATCGCTGAGGTGATGCAAATGAAACTTTCTGTATTAACGAACTGGATGGTAGATATATTGAACTAGTTACTATTGTTTGTAAACCAACAAAACATACCCTCTGGTAATTTAACGTAGCTATTGAAAATGGCCATTAATAGTTGATTTTCCCATTAAAAATTGTGATTTTCCATAGCTATGTTAAATTACCAGAGGGTAAATGGGGGGGCACCACCTTGTACAAAAATTCTCCACTTGTCCACCACCACTGGGTCTCCCAGACATCTGGTTTTAAACCTCGTGTTATCCACCTGCAGACGTGAAAGACCACAGTTTTTGACCGTTCCGCCCCAGGGAAATGTGAGTTGGTTGAGTTTCACAATGTTTCACACTGGAAATGTCAGAATTATATATGTATATATAATTATATACATATACCCTCTGGTAATTTAACATAGCCATGGCAAATCACCATTTTTAATAGGTAAACCATCTATTTCTATGAGCCATCTATACCATGGCGAAAGGTTAGTCATACCCAGAGGGTAAATGAAATTCTATGATTTTGTCTAAAAAGAAGTCACCCCCTAAGCTGATGGTTCATCAGTTTATCGCGTTCCCTCTGAACATTGCCATTTGGTCCGACGAATTCAAACAATTTCCAGACACCGATATATGATGTACAAAATCCATCATTTTTTTGCATAATTGGCTACGGGTTGGAATACTGAATACTGCTGGATATTACAGATGCTCAATGGATTGGAGGCACACGGGTGTGTCTGGAGACGAATATGAGCAATACCCAATTTAATAGGAATCTTATGGGAGAAAATGATGGTTCATAGTCATGGTATTCAGAGGTATCCTACTTTCAGACAAATGAACATCAAAAACCATATGATGTTTATGAATCCATGATCCAATTATTGGCTAGGCTTCACTCGTTATGAAACAAGGATATGGTTGTATCTTAAAATGCTTAAAATGCTCAAACTGGAGTATACCCCAAAACGACAGCTTGAACAAGGTAAATTATGATAGACCTGTAGGTTTTAGGGTACCCGATTTTTCAGACACACGCATGCAGAAATGCCTAGACCCTGGAATCTGACATGGAACCCGGAACCCCAACATTTGGCAATCTTCGGTAAGAACATGTCCATAGCGTATCTGGTTGGTGGTATACCTACCCCTCTGAAAAATATATGAGTCAGTTGGGCCTATTATTCCCAATATATGGAAAAAATAAAACATGTTCCAAACCACCAACCAGGTATCTTTGGGGGCCCATGTGTTTTTGAAGCAACTAAACCTTGGATTTCCTTGATTTGAAGTGATTTGAAGGGCTTTTTCAGCACACCAACAAGGACCAAGCATCAGAGATGGGTGGCTACCCATTTTCACTGCGATTACTGGCTGTCAGTAGCATCTCACATCCAGGTATTGAAGGGGTGCAGTTCCACGGCCTGCTTTGAACGTCGTTTTCAGTTGCTTGTCGTATGTTAATCTATTAGATCATGTATGGCACACAATACTAACTGATATCAACCTATACTATACAGCTATGGCCCTTTACCAGTTATAAGTTATAAGTATTAACAAAGCCCCATTTATGGAATGCATAAACCAGAGAAATAACCAGTTATTTCCCAATTTATCATTGGTATTTCCGGCCATGACTGAACTAAACTATCCTATCCTAAACTAAATTACCCATCCAGCAATAATGTCCGTTTGGTAAAGGGCCGGTTTGGTATACCATCTATCAAACAAACCTGTTAAAGGGGTTTCTTCAAGCTCCTCCAAAAAAATCAACCAACCCATGGGAAAAGGACGTCTATGCCATCCAGTGGGTTTTCTCACATCTCCAAACGCTCAACAGGCGGCACAAACCTTCCCAAGATGGTGCGGGACTCTTCCCATCGACCTCCTGCGAAGGACAAGGGCTACTGTTCTAGCCCTTACCATTGGATAACAACATTGGATAATATGGGATATATGTCATAAGAATAACATTATGGATTATCATAGAATGTATATGTGATATTATATTCATGTTAAATAATGGTATGATAATGTTAATAACATTGGATACAAATATAGCCCTTCAATGTTAATAACATTGGAGAACAACGGGATACAACGTTAAATATTACTACTAGATCATAATTCATGTTACGGGATCATAATGTTAATTATGGCCATGGGCTCACCCATACCTCCTGCAACTGCTTGGTGAAACGGGCCATGCACCAATCATTGGGATTGAGTGATGAATTGAGGGTGATCTAGTGACTCTAGTGGCACACGAAGCATTTTATGGGAATTTTTGAGGGGATGCAACTGATATAATTTACCTGATATAATCATAGATACCAGGTGGGGCCCCAGTTCTGGAATCGTTCATTTGGTTGATTTTTAGGTAATGTTAAGTTCCTATTACTAGACACACCCGCATTAACCAACCCACACAGTCCGTTGGCAATACTACTTTGGGTTGGTCACCCCTATTCATCAACATGGGTGGTCACCCCTATTAAAAAAACACACTTCTGGAAGTCTGGAAATCCTATTTTTTCGGTGGTGAGAAATAAATCTGGTTCTGATGCTTCTGACCTTATGGTTCAAAGTCAATGGAGGAGATACTTTATAGCTACGTCAACACATATGTATATATATATATAATATTATTGTTATATATAGCACAAAATCCCCAAAACCTAGGAAGAACCCAAAACTTGAGATTTAACAAAATGCATTTCCCTTGTTACTTTCTTGTTAGACAAAGGCATTTTGAGAAGCTCTTAAAGGGTACCCCTTTTTGGGTGCGTTGTCCCCCCAAATAATGTGCATGTGCACCGCCAATTAAAGAACACCTTCAGCCCCCCCTGGTCATAAATTGATTTCAATTGAAATCCTCACTTTTCATGTAGATTTAAAAGGAATATCAATGGACAGTAAGTTGATTTCAATTGAAATTCTTGCTTATCCTTTAGATTAAAATGAAAAAACATGAATTCAATTTGTTGGTTTTGCTGCTCATTCTTTGGGGGTGAAAACATTCTCATGGATCTAGACCTTCTGGGGGGGGTTATTAATAATACAAACTTGGCATCAAATTCAATTCGTTGTGAGGTCCCTCGATCATTTGCTGAGATATCGGGCAGAAAACCCCACTGCGGATTTTCAAGAGATGAACTTTATATTGTTTCACTAAAACATCGCAAATACGCAGAATCACGTTGAACATTTACCACATTACCTAATAGGAGGATCATCCCACTTCGTAGACAATTCCTCAATATTGATCCACCCTTTTCCCTCTAAATTTGCCCCGAACTGGGGTCTATTGAACAATGGGAACTTTCATGAAGGTGGAGGCGTCCTACTTTGTAGAGATCTTGCAAAATATTGCCACGCTTGGCAACAGGTCAAGCTTCACCCCATCAACTGGAGTGATTCATTTCAACCATAATTTGTCAATCCATATTGTTACAACATGTTGGGAACCTGTTGTAGTGGGTTTGAAAACGAGGTCAAAACCAATCATTACAAGAGAAAACAAAAAACATCATAAGTTAACTACGTTCATCCCATTTCTGTGTTAGAAATACATAAAGACATTATGGTTAGCTCATTTTGTTCTTTCGGTCAAATCCCCACTGATGAATGCGTGTTGCTCAGAGATTCTATACCAATGGTATCCAATGGTCAAATTACATTTTTGAGTGGTACAGCTATATGTTATGGCCCAAAAATCAGTTCTAGTTGGCTAAGACAACACCATTCAAATGATATGTAACCAGTTGCAGGAGTTACATCCCATGGCCATGATTACAATTATCCAGTAACTAGATCATTGTCCAAAACTATAATATACCATTATTACATACTATTACCCAATATCATTACGTTATCAAAACATATATGCCATATATCCTCAAGGAAGTTAGCACACGCTTGGACGCCGCGTATGTTTAGCATGGCCTTGTCCTGAAAACCAAAAGGCGCAAGGTGTCCTCTAAAATAATCCCAACCAGGTCCCTCTACAAAATCAAAAACCTGTTTGGGAATGAATCAAGATAACCAACGATTTCCCACACAAAAATTTGTTGTGCCAAACGATTTTGTAGATGTTTCTTTGGAAGTATCATTTTACCATGATTTTGCATAGGTGTTTGAAGCATGTTCTCTGTTTTCTGTTGTGCCAATAGCCCGTTTTTGACTCTCGTTTCTTGGATGTTTCAGTTGTGCATGTCAGAAACTGCAGCCCCGCACGTCATTTGAAATTAACGGAGGTCAGTTAGAAGTTGTGCACGTCAGAAGTTGCGCACGAACAACCAGGTGATTATTATGGGGATCTAGGTGGGGTGGGGGGGTGGGGCTAAGAAGGTCCTTGTTTGGAAACTTCAATGCGCTGTGCTTCGCTCTTCACCGTCTCTTTCTCTTGGAACTTCCAACAAGCTGTTGGTATACCAGGCCCGGTATCTGTATTCGACATCTGCAGTAGTTTCGTCGGGGCCCATTTAAGAGAAGGTGCAAATTTGATGGCGAAGGTGGTGGTAGTTCCATAAAATGCTACTGCCATCAAGCGTGTACCTATTTAATTCTCATCAAATCCATTTGAATCCCATCAATTTCCATGAATGTCCACTAAATTTCCATAACATTAAACTTCTAAAAAGAGCCTGTTTTGGGACCCTGTTATTGCGGTACCCAAAAAAACAGACCAACGACACACAGCTTCGCAACGTTCAACGGTCGCAACGAACCTCCGCAGGCTTTTAACACAGCTCCCAGAAGGATGACCTGATTCAGAGCAGTGAAAACTTCACATTCATGATAGCAGTGATGCTACCCTCTGGCTATTTAACAATGGTTCATAATGGTTCATAATGGAGATATGCTGGAGATATGATGGTTGATAGTGGTTGATAATGTTAATCATGGTTGATAGTGGTTGATCATGGTTGATAGTTGGTTAATCATGGTTCATAATGGTTAATAATGGATACTGGACGTGCTACCCTCTGGTAAACGTTTACGGTTTGCTATAGAAAATCACCATTTTGAATAGGTAAATCAACTATTTCTATGGGGTATTTTCAATAGCTATGTTAAATTACCAGAGGGTAATTCTACTGGAATTAATTAATGTTAGTTCACTGGAATGTTACTTTAACAAATTCCTTCTATGAGTTAACAATTAATTAATTCCTTCGGTTTTTAATTAATGTTGGTTATAACTGGTTATTTCTATGGGATTATACAGTCCATAAATTGGGTTATAAGTATTTATAACTGGTAAAGGGCCAGAACTGTGGTTCGCTCATGGAATTAATTAATGTGTTCTATGTTAACGAAAATATGTCATATATTTTATATGTCAATTAAAGGAAATTAATCAGTGTTAATTAGATAATATTGATTCCATTAATATTGATTAATGATGGGGTAATATGTTCTACACTAATGATTAAATAATATGGGATAACAACTCAAGATTCCATTAAGCACAGTGGATGGGATAATGATGCGGGAATGGAGAATAATGGGATAATATGTGCCCATTGATTATATAGATATTCTAGTTCGCTGATGTGACTACATACACATGTGTATAGATATATATATATATATATACACATCTACGTAAATAATAATAATTCACTAACCTGAAACAAGGCTATTTTGGGATAATTCCCCTTATTAAACCATGATTTCCAGGGTTTGGGAGAACAGGGTTCGGTCGTGATGAAATTTAGCCAGATACATGTACACATCCATTATTCTATATCATCCCAATAAATTATCTCTATCAAACCATATAAAGGGATAGACAGTTATGGCATGTTCTGGCAGTGATGTGATTAATCACATACCCGGATCAGATCCAGGTCGTTTCTGACTACGCTTGGATCCATCTGGTAAAAAAAATGATTGCATACAGCTAGATGAATCTCATGGTATATCAGGTGATTCTTGTTGTTGATCCATAGTGCACTGGTTTGTTATAAACTGCTATGATCATTCTGGGTAAACTATAATAATTAACCTGAAGTAAGGCCATGTGGGGAATATTCCCCTTACTAACTAATAGTGAGGGAGAACAGTGAGGTCGCTATAATCTACCCAGATCCTGCGGCTACTGAATGTTGCACCACCTCCACTGAAGATTCTGAAGATATCGATTCAACTGCCCAAGTTCCTGCTCCTTGCAATACGTTAGGGTTGCCAGTGAAACCCCAGCTCTTCGCGAAGTCGTGTCCGGATTGTAGAACCCAAGGATAACGTTTTGAATAGTGACTCTCACTCAGCCCCACTGAAATATGTTTGAGCTTCTGCTTGTAACCTCGTTTGCCTCCCCTTCCCTGCAATGCTCTCCACAAAGGATCTGAAGCTTGCTTCTTACGGTCTGGTTCGAGCGCCTGGTCGAGGTATGGATTGTTTGCAGAAATGATGCCTTGTCAAGAATGAGCCAACAAAAACTGGCTTTGCAAGAATACGGCACCGAGATGTTGTGAGACGATACGGCTGATAACCAAAGAAACTGGGGAATTCGGGAGTTTCCACCAGATCAATGGCGCTGCAGCAAAATGTTTTCACCGCTTGAGCCAAATGCCATTGGCATTTGACATAATGTTTGATAACCCTGGCCCCTTTTTAGGTTTGGGTTAGAGATGGATTCTTAATTAGTAAAACAATTATGTGCAAACTGAGTTCCCGGTTATCCCATTTAAGGACAATTCCATGCCAAAATGGCCTGTACAAATCGGTGGTAACAGTCTACATTGAATGATTTGGTGACACTTACATGCAGGAATCATGCATAACCTATTGAAACATGGTATAGTAGAAAAGGGGCGGTTTGCACCGTATCACTTCTTCTTTACTAACTAATAGTGAGGGAGAACAGTGAGGTCGCTATAATCTACCCAGATCATTTGATTCTTGGTGTTGATCAAGAGACATTATTTGGACAATCATGCTATGCCTCTATGAGTCGATGCGTATATATATATATGTATAAATATATATATATATATATATGTATATGTATGTATACCTTCTGTTAAACGAACATAGCTATGGAAAATCACCGTGCTATAAATGGTCATTTCTATAGCTATGTTCGTTTACCAGAGGGTATATGATATATGTATCTGTGCGTAACCCCTTCCTTAATACTAAACACAGCACCCTTACCAGACATCCTGGTTCAGGACCATAGATTGGTTCATTGGGAAGTGTTCAGAACTCCATCGTCCATTTATACTATATAGTTGGTTTCTGTAATAAAGTGTGCCTGATGGATTGTCTCAATCCCATATATTATAACTATACTTGTACTATATATATATATACGATAGGAGAAGCCCAATAATCATCAATCAACAGGGGTTGAACACTGCAATTTGGGTGTGTCTGAAATAAAAAACGGAAAATCCATTGACTAATCATCATGTTTTTGTTTGAATACCAATTTGTAATCCATTGATTAATACCAAGTAAAAAATCCTTACAAGGTGGTGCACGCCCCAGTTACAAGTTGGTTGATAAGCCATAGTAACTACTTCGATGTATCTACGATACATAGGGAGTATGGTAGATATATCCACTAACTCAGTTATGTTAGGGATTAGTAACTAGTTCGACATATCTCCATAATCCCTAGTTAGTGGAGTTATAGTTCATAAACCATAGTTAGCCAGTTATAAGTTGGTTTATAAACCATAGTAACTATAGTTATATAAGTTATATCTATCATAAACCCTAGAATTCAACCATAGTTTAATTTCTTATTATTAGACCATAGTTATAAACCATAATCATAGACCATAAACCATAGTTATATCATAATATCTACCATAAATTATTAGTTATAAGCCATACGTTGATTCACCGTGTACGGCGATGACTCGATGACTCGCTGCGTACAGCCATGGTGCATTGCAACGGACGCCGGGCGAGGCCCTGAGAGAGGCCCAATGTGGTGCAGGTGTATGAGATTAAAATCAGGTGGTGAATGAACTATGGTTTATGGTAGGCAGATAGATAGAAAGATAGAAATATAAAAATATAGAAAAATATATACATATTACTATAATTATCTATGGTTTATAAACCAACTTATAAGTGGGGCGGGCACCACCTCGTTTAATCGCATGGTATGTGCGGTTGTATCTTGGCTCTCAGTTGACTCCTAGAACCTATTGAACATATTAAAAATGTGGGTATAGATAGGATCAATACCTGTTTAATACTATTTATACAACCATTTAATACTATCTAAGATAGGTAAACTAAGGATATAATATCATAGTTTAACAATAGGTTGAATAGTTTATTTATTGACCAGATCTGGATGTATCTGTGATGTCTGGTTGGATGGTCAATTCCACCAAGATCCAAAGTTTTGTGCCATGAAGTTGCTATGAATGTCCGCTTTTTTGGGCCCAATTAACCGTTATTTTTGATGGAATGAACTAACTCCCAAAACTAAGGTTATATATCATTACAAAGGCCCCAAATTAGATAAATTACAATCCCATTGTAATTCAGGCAACATGTTCGGAGTGTGAATATTAGGGATACAGTGTTTTGTTCCGCACACATTGAACACTGGAATTTGAGGTGTTATGAATTATATATACACATATACATGTATAAATATAGAGAGAGAGACAGAGAAGCCAATCACACATCATTTCTCAGCTGGAATTCTTAGCTATAGCATGTCTGATCTGAAGTACTGTGCAAAATTCGCAACTTTGACCCAAATAATTGAACAGAATTCGGTACATGATAGCAGCAGCCAAAAAAAAAAGTCCCCAACTTCAAACACTGTCCATGTAGGTTGGATGATTCCCTTCCTTGGCGCACCATTGAAACATCGTGACATCGCAGCAAGGTGTCATTTATCTCTAGATTCCTATGTGCATACATCATTAATCATAAATGTTACAATGTTTAAATATACATTAATGATTAGACTATATACCATCATTAATCATTAACATATCATATATACATCATTAATCATATATATATATA
>Ga0126342_10020716_pt1 | contig 11029 bp, 7 predicted proteins | sample Cyp1metagenome_FD_92528 | JGI IMG/M metagenome (GOLD analysis project Ga0126342, IMG submission 92528) | Coral microbial communities from Lord Howe Island, Old Settlement Bay, Australia - Cyphastrea 1 metagenome | ecosystem: Host-associated > Invertebrates > Cnidaria > Coral ...
ATGACGCTTAAGTTTTTTGGTGCCACCCTTGTGCGCGTACACTGCACCAAATATTGCATCGTGACCTTGATATCCAATATTCCCTAAAAATCACAAAATCCCAGGAGCTCGTGAAATTTAATAGTTAGATTACCACAGGGTTTATTTAAGTTATATGTTATATAGGGGATATAAGAACTCCATTGAGTTCTGAAATTGCCCAGCTAGCCATGTTTGATGACACCGGCGAAAAACAGCATTCATCGCACATCATTCGTGACACGACTTTATCGCAGCAGGGGATCAGATCGAAGCCGCATGGGGCCAGGGTCCTCTGCAAGATCTTGGGGACCCCCAGTCATGTTACCCTCTGGTAAACTGTCCCATAGCTATGGAAAGATCCACCATTTTTCATGGGAAAATCAACTATTTTGACTGGGCCATTTTCAATAGCTATGTAACAAATTACCAGAGGGTAATGGGGAAACACATGTTGAAAAGGGCTATCCATGACTTTCTCCATTGCATTCCCAAGTTTGAGGATCACTCATTTGGGAAATGTCAGCTTGACATAGCTTGACCCCCTGCAAACACGGTTCACTTCAGGTTTACATTCCCTCATAATATGAAAGGACCACGTGGCCTGCTCGGGATTCCAGTTGCCGTTGGGGGTAAACACCCCAACCTGCTTTGTTACTTGCTTCCTTGGTAGCTGGATTTGTCAAATGACGTTTTGTGGGTGATGCCAAGCTATTACGGCAGTTGCTACAGTTTTCTTGACAGCAATTCTTGCCGTCAGTTCTAGTGGATTGTCATGAACTCGCAGAGCATTGAGTCATTGAGCTATGGCTGTGGCCGACTAAATGTTTGATTGCTTGGTCCACTGTCACCGTCACCACAGCTGCAACCTGTTACTCCCCTGTTTTCACTGGGCTTGCTCATCAGTCCTACATGTGCAGCCGATTTGGTTCAAAGACAGTGAGGTTGGTATAAAAACCTTGCAGGAGCCTCGTGCTTCTGCTACAGCAATTCAGAGAGCGTCATGGCAGAGGCTGGGCGAATGCGGCTGAAGAGGATGAAACTCAACGTGGCTGGTGCTAAAGATTATTTAGCTGCAGAAATTTGACGTACATCTACATACATTATATATATATACATACATACATTATATTATTTTTTGCATATATATATATATACATATGTACAGATATTGAAGACCCATGGTTTCCTTAGGTCTTAAACCGATTAGTTTTTCCATATCTTTGGTAAACTACTGGAGGCTACTGCAATTTACTGCCCTAAAATTGGATGGGGCAGTGCTCAAACGACCAATCTAGTGACTCCCCTTGGGGTATACAGTGCTGAGTAGCATCTCCCACCCATAGTCGATAATAGTCGATTATCACGGGTTTGTCATTTAAATCGCTTATTGGATTTTTCAATGCGTTTCAAGGAATTTCATTTTTTCCCGGCTTGTTCCATTTCCCACGAATTGTACCCTCTTCCCCCTCAACACAATCAATTCATGCCCTGGTTTTCCTGGTTCTTCTAGAGTTCCCATCGTCATAGATGTCCTTTTTCCATTGGTTGCTATGAATAGAGGGGTTATACGGTTGAAGCCCAGCAACAACCAATAGGCATATGAGATGATAAATGATGATAGATGGTATTATATCAGAATTATCAGACCAGTCCGATAATCCCCAATGGATTTGTTCAACACCCTCTGGCAAACTGTCCCATAACTATGGAACATCACCATGCTATTCATGGGTAAATCATGGTAAATCAACTATGAACGGCCAGTTTCAATAGCTTTTTGCATGTTTACCACATGGTTTTCAGATGGTATCCATGGGATATGGATGGGGAAGCCTGCCGTTTTTTTCCAACCCGGGAAGCAGGAGTACAAATCCCGATTCCAGGCGGCTCTTCAGGAGACCGTTGACCGATGACCGATGAGAATTTTCGTTGATGTATGTTGATGTTAGGGTAATTATATATTAAACATGGACCCTGATATGGGCATTACATAATAAATTATATATATATATATATATTAGATTAACATGAGTTAAACATGAATCAATGAATCAAAATGTTTGGAAGAATCAGCCCGGATAAGATTGTTTGTATAGGGCCGCTAGTAAATGCCCATTGAACGCCATTTGGATGGGTTGGAGGTTGGAGAAGATTGAGTAGACACGGGTGGTTTACATGAAATAGGACAGGTCGGAAGCTACAAAGAGCACGTGGCAGATTACAGATGGATCATTTATTCAAACGTTATTGGATCCATCTTTTGCGGAATTTGAGATTAGGAGATTTCTTATAACCATCTGGTTATTTTCGATCTATGGCTATGACATAGTCAAGTCATGCCATCCTTGCTGGTGATAGCCAGGTTGCAAATATTCGCATGTTGGCTGACCCTCCATATGCCCATGAATTACGTGGATGAGCGCGGCCAGAATCCCCAGTAGTTCCAAAAAAGAAGTCTGGAAAAGCCGTAGGCCCTAGATGTGTGCAAAATTGCCCACCAATGGTTGATACTTGGGGATTGCCCTGGCCATTGTAGATCCCACCGTTTGTTACCTTCGCCAGGAGCTCAACTATGGCCAGAGATGCCATAAGTTGTCTCAGCTTGGCAAGGAGAGGGCGGGGATGTCGCCGGGGAGAAGATGCAGCCTTGAAGCGCGGGATGGCGACATACCAGATATGCATAGGGATTTTATGGTGACTAATGGGGCTTTAAACGACAAACATAGGGATACAAAAATGTGGATATTGATGGGGATTACTTCTTGGTTCTTTAACGTAGCTAGGGAAAATCAATGAACATCACCATTCTGAAGAATGGTAAATCATTATAAATATAAAATCTATGATAGAAGATTTTCCATAACTATGTTAAATAACCAGCGGGTAACCACCAAAAAAAACTAGAACAATACTTGACTTGACCTCATGTTCGTTGGAACTTACTTTTCTCCTTTTTCGGGTTTGTATGTATGTTCGGTTTGAACTGAGCCATGCTGGGACATGTTCCATTTGGAAAGCCGGAAGCCCACCTCCAATGATGACCTTTTGGATTATAACTAGTACCTCAGTAGGCGGGCATTTGCTTGTTTCAAGCGAGTTTATCTTCGCCCTGAATGAGATGACGCATTGCAGCAAAAAACCGCAATGTTTGACAGGCTGGAACTATCCATGGGTGTCTTTGGTGTACTTGATCAGAAATTTGAAGCATGTTAAAGGACCTGGTTATCACAGTTTCAAGTCGGTGGTGAACCGGAAAAAAAAAACGTGAACTGCAAAACCAACATGTCAACTCCTCAACTTGGATCAATCCACGTCATGACAATGCCAGAAAGCCCGTTTATACATGTTTATACTTCTTACAAGATGGTTCCCCCCTAGTTATGTTGTCGGTTGATTTTGACCCCATGAACTATTCTGATGTGTCTATCACAAAGCATCGCAAAGCTTAGATTGATTACTTGTAAACAAACGTACAGTAGCTAGTGTCATGAGATGTCATGAGTCAATTGTACATTCCAATTGTTGCTGGTTAAATGCCAACTTATTGTGGTTAACTGACCGGCTGGGGCTCCAATTTGAAGTGCGGCCTGGTTTTTCCACAGGAAATTAAGGCCGCCAAGCCGGGAAATGTTCAGGCTGAGAAGCGGCTGACGGTGAAATGATGGGGCAGAAACATGAAGAACATGGGGAACATGGGCAATCTGCTAAACATATACCAAAATCTGAAATCAGTGGTCCCACAGGGCTTAAATGTTGACCCCATATTTCCTGGGTGTTTCCTAAGTCAGGTGGAAAAAAGGAAACAGCTTGCGGAAAATGGATTCAGAATGGGTTCAATTACCCATGTGGAGGCTGAAAAGCCTCATGACACAGTGTGTTTTGGAGAGACTCCGATGTTGGGCTCATGTTGAGCTTACAGATGGTCCCATGACAGCCATAAAACTTGCATTTCTGTTCCAATCTCCAACTTTGATGGAAAAGCCTGTGTGACATGAAATCATGAAATCTCTGTATTTGATCGTGAGAAAAATGGTTTCCACTGAAGGTTTTCCCTTTACCCAATCCAATGATGGGGAAGTCAAGCCAGGTAACCAGAATGAACTTGAATAATTTTGATTACCACCATTCAATTTTGCATATTCGGAAAACCATGTTTTGTTTGGTGGTTTCATGTGGTTTCCCTTCTGTTTACTATCATCTTTACATATTATAAATGATTATAAAATCTAGTTCCAAGTTTGACATCAATATATGTATTTAATAGAGTTTTTGTTTAAAAAAATGTTTTTATATTTATATACTGTATATACATATATATATATATGTGAACTGTATATATATATATATATTGCACGTATTTAGTTTTCATCATGGGATTATAATGGGACTATATAAAACCACTATTAACGCGTGTATTCCAACGGTTTGCCCATACGAACAGGCCATCGTCGATGGTCTACTGCCTGAGATCGACAACGAAACCGCTGGCGTGGCAGAGGCGGCGCATGGCGGCGCTGCGACGGGTCTCGGGTGTCACTCGCTTGGAGGTTGGAAAACCCGGGGAAAAACCCGTGGAAAACCACCCTTACTGATGGTTAATAATGGTTAATAATGGTTAATAATGGTTAGTAATGGTTAATAATCACTCTTACTCATCATTTGTGTGGGAAAGTCATCGAACTGCTGGTGGATAAACATTGCTGATGGTATACTGGTTGGTGGTTTGGAACATGAATTTTATGACTTTCCATATATTGGGAATGGCATTATCCCAACTGACTTTCGCATATTTTTCAGAAGTGTTCAAACCACCAAGCAGCTTAGATTTATGACTTATGTGTACAGAAATGTCAAGAAATCTGGTTTTGGTGACGATATCAGATATGTCAATTCATCGGGATTCCAACCCGTTTTTTTGCCCTGCCTAAAGGGTTACCACTCCCTCGCTGGGACAGAAGCAACCGACAAGACCAGGAGTTCCTGGCGTTCGTCTACCGGAAACAAGTTCGTCTAGAATGTCATGTTAAATCTTGCGTTATTATATTCAATTATTTCCATTTGATTGGATAACATCAGTCAGGTACATAGTTGGTGTAAGTTGCCAATATGTGCCGAGAATGAAAACAGTGAGCAAACCATAGAACACTCAATTGAGTAAGCTGGAAACCAAGACCAAGTACAATTACGTATATTATATGTACATATTCAATCATATTCACACACACACACGTACTAATACATACATATAATGCTACTCCCGGATTAATAAACCATGGTTTATTAATCCCAGTGTGGTACTCCTCCAATAGTCATTATCTGATCCTTATATAAATATATATATATATATATATAAGTGGTAGCCTCCCAATTAAACAGCCGTAAAGGGGTTTAGGAAAATCCAGGCTTGACATTATAAATGCAGCTGGGATCCTCCTGGTCTCGGGTCCCTTCGATGCTGCAGGCATCTGCAGGCTGCAGGCTGAGTAGGTCTCAATTTTTCTGTCACCAATGGTGACCAATAGTTTTTTAATGAATTTATACCCTCTGGTTCTGTCAAAATAGCTATTGAACATGGCTGTTTATAGCTGATTTAGCTATTAAAAATCATGATTTTCGATAGCTATGTTAATTTACCGGAGGGTAAATCTTATTTGAAAAAATTGAAAAAAAATCTTATTGTCATGCCCATTGCCGTTGGTATGCGCAAACCTGTCATTCTTCCACTGTCGTCAGAGCATCTATTCGTCAGAGCCCATGTTGGTTTGTAAAACCCACTGCTTGTAATCGCCATTTTCCCGATCTTGAAATGACCAGAAACCGCGATCAATCAATCATTTTCAGAGACACCGAATATCACAGTGCTGGCTATATATATATATTATGCTCAATGTAGTGTGTAAATATAATTATATAATTATATATATATATCATGCATAATGTAGTGTATGTATATATATATATATGATTATATATATGATTTTATATATATACATATACATATACATCCCATCAAATCAACATTAATATTGAACATGTTCCATTCATGGATATGCCATTATTTCAACGCCTTAATTGTCCTTCAATATCACCACATCGTTCACCACCATCAAAAACCACTATCTCCATCAAGCTCTCTTCGAGAATGCCAGGCATTCTCGGAGAAAGCGCGCCTTATCGTTGCTAAAGCAGCCGGATGCAAAGGCCGGGACGTTTCGGTGCGTTTCGGTGCGAGGGTGGTTGGCGTTGAGACCTTGGCGAATGGTGGGTCAAAGCATCAATTTCTGGAAGCCATGTTAAGCCTGAATTGGGATTAAGATTGAGATTATCATGTTGATGTAGCTAATAATTATATACTTGTTATGTTTTGCTTATATTTGGGATATTTGGACCCAATGATTTTACAAAAATAGTAACATCTGACAACTGTAACCCACAAGATGCGAGACCATTAGTGGGGTTGGCTCCCGGGTTTGATGGACCTCGCAGGATTTGGTGCTGGTTCCTCATCATCCCAGCAAGGTGATGCTCCCAAGTTATAGATTGGTTACAGTACCCTCATTTACTCTAAAGTTTAATATATCCCCAACTAGTATCCCTCATATATAAACATAGTCACAAGATGTCACAAGTTATAAAAGTTCACGTAGCTATACATCAACTGATTATTTCATAGTTTTAGAATGTTTTAGATACTGGTTGGTGGTTTGGAACATTTTCTATTTTCCATAATATATGGGATACTCCTTTCCATTGACTTTCATATTTTTCAAGATGGTTTTTTAACCACCAACCAGGATATGTTTAGATCCCCTGGCCTACTAATCTAGGCCTAGCATCCCCGATGTGAAGCCATAGGGACATCACCTCGAATCACGGATCCGTTTGATCGTTCGTTCGTTCAGGCTATGCCAAGAAGTTGCTGGACGCCCCATCGAAGACAGCGGCTTGGTGAAGCTGGTGAAATCACTAAGACTTAAACCAGCGCCTGGTTACACCTTTTGAATTGATCTGGGTAAATTATAACGACCTCACTGATCTCCCTCACTGGAATCATAGTTAGTAAGGGGAATCATCCCAAAATGGCCGTAATTCAGGTTAGTGAAATATGATAATTTACCCAGATTGATTCTCATTGAACATAGCAAAATGGAAGCCTGATCCCCTTGTCACACACATTTCTGTTCCGTGGCCACACGAACGCAGTTCCGTGGCGCCCAGGTGGGCTACTCCGCGGCCACCAATGGCCTTCTCACAGCGGAAGATGCCAGGGAAGCGTTTCTGTCCAGTGCCTTGGTGGTTTGACCTAGCAGCTGGCAGAGACCTCATGCTGGTCGCGTTTCATGATATATATATATATATAAATATGATGAAATATGAACCACTATATGATGTTCATGATGTGGTTAAAAGTGATTACGTATGAACAACTATGTGATTTGATGTGATTTGATGTGATTTGATGTGATTTGGGATTTTATATGGAGTGTTGTTGTTCCTATGTGGATTTGTATGGGCTTAAAACTACACAGGAGATCATGTTGGAAATCAAGACCGTGAGTGAAGTTCCGCTTGGTGAACTATTGACAGAGAAGGGCATAGTTTGTTTGATAATCTCTCTTCCTTTACCCCACTTGGCAATGTGGTGAGACAAGCGCAACATCCGGAATCATCCGGGAATAGTTTCATCATGTTTCATCCATGCACCTAAAATTCATTGGGGTTGATGGATTGATGGATTGGACTGCTTCATAGTGAATAAAGACCGATCCAGACGTCTGGACGCTTCATAGCTAAAGCAGCACACACAGCACATCTCTCGACACGGGTGGACGATGGTGGAGGATCCACATTTGGTTTCCAGTCATGTTTTGTCATGTTTTGTCTGAATAAATAATGATGAATGCATCGCATTCAACTGGTTTCCAAGTGCATCGTATTATATTCTAAACATATCAAATCATATATACCATTTGGATCCATTTGGTTATTTATATAATATAGCCATGGAAAATCACAATGCTATTAATAGGTAAACCATCTAAAAAATAACCAGAGGGTAGTAGATTTTTGCGTGATTTGTTGCAAGCAGACAACCACTTGAATGCCATTTTCTTGGGGTTTCGGCCAGCCCTGCAGCGCTTCGGCCAGGTGATACTAGCCGCAAGATGAAGAAGTTCCTCTTGCAATGCGACGCCTTGGAATCCGACAAGGAGGCCTGAGACATCCTGAGACACCGATGTCACTCGATACCCGTAATGTAACAGTTTGCGAACTAGAGAATCACAATTTTTAAGTTCGGTAAATCAACTATAAATGATCATTTTCCATAGCTATGTTAATTTACCGGAGGGGATGTTTAATCAACGGCCATTTCAGGGGCCTAAATTGGAGGTACCTACCATATATATATATATAATATATATAAAAGGCTTATGTAAGGGCTATGTGAGGGAATATCCCCACCAAATATGACCTTACATGGTACAGTACCTTCATTTTAGGGTCCTGAAATTTTCAATGATTTAATGGTTTGAATGTGTTTGAATCGGGAAGTTCCGAGCTAATTTTGGAGGTTTTAAATGGGGTGAATATGGGAAAACTTTGATTTCAATGGGTGATTTTGTTTGCAAGCCATGTTTGATTACCGGAAGGTATATGTATTAAAGTGATGTTATCTTTTAATAGTTAGAGTGGGAAATCATCCCAAATCTCAGGTGTTTTAAGCATTATCCTTAAAATGACCTCAGGTGAAGCCTGGATTTTGATTCTTGGCTGGTGGGAACCATATTTTCGTAGTGCCCGGGCGTCACCCGGATGGTTGACTCTTTTTCTGGCACGTGAAATCTCCGTGTTTGAGTCTAAATCTTGATGGGGGTTACCGGTTACCCCAGGCAGAACCGGGGGATGTCCTTGGATTTGATTGAATCGAGCCTTGGATGTCCACTGGGAAACTGGGACCCCTGGGGCCCCTGGGACCCTGACATCCCTGACATGTCCAAAGCAGCCAGTGCCAAGCCACCAAGGAGGGATTGAACCCAGATGGATCTTTCAAACTGTCAACCCTAAACATGGGACGATGATCCTGCTTCAGCCGCTTCAGTGTTTTGGGCAAACATGCAGTCTATGATGAGCCACTAGAAGTCAATGAACAAGTGTAACGCGTGTTTGGAATACATCGAATCATACCGGCATCATACGATATTTTTTTTTATAGTAATTACTGAACATTGTATATATTTATATATTTATACACATTCATTTACAATTATATACATTTATATGTACATTTAGTTTATCATTTATATAGCGTCATGTTCTGAAAGTCCTTTAGTTGGAGAGTACTCCCGCCTCTGCAGGTCTTAGAACATGCCTTCGAGCTTTTTGGTGCCGGGATTGGGGCCGTTGGTTGGGGCGGTGCAAGGGAAACTCGATAGGAAACCATAGATTTTTCCATTTTTCCCATGAAACATGGGCTGTTTCCTGTCGTTTTTCCCGTAAAACCAATCCATTGAGGAATTGGTTGATTCATCCAACATTATCCAACAATGATGATGATGATGATGATGATGATGATGATGATGATCTCCTATAACTAGCATACTCCGACGGTTGAAGCTGCCAGTCATGTTCCCACATGTTCCGCAGTTGAAGAGCCATCAAAAATACGTGATGAGGACTCCACTTGAACCAGCAGGATATCCAAGGATAGATGCCCCGCATACGATGAGTTTCTTCCAGAGAATGAGATTCCCCAAGGGTCGTGCTAAGTGATGCTCAGCGCCACAAATGAGTTTTCTCCGACTGCGTGAGCTAACAAAATGTGGATTTCAATCTAAGCAGGTCTTTGGGTGGCGAATCGACAACAACTTTGAACCCTCTTGAATCCTCAGCTTTCAGAAACTCAGAACTATTCAGACATATTATTTAATATCATTTATAACTGGTTGGTTTGGCTTCAAACATTTTCTATTTTCCATAATATATGGGATAATCCTTCCCATTGACTTTTATATTTTTCAAGATGGTTTTTTAACCACCAACCAAAATAACATTGTATAACTCATTTCCATTCATTTCCATGAAAATTTCCTCCCTGGTGTGTTAATCAGCCTTTATGCCAGGCGAAAAGGACAAGGAAATGTTTTGGCCCTTGCTGGCCAGAACCAAGTCTGAGGAGCCCGTTCCAACCCTCATCCTGGGCCCGTTGGAACATGTTGGAACCTCCCCGTGGGCCTGGAGGTTTTATGACTGGGAACATGATCTATAAATATCTATAATTAATTAATTTATATATGCGTATATACAAACATGTAATAGCTATATATATATATATAGATGTAATATATATATATAATTATATTGATTATATACTCTTGTATGTATAAATGGGGAGGATTTTTGCAAAACATGTTTGACTCAAAGTGATGATGATCATGTTTTTTTCTGATGTTCCAATCCATTCTCACCACTTCAGGATGGGTATATGCAGTTTGATGCAGTTTGGTTTTTGTTTTTTTCGCGTTCTTGCTTCCATTGGCTGCGGTCATTGAAACACCATCGTGAGTTTTGACACCCAAAACAACTCAGCCGCCACCATGTTTTCAAGGTCAAATGCGCAATCCAAGTTTGTTTTTCGGGCTCCACCTCCCTATCCGGTCGAGTTATCATTCTCCTTCCCTTCCCAGACCTTTGGGCCGGAGGAGTTACTGGCCAAGTATCTGGATGAAGATCAGCCCATGCGGTCCTGGCTGAGTTCCAAGCACGATGAGAAGGTGCAGTTTTTTTTTGTCACTGTCTTTTGAGGTAATGATGAATGGCATTGAATGGCCATGGTGCATATTCCATATAAATACATTAATATATAATGCCAACATCGGATTAATAACCCCCCCCACCAGGTAGGTAGGTAGGTACCTTCTAGCTAGTTTTCTTGACTACCCGTAAATAAACGGCCCTGAACCATAAAATTCTGAACCATAAAACTTTGGATATGGCTTACGTCAATTAG